>Ga0082207_1000132_pt1 | contig 42207 bp, 46 predicted proteins | sample LakMenEpi10Aug09_FD_71540 | JGI IMG/M metagenome (GOLD analysis project Ga0082207, IMG submission 71540) | reverse complement strand
AGGTATTTCTAGTTCATCTGATTTATGTTTATCATATACTAATAAAGCAATTTTATTTTTATTTTCTAAAATATTCCAACATTCAAATTTATCTTTGTCTGTCAAAAATCTCTTGATTTTTTGGATAAACTCTGCTTTCTTTTCCTTGTTTGCTTTTGATAAAAATATTGTTTGTAAATCTTCTTTTCCCCACTGAACAGGAACTTTTGTAATTGACATTCCTGCCATACGAATAGGTTGATACTCTGTTTTGCTCCGAATCTCATCTATTTGAAAAATTAATTCTAAAGGAGAAAGAATAGATAGTTTAAATTGATCATAAAATTCATCTTTAAATTGTAATATTTGCTGATTTTGGGTGACAAAAATATAAGTTTCAGAAGCCAATATCTTTTGAAGATAACGGAAATTGTAGTTATCTAAATCAATATTTTTGCTTTTCAAAAAAATTGCTAATTCATTTTGACTGTCATTATTTTTTTGACCGACATCAAGTAAACTAAAATGTGTACTGAAAGTCATCAATTTTTTTCTTTGTTCAGAATTAGTAATATTATTTATTTGATTACTAATTTCATCAACTAAAGACAAATCTACTTCTGATTGCAACCAATCTGACATAAGAGATTTTGAATCTTTATTTTCTGGATTATCTTGTTCTTCCGCTATTTCAAAAAAGATTGGTGCATCTATAACAACAGATAATTTAGATTCTCTATTGGTTTCGTTTAATATTGATAGTAAATTAGGATGTCCGTAATCAAACCACCAATATGTGTTTTCTTTTCCTTCTGTTTTCGCAGCTTTATCAAACCGAGGGATAAAACCTAACTTTTGCCAAAAGTGATCTAAATTGAAGTCTCGGCGACAAGTTAAACCGATACCTTCATATTGTTTATCAGTATCAGTGATTTTTTTTAAATGATTAACTAATTTTTCAGGTATTCCTTTTTTACGCCAATTTTCACTAATACATAAATGAACTAGCCTAATTCGCTTGTTGTGCCTTTCTTTAGTTTTATATAAAAGATAACCAATACATTCTTTTTGGGGCGAAACAGCAACAATAATAGTTTTTTTAACCGCGTGTTCAATAAATGCACCTTTCGGAAAAAACCCCAATGTTTTATTATTTGCATCACCTAAATTGATTACAGTCTCTAAATAGGGAGAATTTTGATCAATTATTTCAGTATAGATATCGTCTGTATCTTTCATTGGTGTACTGTCCTCTGATTTTTAATTTACCTTTGGTATGGTTAGTTAAAATTGTAGTAACTAACTTTGAAATTGCGATAACAACCAAGCGCTAACTTTCCCATGATTTGTTTGACGACTACGACGAAATGCTTCCTCTAATATTCCCATTTCTAACCCAGGTAAAACTTGAGATTGTTTAATTCTATAACTACCTTGATTTTTAACCTCAAATGCAATAACTTTAACCGCTTGTACATCAATAATCCAATATTCTTGCACCCCTAAAGATTCATAAAGTAAACGTTTTTCCCCTTTATCATCTGCTAAAGAAGAATAGGCTACTTCTATGACTAAATCAGGAGGCGGAAACTGATCTAAATCAATAATTGTGGTTTCCCAAGGGATAATTTCTGCATTCTCACCAATATAAAAAGAAGCATCGGGTTGGGCTTCGTCAAAACCTCTTTTACGGTAGGTGCAGTTATCATGGCCATCTAAATCAATGCCTCGCAGACTGGCAAAGAAACCGACAGCCAAAGAAATAATAAAATGATCACGGGAATGGGGATTTCCTAGGGGTGACATTTCTAACCTCATGCGTCCATTAAAATAGTAACCTCTGGCGTTAGAATAGATGGGATCATTCAGTGCGGTGAGGTATTCATCCCAGGTTGCTGTTACCCAGGTATCGGTCGGAAGTAGAGTTTGGACAGGACTCATAACGGTATCATTGATGAGCGATCGCTTTTATTTTAACAAATTCAAACATAACTTACCAAGTGCTGTTAAATATTTTTTTTCACCCCGGCTCAGGGAGTTTATAATAATAAAATGTTACCCGATTTTAGTTTAATTAGATGGTATTATACAATAAATATCAATAACAAAAAGCCCAAGGATAACCGAGTGGCTTTAGACCCATTTTTTTTGTGAACTAGGAGGATTATTATTTATGGAACAGACTCACGAAACCTTAAAACAACAACTGAGTGCCCTATCCCAACGCTATCCCGATTTAGGCAACCGTCTGGCTGAAACCGCACAAAAACTCAAAACCGCAGGAACTCCGGCGGCCAAAACCTTAGTCGATGAACTGATAGCCTACTCTCAAGACTTTAGCAAGATTCAACAAACCCTACTGAGCCAAGGACAACCAACAGCCAGCCAAGCCACTTCTGTACAACAGTTAGAGAATTTATTGCCAAATCTAAAACCTGCCCCAACCCATCACAAGACGCACCAACAGGCGTTACAAATTTTAGAGCGAGTCCTATCCTTAACCCACAACGAACAAAAAGATTTTCCTCCCTTACAAACGGCTCAAAATCAGGCGCGGGAATTGCAAACCGCAATTTCTCAACAAACTAACCAACTGCATTCCGGGGCGGAAGCCTTAGCAACCGGAAATCATCCCTTGGTGGCGTTAGTTAATTTAGTCGAAAAACAAGACAGTTTAGACGATAATCAATGGGGGATTTTAGAAGAACAAATTACTGGTGCTTTTGGTAAATCTTTGGGTGTGGCAATTTCCAGGGGGAAAATTAATTTTACTGTTAAAACCACTGTTGTTTCTGCTGTTACTGCTCCGAAACCTGCAATTCCTGATATTGTAATTTTGGATGAACCTCAAGGATCTCGCGGCCCGGAATTAATTATTGTTCCCAGTATTGATGTTACGAAATTACCGCCAACAATTGATGGTAAAAATATCTTTTTTGGCAATGCTCCCCTAGTAGGTAAAACTCAAGAAAAAGCGACTCTTTCTAATATTAACTTAAAGATTTTAGTCCATTTACAAGGATTCGGCGATCGCACTTTTGCCGCCAGGGAATACGCAGGAACCCGGGGACAGGGACGGCGTTTAGAAGCCTTTCAAATTAATATTGATCCAGCTATTGCGGGTTTAAGTTTGCGCTATATGGCTCATATCGCAGCCATTGGTGACACACCCCTAACTCCCGAAGGTGAACTGGTGGGAGAGCGGGGCAAAAACCGACAAATCGAAGGATTAGCCATTGAATTGATCGGCCCCCAAGCCCCTAACTACACGGTCTTCTATACCGCCCATATCCAAAATAAAGGAGATGTTCCCGTCTGCACTAACGGCGAATACTGCGGCACCAAGGGTCAAGGGTTAAGGATTGAAGGGATGAAAATTTGGATTGAAGCTAAATAAAAGGCAATAAATGGGCAAGAGGGAAATACTATGAGTCATCACATCCTTAATTATCAGATTTCACCTATTGCCTATTGCCTATTCCCCATTGCCTATTTACGTTTTTTCCGAAGTTAATATATCAATCCTACTCAATAAGTTGCAATCTAGGATAGGATATAGTCGTTTTACCAAATCAACTGAAGATTTAAAACAAATCCTGGTAAAATATCTTCTTCCGATAAAGTTGGGGGATTTTCTAAAATTTCCTTTTCTTGTCCCTGACGATAAATTTCGACTTGACGGTTTTTCGGGTTAATTAACCAACCTAAACGAGAACCATTATCAATATATTCCTGCATTTTATCTTGTAGGGGTTTTAAAGAATCACTAGGAGAACGCAATTCTATGATAAAATCAGGACAGATTGGCGGGAATTTCTCTCGCTGTTCGGGGGTGAGAGATTCCCATTTTCCTAACAGTATCCAAGCCGCATCGGGGGAACGATCTCCACCATTAGGAAGTTTAAAACAAGTGGAAGAATCAAAGACAATTCCTAACTTAGTTTGTCGATTCCATAAATTTAATTCAAAATTAATATCTGAGTTACGTTTTCCAGTTTCCCCTCCTGTCGGTGGCATAATAATTAAGTCTCCTTTGGCGGTTCGTTCTAATTTTAATTCGCGGTTAGCGACACAAAGTTGATAAAATTGTTCATCGGTAATCGGGACGGTTTCTGGATTGTTTAAAATTAATGCTGTCATGTTTTTATCTCCTTGATAATGGTGATTAAAACTAAACCTATTAAAACCCTAACATATCCCACACTTCTAATCTCTTTCTGACCCGACTTTGAAACAGCCCTGCCATCCCCTGCCCCTCTACCCCTGAAGTGCCACAACTAACACTAATAAAAAGGCTTCTGTCCATTCAACAACAGCCCCATAAGTATCTCCGGTGTGTCCCCCCAAACGGGCGTTAAACCAAGCCCCAATTAAAATCGCGATCGCACTTCCCCCTAAAGCCAGACCCACAGCCACTAACCAACTTTGGGGATGGAGAATCATTAATATCCCACTTAAACCCATCAGCATCAGCACACCCGGAACTAAATCCCAGGAAGAATAGGGGGTATCTTTATGAAAAGCCCCTTTTCCTGTAGCTTTCAAATAGGGATAACGGGCGATCACCACCAATTGTCCCCACCGTCCCCAACCCGCTACGGCCATTAAAATTAATCCCCGGTCGGCCGTAATATCGCTTAAAGCCGCCACCTTCAACAAAACGATCGCGATCGCGGCCATTACCCCAAAGGCTCCCGTAACGCTATCTGCCATCACTTCCAGGCGTCGATTTGGGTCAGCCACAGCCAAACCATCAGCCGCATCCATGGCTCCATCTAAATGCAATCCTCCAGTAATTCCAATTCCGGTCACAATCACCAATACCGAGCGCGTCAAGACCGGACACCCTAATAGAGATAGTCCCCCATCCATCAATCCTAAAATACCCCCAATCAATATCCCAATCACCGGAGCAAAACGAGCGATACCGCGAAACTCCAAAGTCCAAGAGAGGGGAATGGGAAAACAGGTATAAAAAGCGATCGCTGCTGCTAATGCCGCCCCCTGGCGCTGGAAAAATTTGGAGAGCGATCGAAAGTAATCCTCTGACATGGTAAAAAATTAAATTTGCATAGATGTATGAATATTTTCTAGGGTATGCCAGAATTGAAATAGCAACTCAGGTTTTGTCTGAAAGTCAAAACACTTCAATCGGAGTTTACCAACTCCAGGGTTGTTAAATCGCAGTTCCAAAAACAAATCCATCCTTTTTGATTGCTTCCGATCATCAAAGATTAGAGAAGGAACAGAGGAACAAAAGATTTAAGGTTCCCTAATTAGAAGGTGTATAGTCGTCAGCTACCTGTACAGCCAGATACCTTTGTTCGTAATTCCTCAAAACCTAGGGATGGGAAGACTTCGCAACTACAAATTTCATTTAACAGAATCATTGCCATTCTGTAATTCACAGATTACATCTGAGGCTTTTGTTCCATGAGTTATGATCAACTAGACTACAGGGTCTCTGCTCCTTGCATTATTGATACGGGGATCATTGTTAACAAGCGGGATATGCAAAAACTGCTTGTTGATTTGGGTCGTGTCCGTTATATTAGTATTCAAGACGGACAGGTATGCAGCGAAGCAGAAGGATACATCCTAGAAGTTTTTGCCAAGCCACAACAGGCGACTTTAGTTGCCAATCATTCGTTGTATTTGAATGTTTATAGTTTCGATTACTTAGAACTCAAGCAATCTTCTGAGCAAGAAACTTATTTTGATCTAGTTCAAGAAGGGGGGAGATTATTACGATTAATTCCCTTAACAAATCCCTTACAAGAACAATTTAATCGTAATTTTAATACAGCGGCTCTTGATGCAGTTATGGATCAAGTTTTGTCATCAAATTGGGAGAATCCCCTAGATGATGAAGACTGTCCATTCTAAGTAATTAAGCCGTTTTCTATTGTTTTATGTCACATCCTTTTTCCTTTGAAATTCAGGCGCGCTGTAGTCAAACTAAAGCCCGTGTTGGCCTATTTCATACTCCCCATGGTTGGGTAGAAACCCCGCGATTTATGCCCGTGGGAACCCTCGCCAATGTCAAAACCCTGACTCCAGCACACCTCAAGGATGCGGGCGCCCAGATGGTTTTATCTAATACCTATCACCTACATTTACAACCCGGAGAAAAAATTGTCGCTGGGGCGGGGGGACTCCATCGGTTTATGGGCTGGGATGGCCCAATGTTGACGGACTCTGGGGGGTTTCAAGTATTTAGTTTAAGTAAAATTAACACCATTACCGAAGAAGGTGTTACCTTTCGTTCTCCCCATGATGGACGACTGATTAACTTTACCCCAGAACTTTCAATCCAAATTCAAAACGAATTAGGGGCGGATGTGATTATGGCCTTTGATGAATGTCCTCCCTATCCGGCGACCCGGGAGGCCGTCGTCAAGGCCACGGAACGGACTAAACGCTGGTTAGAACGCTGTATTAAGGCCCATAAACGCCCTGACCAAGCCCTATTTGGAATTGTTCAGGGAGGAGTTCATGCGGATTTACGACAACAGGCGGCGCGAGATTTAGTGGAATTTGATCTCCCCGGATACGCCATTGGTGGGGTGAGTGTGGGGGAACCTTCGGCTTTAATTGAAAAGATTGTTCAGGTGACAACCCCAATTTTACCGTTTAATAAACCCCGTTATTTAATGGGAATCGGAACCTATCGAGAAATGGCCCAAGCGATCGCCGCCGGGATTGATTTATTTGATTGTGTAATTCCGACCCGTTTAGGACGTCATGGGGCGGCGTTAGTTCAAGGAGAACGATGGAATTTAAAAAATGCTCAATTTAGGGAGGATTTTCGGCCATTAGATGCCACTTGTCCCTGTTATACCTGTCAAAATTTTAGTCGAGCTTATCTGAGTCATTTGGTACGAGCTAAGGAAGTTTTGGGTTATACCCTAATTGCCATTCATAATGTTACCGAATTAATTCGTTTTACCCAAAGAATTCGAGAGTCGATTTTAAATCATCGGTTTGCGGAGGAGTTTCAATTTTGGCTGACTTCAACCGATGCGGAAGCCACCTTAGAGGACGACGAAATCGACAAACGTTCCGATCATTAACCTCCCTCTTAGTAAGCCCTAAAGGGCTTCTTCATTGATTTTTGACATTTTTAGTATCTTAACAAAAGTAAAGTTTAATTTAACCACAAAGACACAAAGACACAAAGTTTAACCCCCCTGTTTTTTCTCTAATTCATCAATTCTGATTTTGGTTTCTTGGGCTGCTTTTTGATTTCCGGTTTTTTCCAGAATGGCTAAGGCTTCTTTCCAGGTTTGGAGGGCTTGGGAATATTCCCCTTGCCCATAATAAAGCGTTGCTAAATTATTTAAAGCTGCGGTTAAATTATTTTGATCATTGGCTAATTTTGCCAATTCAATTGCTTTTTGATAGGAGCTTAAAGCCTGATCTGGTTGTTTTAATTTTTCCTGAATTTCTCCGATTAAATTATGAATTTTTGCCGCCCCCGTATTATCCGCAATTCGAGTCATGAATTCTGACGCTTGTTTTAAATAAACTAAAGCCTGGGTATCATCTCCTAATTGACGATATAATAACGCCATATTACCTAATAGTCGTCCGACTCCGGCTTGATCACCAATTTGACGCCGCAGGGCTAAAGCCTGTTGATAAATTTCTAAGGCTTTTTGGGTATCTCCTTGAACTAAATATAACGCCCCTAAATTATTTAAGGTGCGACTCAGATCCCGTTTATCCCCCACTTCTTCCCTAACTTTTCGGGCGTCTTGATAGAATTTTAAGGCTTGATCATATTGTTTTAAACTGCTATAATCGGAGGCTAAATTATGTAAAGATTCAGCAATATTAGGTCGATCATTAATAGACTGAGCAATTTGTAAAGCTTCTTGATGGAGTTTCAAGGCTTCTGAGATTTTGTTTTGATTGCGATAGGAAAATCCGATTAAATTTAAACTCCGACTGATTCCTATTTGATACTCTGGATTTTTATTTTCTGCTTGTTGATTTAATTGTCGATAGGACGTGAGAGCTTGTTGTAGGACTTTTAAGGCTTCTGTATCGTTGCCTAAATTACTATAAACTTCTCCAATATAAGTTAGGGTTTCGGCAATTTCTTCGGGTTTACCTTGTTTTTGTTGTTGTTCCAAAACCTTTTTAAATGTGGCTAAGGCTTCAGGAAATAACCCTTGACGAAATTGTTCAACCCCGATTTTAAATAAAGCATTAATATCAGGTTTGGCTGGGGTTTGAGCTAGAACTATTGTTGATTGTCCTCCGATAAAATTGCACGGGGGGGTATGGAGTAACAACCAACTGATTCCTACGCCGAGGGAAATTTGCAAAACTCCCGAATTAACCGTTAGAATACCCAGGGGTTTTAATAAAAATAACCGTTTTTGAAACAACAACCAATTATTCATGGCAAGATTTAAGAATAAACACCGGATATGAGAGAAAAAATAACGGAATGGGGAAACACAAAGAATTGATATTCGGTGATTTCTCCTGTCCCACCCGCGATTAAGTTCACCTCTATATTAATATTGATCAAAATGCTCCTGAATTTAACTGTTGATACTATTCTTAACCGTGCTGTAGCAGGTGATGACCTATCCCCAGAGGATGGGGTGATTTTGCTCGAACAAACTGATCCGGTGATTCGGGAGAATATTCGGCTGGTGAGTGATACCTTGCGATCGCAACAAGCAGGGGAGACTGTTACCTATATTATTAATCGCAATATCAATTTTACGAATATTTGTGAACAGCATTGCAGTTTTTGTGCCTTTCGTCGAGATGCGGGGGAGGAAGGAGCTTTTTGGTTAGACATTCAGCAAATTTTGGAAAAAACAGCCGATGCAGTTACCAGAGGGGCGACGGAAATTTGTATGCAGGGGGGGTTAAACTTAGAAGCGAAAATTCAAGGAAAATCCTTACCCTATTATCTAAATTTAGTCCAAGCCATTAAGACTAAATTTCCTCACCTGCATTTTCATGGCTTTTCACCCCAAGAAGTCCAATTTATCGCCAGAGAAGATGATCTCAGTTACGCGGATGTGATTATGGCTTTAAAAGATGGGGGAGTGGGTTCGATGCCGGGAACTGCTGCGGAAATTCTAGCAGATTCAGTCCGAAATATTATCTGTCCTGAAAAAATTAATACTGCCACTTGGTTAGAAATTGTTGAAACAGCCCATGGTTTGGGGGTTCCGACTACGAGTACGATGTTATCGGGTCATATTGAAACACCCCAACAGCAAATGCACCATTTACAGCAGTTGCGATCGCTACAACAAAAAGCCCAGAATTATCCGGCTAGAATTACGGAATTTATTATTTTACCGTTTGTGGGAGAAATGGCTCCAGCCCCTTTGCGGCGACGGGTAGGACGGGATCAACCGATTTTAGCGGATACTTTGTTATTAACGGCGGTGGCTCGAATTTTCCTGGGAAATTGGATCTCTAACCACCAACCCAGTTGGGTGAAATTAGGGTTAGAAGGGGCGACGGAAGCCCTGCGATGGGGTTGTAATGATATTGGGGGTACTTTAATGGAGGAACACATCACTACCATGGCGGGTGCTAAAGGTGGCACTTGCATGGAGCCAGAAACTTTGAAAAAAGCGATCGCGTCCCTGGGGCGTCCTCATCAACAACGGGATACGGTTTATAAGAGGGTAATGGGTAATACTTCGACTTCGCTCAGTAACAGGGTAATGGGTAATTCGTAATTCGTAATTCGTAATTCGTAATTAAAAAAAAGACTCGCCCGGATGAAGATTAAATCATCTTGACGAGTCGAAAGGACAAAACAGAAACTTTGATTTTCAGGCGACAGAACTGTCATTTAATTCTTCAGTTAATTCTTCAGTTGAACCATCATTATGGGAATTTCTGTAAAGACTGGGTAAAGAGCCACTCCAGTTGAAAATTTTCTTATAGAATCACATCTTATTGGTCTATTTGTCTTAAAATTGCTGGGTGTATTCTGGCTCCTGGTAACAATTATCTGTAAAATAATCGAGCCAGTTACAGTTTCACATTCAGAGGTGGACAATGATTGATGAAGGTGTCGTTAAATATTCCTGTGAATGGGTTTTGGGGGAAAGAGTTGCTCTGGAATCGATCAAATCTTTAATCCAATGGCGAAATCACATTCATAAATTAGGATTAATTGGGGTTTATGACAATGGTATTGGATTTGGAAATATCAGTATCCGTATTCCTCATACTTTACAATTTATTATTTCTGGGAGTCAAACCGGACATTTAGCTGAATTAGAACCCGAACATTATACCGTTGTGACGGATTTTGATATTCAACACAATCATCTCACCTGTTACGGGCCAATTCAAGCCTCCTCTGAATCCCTAACCCATGCTGCAATTTATAGTTATCAACCCGATATTAATGCCATTATTCATGTTCATCACCCCCAACTTTGGCACGATCTATTATATCAAGTTCCGACTACCCGGAAACAAGTTCAATATGGAACCCCAGAAATGGCAAAGGAAATGTTTAGATTGTTTGAGCAAGAAAATTTAAGTCAGCAAAAAATATTAGTGATGGCTGGACATGAAGATGGATTTTTAACCTTTGGAAAAGATTTAGATGAAGCAGGAGAAATATTATTGAACTATAGCAATCCTATTTGAGTTGTATCCAAAATTTAAGCTGGGTTTGAATATTTTGGGCGATTAAAATAGCTTCATCTACCCCAGTTTTGGGTAGAATAATGGCAAATTCTTCCCCCCCCCATATCGGGCGACGAGACCCGTAGAATATCTCATGGCTTTAGAAATAGCCTGGGCTACCTCTCGCAAAGCCTGATCCCCGGCTAAATGTCCATAGGTATCATTATAGGGTTTAAAGACATCTAAATCGCAGATAATCACTGATAAGGGGGCTTGTTCTTGAGATAATTGATCCCATTGACTTTGTAAATATTCATCAAAATAACGACGGTTAGCAATTCCGGTTAAACTATCAGAAGTTGCCAAATATTTTAATTCATGATTAACAATTTGTAACTGATGATAAAGTTCTGATTGTTGAATAGCGTAATTCGGTCAAATGCTGCTTCAGCAAGCCCTATCTAGGATACTATAATGATAAAGTGCTTCTAATCGTTGATTTTCCTGAACACTCGGAGATGGGGACATATCTTGAGGTAACCTAGAATAACTACCAATTATATCTGCTTTGGATTAGCACAAATGAAGCGTCATTCTTTAATAGGGATGGTTTTAACAACATTTTTTATAGTTTTAATCAGTCAAATCCCAACTATTGCCACCGATGATAAAATTCCATTTCAACCCCACCCTTTACCAGAAAGTTTAGAACATTGGCAAGATCCAAACAATCAAGGGGATTATTTTGATAAAATTGAAGCTCCTAATTTTGGTCATTTAGTTTTTTCAAACTTTCCGATCAAAGTTTATATTGAAAATCCCGTTTCCGAGCAAAACTGGAAAGAAAGTATTTCATCGGCTATTTTTAAATGGCATAATTATCTACCCTTCAATCTAGTTGAAGAACCTGAAAATGCCGATATTGAAATTATTAGAAAAAATCCTCCCCTAGACCCCCAGAAAAAACGCGCTAGTTCCGCAGAAACCCGTTATCAAGTTTCGGTTAAATATACCCCCCAAGGGTTTCCCTATTTATCCCACCGCTTTACAATTTGGTTAAGTCCCACCCAAACCGGAAAATATATTCAAGCCGCCGTCCTGCATGAATTTGGTCATGCTTTAGGAATTTGGGGTCATAGTCCTGAACCCACAGACGTCATGTATTTTTCCCAAGTTCGAGAACCCCCGCCTATTTCTGCTAGAGATATTAATACTTTAAAACGGATTTATCAACAACCGACTCGTTTAGGCTGGCCTGTATTGTAGTAGGTAATGGGTAATGGGTTTTGGGAGGGAAAGAATTTACAGTCGGGTTTGCTGGATTAGTCTTAATTAAACACCAGCAAAAGCGCGACTGTAGTAGGAATTAATGATTAGAAACGTAAGTTGCTAATCCTCTGAATTTAAGCCCTAAAATAATATCATTCCATTCGGAACCTAAATAGTTTCCAGTCATAGTAATAGCATTAATAAAGTAGAATCCATCTAAATCCGTTGCTTGTTCTGCCCAATTATTAATATCAAATGAGTCAGTTTTATTAAATTCTGGTACAGTTTTATTATTATTTTCATCGGGTAATACATAGAGATTGTCTCCGTATTTCTCCACAATTGTTACCCCTTTAACTTTATGAATCTTCATCGGGGAAATTGTTTTTGATGGGTTGTATCCTTGAATAATTTTCATGTCAACCTTTCCTTGAGGGTAATGATTACATTGAATTCCTGAGTGTGAGTCGGATTAGAATGATGTTGATATTGCTACTATCTCTGGTAAAGTCGGTTCTGATAGGGAAGATTGTTCCAGTTTTTGGCGCGTCCCCAAAATCTTTGCTCCCAATACACAAAAGACGAAATCCATTATGTAACGGATGTGACAGTTGAGCAAGTGGTTTTGCCATTGTCGTTACTTTTTGTAAAATTTCCGGTTTTTGATTATTCTTTCTTGAATAAAAAAACCCCTCTCTGGGACTGAGAAGGGAATAGGGAATAGGGAATAGGGATTTTAACGGACTGCTACGGCGGTTTCTTCTAATATAATTTCGCAGGTATCACCGTTATATCCTCGTTTGGGTTGAACAAAAACTTGATCACCCGCTTGTAGTTCCAGTTTGTTCAACTGTTCTTTGCTTAAATGGGCAACAATTTCACGCCCATCGGCTAGGGTTAAATCCACTTGAATATCCCAGCCTAAATGAGTCACCCGTTTCACGTCTGCAACAGCACTAAGTTGTTGATAATTACTGGTATGTAATTCCAGATCATGGGGACGAACAAAAATATTAGTAGCAGTAGAATCTAAATCAAAATCTTGAAATAGTGTTGTATGACGGGGTAACAGATTCACGCTACCGATAAACTGCATAACAAAGGGGGTCGCCGGGTGATCATAAATTTCTGAGGGGGTTCCCACCTGTTCAATTTTGCCCTGATTCATCACCACAATTTCATCCGCGACAGCCATGGCTTCTTCTTGATCATGGGTGACAAATACACTGGTAACGTGAACTTCATCGTGTAGTTGACGTAACCAACTGCGTAATTCTAAGCGAACTTTGGCATCTAAGGCCCCAAAGGGTTCATCGAGTAATAAAACCTGGGGTTGCACGGCTAAAGCTCGGGCTAAAGCCACCCGTTGACGTTGACCGCCAGAAAGTTGGGAGGGATAACGATTTCCTAATCCGGTTAACTGAATTAAGTCTAATAATTCCTCAACTCTGGCTGTAATTTTTTGCCGAGGATGTTTGCGAATTTCCAAACCAAAGGCGATATTTTGACGGACATTTAGATGTTTAAACAGGGCATAATGTTGGAAGACAAATCCAATATTGCGCTTTCTGACATCTAAATAAGTGGTATCTTGACCGTTGATAATAATTTGTCCACTGGTAGGGGGTTCTAATCCAGCTATCGCTCTTAATAAAGTAGACTTTCCTGAACCCGAAGGCCCTAATAATGCGACTAAAGTTCCATCTTTAATTTCCAAGTTAATGTTATCTAAGGCTTGAAAATTACCGAATACTTGAGAAACGTTGTTAATGACAATACCCATAGTACCTCACAATAAAAGATTTGAATTAGAATCGGTCAAAAATGTCTTAACTATGACTGGTTTTTCTCTCTAAGATTTCTTTAAGAACTAAAGTCACTAGAGCCAGTAACGCTAAAATAGTGGCAGCACCAAAAGCAGCCTCCGTTTGATAGTTTTTGTAGGCTTGTTCCACAAAGGTTGGTAAGGTTAAAGTTCGGCCAGCAATTAATCCAGAAACAACCGCCACCGCCCCGAATTCACCCATAGCTCGAGCATTAGTTAATAGCACACCATAGAGCAAACCCCATTTAATATTAGGTAGAGTCACACGCCAGAAAATTTGGAAATCCTTGGCGCCTAAAATCCGGGCGGCTTCTTCCTGTTCTGAACCCAATTCTTCTAAAACTGGAATTACTTCCCTAGCTACAAAAGGTAAAGAAACAAATAGGGTTGCGAGTACCATTCCGGAGAGGGAAAATAACACCTGAATATCCAGGTTTTTTAACACTGGCCCAAACCAACCATTCCGACCATATAAGAGCACAATCATTAACCCGGCTACCACGGGAGAAATAGCAAAGGGCAGGTCGATAATACTAATTAATAAGGTACGACCTCTAAATTGATTTCGACCAATTACCCAAGCAGCACAGAGTCCAAAAACCGTGTTGATCGGAACAACAATCAAAGCAATGATTAAAGTCAGTTGCATGGCTTTTTGAAAGTCACTGCTATTAATAGCAATCACAAACTCTTGGGTTCCTTTATGGAAAGCTTCATAAAAAACAGCGATCGCTGGAATAAATAAAACCAAAGCCAGATAGAGTAAAGCAATACCAATCAGAACCCATTGAACCCAAGGAAAAGATTCAGACTGAACAGAATTTTTTTGCGAAGATGACATAAAGAGTAAGGAATTCAGGGGTTAAAATCTTAACTTTTCATAGAATAACGGCGGCCCCACTGTTGCAGTGCATTAATCAAAAGTAATAGGAATAATGAAGCCATTAATAGCACTGTTCCCACGACTGTCGCCCCCACATAGTCATATTGTTCTAGGCGTTGAAACACTAAAATCGGGGCAATTAAATCTTTAAAAGGAATACTAGAAGAAATAATCACCACCGAACCATATTCTCCTACTGCTCGGGAAAATCCCAGGGCAATTCCGGTTAGAATTGGAGGCATTAAGGGGGGCAGCAAAACCTTAAAAAAAGTTTGGAATTGAGATGCACCTAATGACCAGGCGGCTTCCTCCGTTTCCCGTTCCATTTCTTGCATCACCGGTTGTAAAGTTCTGACCACAAAGGGTAAAGAAATAAACAACATAGCAATAAAAACTCCCACACGGGTGAAGGCAATTTTAATACCAAAGGGAGTAAAAAATTGTCCAATCCAACCGTTATCGCTATAAACCGTTGCTAAGACTAAACCAGCAACCGAAGTGGGTAAGGCAAAGGGTAAATCAACCGCAGCATCGATTAATTTTTTCCCAGTAAAGCTATAACGAACTAACACCCAAGCGATTAAAGTTCCCATCAGTCCATTAATTGCACCCGCAGCTAAAGCGGTTACAAAAGTAATGTTATAAGCGCTCATGGCAACAGGACTAAAGGCGATTTTCCAGAACTCCTGGGGAGATATCGTTAAGGATTTTGTAATTAATGCTGCAAAGGGCAGAATTAACATAAAAATCAGATAGGAAAAGGTAAAAACCCAGGGGAAAGAAAGCCTCCCCCAAAGTTCTTTTAATGGGTTATTAGAAGCTGGTTTCTGGGTTTTAAACTGGTCTACAGAAGTCACCATTAATGTTTAATACTCTACGGGGAATAGGAATTGAATTGATTGTTTACCAACCATCTACTTCTGATTGGGAATCCCGCCAAATTTCAACGTCCAAATCGGCAAGATAAATCAGGGCACTATCAATTTGTTGGGGAGTTCCTTTCAGGAGTAAATCAAACCAACCATCTTCCCGGGCATTCTGACCTAAAATTGCTCCGATAATGTTAACTTGTAAACCATAATCGGAAGCTAGGCGAGAAATCACGGGTTCTTGGTGGTATTCCTTGGGAATTCTGACTCTAATTCGGGAATCAGATTGATACTTTTCTCTGGCATTTAATCCAGATAAATCTGTATTTTCTTGATCAATATTTGGAGAATTCAAAGACATTTTAATCTCCTCAAATAAATGACTAGAATTTTAGGGACTGAATCAATCTCTATTTAGATTGGGCAATTTTGGCTTGGATTTGATCAAAAATTGCTCCGTCAGCAAAAAATTTAGTATCTACCGCTTCCCAACCCCCTAAATCTTTAACAGTAAATAGTTTTTCAACCTTAGGAAATTGGCTGGCAAATTCTACTTGAATCGTAGGCTCAACGGGTCGGAATCCCACCTTAGCGAACTCTCTTTGAGCTTCTGGTGTAAATAAAAATTGGGTAAAAGCTTGTGCTACTTGACGGGTTCCATTTTTGTCTACATTAGCATCGACAACGGCAACGGGGTTATCAATGGAAATGTTATAATCCGTTGGCACAACATAGGGTTGTTTGTCCCCTTTTTGACGGGCTAAAATTACCTCGTTTTCATAATTAATTAAGACATTACCCTGTCCCTGTTTAAAGAAAACATCACTAGCTTCCCGGGCATCTTTCGGCAAAACCGGAACTTGACGAAAGACAGCCTCTAAGAAACTTTGGGCTTCTTGTTCAGTTCCTCCAGCCTGGGTGATAACACCCCACAAAGCCATAATGTTCCACTTCGCTCCGCCAGAGGTTTTGGGGTTGGCTGTCACCACCTGAACACCATCGCCAGTTAAATCAGACCACCCCTGGACATTGGTAGTGCCTTCTCTAAGCACCAAAGCGGCAACAGATTTATGAACAATCGACTCATTGGGAAGTTCCTGTTCCCAACCGGGTTGGATGAGTCCGGCTTGCTCTATTTTTTCCGTATCTCCGGCTAAGGCTAAAGCCACCACATCGGCATTAAGTCCATCAATAACGGCGCGGGTTTGGGAACCCGAACCCCCATAACTTTGTTCAAACTCGACGGTCTGTCCGGTTTGGGCTTTCCACTGGGCTGCGAACTTAGGAATGATATTTTCATAAGCCGTTTTAGTGACCGCGTAGGATACGAGGGTTACTTTAATCGGTTTATCTGATTGTTGGGCTTGGGGCGATGAGTTACTGGCGGTGTTATTGGGTGAGGAGCAAGAAACCGCCATCGCGTTAATCACCAGTCCAGTGAGGACACAACCAATAAACTTAGCCGAGGAACGTTTTGGGGGTAACGGTGAACTGATTCGCATTATCATACTCCTGAAATTCGTCTGGAATTTATTTACACAGTCTTTTGTTTTTGACTGCCTTTGGATTCTATACTAAGTTAGTTTGAATTTCAATACATCTGCATTACAAAATTAAAAACTTAAATTTATCAATCAATGCTTTTACCATGTCAAAATACATATAGGCTGACCCAGTTATGTAGTCAGAGGCAGTCCAATCCAGTTATCCTCCCCTGGTGTTCAGCCCCGCAATGCGGTTCTAGGAACTGCACTCCCAGCATCGCTACCCCTAAGCCAGCTATAAACTATAAATTTGGTGGAGTCCCAATAGGGAAGTAAAATATGGCAGCACAAGCACCTTCATCACCTGAAGCCGAGTTAGCAAAACTTTTGATTCAGACTAACTATCTTTTCCGAGACTTAGAAATTAACTGGCTGGCTCAGTACCTTCCAGGCGACCTTGTTATAGAAAAGCTGTATTCTAGCCGTCCTGTCTATACAGCCTTTCGTCCCAATATCTTTTTAGATGTTCTCTATATTATTATTAGTGGCGGGCCAATTATTACTCGAAGTACACCCCTAGACCGAATTATTGCCATCAGTTATCCGGGGGGATGTTTTGGGATGAGAAATCTTCCCTTTGGTTTTGGCCAGATGAGTCGGGCGTTTCCCAGTTTAGTCGAAGCCTACAAAACCACCGATATAATTAAACTGCCCCTGGATACCCTGAAAGAAATTTATCAGGATAGTCCAGTGGTGCGGGAACGCTATGATAAATTCTTTGAACTGCGGGAAAAATTTCAGTATCATCTACTTAATTGCAGTTCCTATCCTCCTCAAGCCGTGGCTGCACTATTCAGGGCATTGGTCTATCAAGAACGCAGTCTAGGAAATCAACCCCAGTCCGACGGAGTTTATACCTTCGATTTGCCTATTGATGTGATCGCTCGTTCCTGTCAGTTAAACCACCGCACCGTTGAACAGGTTCTCAAAGGAATGCAGAAAGTCAAATTAATTGAAGCCGCGAAATCCAGTGATTCCTCGGAAGATACGATTCGAGTTATTGACCCCGAAGGATTAAAAGAAACCTATAGTGCCACCCGGGATAAGGTTTCGTGGTGGCCGTTGAAGTAGGTAAGGATTAGGGGAGAGAAATAATTAACTCCTGATTCTTGGGTTTTGAGTTGTGAGTCCTAATTGTGCAATGGGCTTGAATAGAGCTGCACCCAGGAGTCCGAGGGCAACACTAAAGGCAAGAATCACACCGACTGGAAGTTGCACAGACTCGAAAAATAGGAACCTCAGAGAAATCGGTGTAGCGTTTTGGACTGCAAGAATGGCAATCGTACTAATCCAGAAAGCTAGGATAAAACTGGTGACAATGGCAGGGGCATTAGGCATAAATAATAACAATCTATCTTAGGAAAGAACTTATTTTCAATCATATTCAATCATAATCAATAATTAGAGTTGAACATTAACATCATTAGAGTGGGTTGTATCTTGGAAATCCCGACGTCCGCCGCCTCTGTCTGGTTCGTAGGGGCCATTGAGTCCTGTACGGGCGGAAAGTAATTGTGAGGTGCTCAGAACATCTGATAATTTATTAGAAGCAGAACCAGCGGCTAAAGCGTTAGTAGTAAGACCAACGGATAAACAAACTGATAAAACTAAAGATGTATAGGTTTGCATAATAAAGTGTCCCTTTAAGTCTGTCCACTTCCTTATACAAACCGTTAATATTTAGATCGGGATAACTGTCAAAAGTTTTTGTTAAATCCGGCTATAACCCCTCTAAAATTAACCAGTTACCGGAAAAATTTAAACGCCCGAAAACTTTTAGGAAGGAAGGAGTGGGAATATTTTGTAATTGTTCGTTGATTTCTGGGTATAGGGTGACTAATTTCCAGGTTTGACCTGTAAACTGTCCTTGAGTTAGGGTAAAACGATAGTCTTGGTGACTCTGACGCTGGAAAATACCCTCGAAGGCGTGACTATTTTTAGCAGGATAACGAGGGTTTGGGGATGCCGGACAATTACCATCAATGGGATATAATTCGGGATGCTCTAAATAATAATATTGCCAGTGCAACCAATCGGGATGATCGGGTGGTAAATTAAATAAAGGAATTACTGCTTGGGGGGCAATTATATCAGTTAATAGGGCATTTTGTAAGGTTCTCACTGATAATTCTTGGGGTTGTATTCCCTGTTCAATACATAAAGCTGCGGCCATTCCCGCGGCTTGTCCAATGCCTAAAACCACAGGTTGTAAACGGGTTGCACCATTAGCAATATGGGAAACGCAAATATTTTTTTCACAGACTAATAAATTGTCGGTATTAATCGGAATTGAAGCTCGATAGGGAATAGTAAAAGGGGTTCCTGTCCACCGTCCACCCCAACGTAAACTTTTAGGTTGTAGGGTTAATTGAAATTGGGTATAATGATGATCATTAGCGTAATTTCCGATCGCGATCGCTTCACATTCTCCGGCTTCATTTAAAGGTAAGGGAGCAGTATAACCATTTTCAATCGGTAAAATATCTTGTTCTATAATTGTTTTTAATCCTTCAATTCGGCGACTTTCTCGATAGTAAGGATGGAGGGCAAAAGCCGATAAAATATCAGGATTAATATTAAAATTAGGTCGATTTTCTATAGGGAAAGTTCCCGTTGCTAATCCATATCTGCTTCCTAATTTTGTTTGAATAAACCGAGCAAAACTCAGGCTATGGTAAAAACTTTCTTGCCAGAATTGCAAACGCTCAGAGTTTGAACCGATTAACCTATCTAAATTTTGATCATAATCATTGCCCTGTATCGGCCAGTTAATCATAAACTTATTGTCGGGTAATCTACCATAATTTAGGAATGATTCTATATCATAATTTTGCCAAGCATTAGTAAATAATTCCGGGGTATTAATGGGGGGAATATCAATTTCTGGTGCTATGTTACCTTCTCCAAAATCCTGCATGATAAAAACCCAGGTTGGAGCTTGCCCCCCCCCCAACCCCCTGTGCACGGGGGGCTTAGGGGGGGTAGTTTTCATTAATGTTGATAGCTCAATTGGGGCGCTGGGTTCTTGCCATTGGTCTTTGGGTTCCCATCCCCAACGATAGGGAATTTCTGCGAGTTCTAAAAGGTCGCCTAATTCCGTCCCATCTAATATAATTTTAGCATGAATAGTACAGGAATTAAATCTAACCTCTGTAATTTTATTCCCTTGTTTAATAACTTCTAAAGGTTGTTGTTCGGGTATCCATAATAAATTCGGTTCTGCTTTAACCCAATCGGCAAAAATATTAGCTCCTATTTGGGGATGATAAGTAAAGAAACTCACCCAAGCATTATCTAAACCTTGGGGTTGACGGTGGTTTAATTCGCGTAAAAATGCCCCCCAAATTCCAGTTTGAAATGCTGCTAATTCATTACCATCTGGTGCAACAACGCCCGCAGAAGTTAACATTCCTCCTAACATCGGCCATTGACTAACTAAAATAGTTTTTGCCCCCCGACGGGCGGCTTGCAATGCGGCGGCTGTCCCTCCAGTTCCGCCTCCAACAACTAAAACATCCGCTTGTAAGTGATTCATCAGCTATTTGTTAACAAAAAAAACAATCCAAAAATTATCGGTTAAAATAGAACCCAGTAGTAAGCCCTTTAGGGCTTAATCCGCTAAAAGTAATTACCAACGGCATCTATCTAACTAATGTTTTTTGCATAATCCTTGGGAAGAAGCCCTAAAGGGCTTACTACTTTGGGAAGAGGCCCTGAAGGGCTTACTACTTTTATATTTATTTGGATGAAATGGTCAAGATTCTATCTTTAAAATTTAAAATAACTGGTAATTTCCTGGGGTTATGGGGGGTTTGGCTTCCGGTTGTGGTCATTTTGTGACATATTCCCATCGCCCAAGCCCAAGAGGTCATCACTCAACCGATAGTTAATATTCCTCCAAGTGATACGAGTTATACCCTAGGCCCAGGAGATTTGCTCCAACTCGATATTTTTAATGTTCCTGAATATAGTGGTAATAATGGTCATCATCAAGTCTCGATTGATGGTTCTGTGAATTTGCCTTTAATTGGTAATATTTCAGTTCAAGGAATGACGGTAGACCAAGTAACGGCACTGATTCAACAGCGCTATGGAGAATATTTACAACGGCCGATTTTAGCTCTTAAATTAATCGCAGCCCGTCCTCTACAAGTGGCGGTGACGGGAGAAGTTCAACGTCCGGGGTCTTATATTGTCTCTCCGTCCGCAGCTACGACCCCGAATAACCCTATGATTGGAACCCCAGAAGTATCGGGTACAGGGGGACGTTTACCCACAATTACAAGGGTATTACAAATGGCCGGAGGAATTACCCCTAGCGCGGATATGCGACAGGTAAAAATTCGGCGATCAAGTGGAACTGGGGGGGAAAAAATTATCAATTTGGATTTGTGGGAACTCCTACAAACGGGAGATTTACGTCAGGATATTACCCTGCGGGACGGAGATACAATTTATATTCCCACCAATACCGAACACAATGCGGCGGAATCTTCCCAATTAATTACCGCTAATTTTGCTAGTAATAATAATCAACCCATAAATGTTGCTGTGGTCGGTGCAGTTAATCGCCCCGGAACCCATACCCTAACCTTAGAAACGGTTCCCAGAATTCCCTCTGAACCCGGTCAACCTATCGAGGGTTCAGTGGCGGCGACTGGGGGACTGTTTACGGTGACGAAAGCCCTGAAAATGGCGGGGGGAATTACTCCGGGCGCGGATATCCGTAATATCCAGGTACGACGTCTGACCCGCACTGGAACCGAACAACAGATTACTGTAGATTTATGGAAACTGTTACAAGAAGGAGATTTGAGCCAAGATGCGATGTTACAACAGGGAGATACGATTGTAGTCCCAACGGCGACAACGGCCGAAAGTCAACAAAATGCGGAGGTATTGGCTGCTTCTTTTTCTCCCGATACCCTAAAAATTAGTCTGGTGGGTGAGGTGGTGTCTCCAGGGGCGAAAAGTCTCCCTCCCAATACTGCTTTGAATCAAGCTTTGGTGGAAGCGGGGGGATTTAATGAATCCCGGGCGAATAAAAAACAAGTGGAATTAATTCGTATTCATCCGAATGGGACGGTTTCTCGGCGCCAAATTGCGATTAATCTATCGGCGCAAGTGAATGAGGAAACTAACCCAACCCTGAGAAATAATGATGTTATTGTCGTTGGTCGTTCTGGGGGGGCGGCTTTCCGAGAGGGTTTAGGAACTGTGTTAAATTCGTTAAGTCCGATTAACAACTTTTTAGGGCTTTTTCGATTTGTGAATATTTTTTAATAGGAGAGGGAACAGCCCCCCCAAACCCCCCGTGCACGGGGGGCTAGGGGGGGAGGGAACAGGAGGACAAGATTTATAAGCTATATTATATCCGGTGTGAAAATGGGATGTCATTCCGGCTTTGGCGAGAATCCAGATTCTAAACTTATGGCGACTGCTATACAAAACTGAAATTGTTGAAATTACCCCAAAAATTAATATGAAAAATAAAAAATTATCTCAACTCTCTGTTGATAAAAATACTAGAAAAACCTTACATCCATCGGGAGAAATTTTATATTATGATCCTGATTTATACCCTGGATATGATGAAGAAAAATCTAATTTTTTTCAGGTTTTATGGAAACGAGCGATTGCTGTTTTAGGGGTGACAACGGCCGTTACTGCTGGAGTTTATCTGTGGACAATTAATCAAACCCCGGAATATAAAGGGTCATTTCAAATTTTAGTTGAAACTAATCCCCAAACTTCCCCCCCCCAACCCTCCGAAAACGAGGGGAGCTTAGACTCGAATTCAGAAAAAAATTCAGACCTCGATTATTATTCCCAACTGGAAATTTTACAAAGTCCCAAATTAATGTCGGGAATTCTCAAAGGGATTCAAACCCGCTATCCTGAAGTTACTTATGATTCTCTACTTAATCAAAAAACTGGACAAACATTTTGGGGAAATGATAACCTGGCGATTAAACCCTTAAAACAAACCCGAATTTTTGAAGTCAGTTATCAAGATTCCGAACCTCAAAAAGTCCAATTTGTTTTAGAAAAAATAGCTGAAGGTTACTTGAAATATAGTCATCCTAAAGATGTAAAAGATCAACAAAAAGAACAACAATTAAAATTAATTCAGGCGCAAATTGCTACCTTAGAGAAAAAACTACCCCAAATTAAACAAGGAATTGAGAAACTCCAACAACAATATAATTTTATTGACCCGAAACTACAAACTGAATATTTATTCAAACAAAAGAGTGAATTACAAGCTCAAAAATTAGAAGCTCAATTCCAACTTGTCCAACAAGAATCTCAATATCAATATTTGCAAAAACAGTTGGGATTGAAACCAGAACAAGCGTTACTTGCATCCGCCTTAACTCAATCTCCCCAATATCAAGGGTTACTTCAAGAGTTATTAAAATTAGAAACACAAATAGCGATTGAATCCGCCCGTTTTAAAGGAACAGCACCGCAAATTCAAGCCTTATTGGATCAGCGATCGCAAATACTTCCCTTATTAGAAAAAGAAGCTAAAAATGTATTGGGAGCAAATACCAATCAAGTCGATCCTAATATTATTCGGTTTCAAGATTCGATCCGCATGGGACTAATTCAGCAGTTAATTTTGGTGGCGAATAATATTGAAATGCTGAAGGTGAGAAATCAAGTTTTAGAAAAAGCCACTCAACAATTAAACCAATATTCTCAAGTATTTCCAGAGGTTTTGGGTCGATATAATGATTTACAACAACAGTTAAAAAATACTACAAATCAATTAACAGAACTGAATAATAAATCTCAAGAAATGCAACTCCAAGTTGTTCCTAAAGTCAAGTCGGAACCTTGGGAATTAATTGCTCCTCCTCGGATTCCCAGTAATACAAATGGAGAATTAATTACGGTTTCTCCTAATGTTCCTTTAAATCTTGCTCTAGGGGGATTAGCTGGGTTATTTTTAGGGGTAATTACGGCTCAAATCCTAGAACGATTTAACAATGTTTATCGTACAACCCACGAAGTTACCGATAGGATTTCTTTACCATTATTAGGGGTAATTCCAGCTAGTAATGAAGCCTTAATCCTTCCCGGTTCAGTTGCACCAATTATTGATATTTCTGATCTCACCTACCCCGCTTGTAGTCCATTCCAAGAGGCATTCCGAGCTTTAAATACTAATTTACGTCTCTTAAACCCTGAAGGTTCTGTACGGTCTTGTGTGATTACTTCCGCCACTCCCGCCGATGGAAAATCAACCATTGCTATGAATTTAGCCCAGGGAGCCGCCGCCATGGGTCAACGGGTTTTATTAGTCGATGCTGACCTGCGTTGCCCTCGGATTCATACCTTATTAGAAATCACAAATCAATTGGGATTAACTAATATTTTAACTCAAAAATTAGATTTTAAAACCGTGATTAAACAGGTCAATTCGGAGGCGAATTTATCAGTGTTAACCGCCGGACAATTCTATCCCGACCCGACTCGGTTATTATCCTCAAAACCCATGCAGGAGTTAATGAAACAATTGCAGGAATCCTACGATTTAATTATCTACGATACCGCCCCAATTTTAGGGTTAGCCGATGCCAATTTATTAGCCCCTCATACCGATGGGTTAATGATGGTTGTAGGTTTAGGAAAAACCGACCGAGAAGCCTTTAGTTTAGCCTTGAGAGAAATTAACACCGCCGGGGTTCCCGTATTAGGAATGGTTGCTAACGGGGATAAACAGGAAACCCATTATTATCGGGATTATTAAAAAAGTTGTTGAATTCGGGTTGATTTATTTGAGTGAAATATTGCATGAAATTCGGCTGGTTTGGACTATTTAGTTTATTCGTAGTGGGGGGATTAGCAGGACGGGGGAAAAAGTCCGATGCCATCTTATAATAATTGTTGAGCAAAAGCGATCGCTTCTTCAATCGTTGTGACTTTTCCTTCAATTTGTCCTAACTGAATTTCTAATAAAAGTTCTCCAATTTTAGGACTCGGACGTAAGTTTAATGCTTCCATTAATTCATTCCCGGTTAATAATAATTGCGGATGGGCGACGGGATCATCAGAATTGAGATAACGATTAATTAAAGGAGAAAAAGTTTCAAGGGAAAACCCAGCCGCCATTGCTTTCACTATTAAAGCTGGAAATAAGAGTCCTAACCCTTGGAATAAAAAATATTGTTCTCTTAAAGATAAATCTCTGGTTTTTAACAGATTGATTTGTGATCGACCCTTGAGAATTGCTAAAACACTTTTTAATTCTATTTTACTAAACTTCAACTTTAATAATTCCGCTTCAGCTAGAGTCGGATTCTGATTGCATAAAAAACTTAATTTTGCTATTCCCAAAAGCGATATTTTTAAATTTTTCCGTAATCCTTGGGATAATTCCTGGGATAATTGGGGATAAATTTTTCCTAATTTTTTCGCCGATAAATCCATCTGTAATAATTGCTGAAACTGTTGATTTGCACTCTTAAACCAAGGAGAAATCAAACCTATTTCCCAGGCTTGTTGTATCCGGTCTGTGGCGTTAGGAGTATTGAATAAATAGACTAATTCCGTGCGAATGCGCTCAACTGCAACTTGACTTAACAACGGGGAAAATACTTGAATTGCAGCCTTGGTTTCAGCCTCAATTTCAAATCCTAATTGAGCCGCTTGACGATATCCCCTTAATAATCGTAAGGGATCATCTTGCAAATTGTCAGGAGAAATCATTTTAATTAAACGCCGTTGTAAATCTTCTTGACCCTTGTTAGGATCAATAAAGGTTTTTGTAAATGGATCAAAAGCGATCGCATTGACCGTAAAATCCCGGCGACGTAAATCCTGTTCTAAACTATTGCCTTCAGCTTGAGCAAAGTCAACTGTTATGTTTTTAAAGACAACCCGCGCAATTTGCCGTTCCGCATCCAATAACACAAAACCAGCGCCATAATATTTAGCAAGGGTTCGTGCTGTTTGAACCGCATCTTGTAACAGGACAAAATCCAAATCCAAATCCGTCACGGTGCGACCGACTAACCCATCTCGCACAGCACCCCCGACTAAATAAGCGGGTTGGGGTAACTGACTCAGTTCAAACGGCCAACGGGCGGGAGAGAAGACATCAGGTAAAGCTTCAGACATAGCAATAAAAATCAACGTTCATAATCCAGCCAGTTTCAGGCTACCTAAGTTAAATTAACATCAAAGGGATGGGCAATTGTTTCCGCCCTGGACAAATACAGAGGAGAAAATTATGTGTATTTGTGTGAATTGTTATTATGTTGATGACTGCACCACCTACCACGCAGTAGAAATCCAGCATCAAGAACGTCATTTGACTGAAAATCCCAGCTTTGAACCGACCGAACCCACCATTAACGTCAATATTCGTACCCCAAATCAACAGGATATTGAAATAGAATGGGATGTAGTCGGATGTCTGAGTTTTACAGCAGAAAATGGTAAATGGGCGAAATTAAGACCTGGGGAATTAATTCCGACTTAATCAGTCTTTGATCCCCCCTAGCCCCCCTTAAAAAGGGGGGAATTAGAGATCAAAGTCCCCCTTATTAAGGGGGATTTAGGGGGATCTAACCTCGGTAAAAAACAGGGGTTTTCAAATCAAGTCAAACTTTCATGTAAAGTAAATGAGTTATTGTTTTAATCCCAATTGTTCTAATCCACAGAATTCTGATGATGGCAAATTTTGTCAGGATTGTGGATCTAAATTGTTACTTAATTCTGTGTCTGATCAGGGTGAATCGGTTATTTATCGAGGGATAAAATTAATTGGACAGGGGGGATTTGGTCGGACATTTTTAGCGGTTGATCAGAGTCAAACCGGAACCTTCGATTGTGTAATTAAGCAATTTTTCCCCCAAAGTAGAAATACGGCAAAATCTACAGAACTATTTCAACAGGAAGCCGAACGATTACAAACCTTGGGACAGCATCCCCAAATTCCCCAGGGTTTAGGTTATTTTCAACAAGAAGGCTATCAATATTTAGTTCAAGAGTTTATAGAAGGTAAAAATTTAGCTCAGGAGTTGCAAGAAAAAGGAGCCTTTGATCAAGAACAAATTATGGTTATTTTAAAAGATTTATTGCCAGTTTTACAGTTTATTCAAGAGCATAAAGTTATTCATAGAGATATTAAACCTGAAAATATTATTCGTCGATTTAATATTAAAAAAACTACTGGAAATCTAGTTTTAGTCGATTTTGGGGCAGCTAAATTAGTCACCGGAGGAATGTTGCCAAAAACTGGAACTGTAATTGGCAGTGCCGCCTATACCGCCCCCGAACAATTAATGGGAAAAGCGGTTTTTGCCAGTGATTTATATAGTTTAGGAGTGACTTGTATTCATTTACTGACAGATGTTCCGCCCTTTGATTTGTTTGATAGTGCGGAAGGAAATTGGGTTTGGCGAGATTATTTGAAAACTCCGGTTAGTGATCAATTAGGTTCTATTTTAGATAAAATGTTGCACGGTGCAACCCGTCACCGTTACCATTCGGCGGCAGCAATATTACAACAAATTAATCCCAAACCAGATTATGTGCAGCCGATGCCCGGATTAACAATTAATCCTGAAATTGGGTTTAAACCTTTATTAGAACAGCCGGAATTAATTAACCCTTCTCCTGCGGTTCCTGTTGATAAAACCCCTGAAATAGCCGAAATTCCTTCAGCAAAATTTATTGATAAAATCACTCAAATTCAAGAGGCAATTAAAAAGCGTTTAGAACCCGATGGAATTGTTCAAGTACAGGTGAATAAAACCCAGATTAATCAGTTAACGATTGTTTTAAATAGAGATCAATATAAAGAGATTAATTATCAAAAATTAGTCCCTATTATTGGTTATGAATTGACTAATTTTCAACTAAATAATATTGAGAAAGTTAAACTTTTGGGACGAGTCAATAATCGTGGTATTCCTGAATGGAAATTTTGGTTAAAAGTAGACAAAAAAACTAAGTTTCAGAATAAAGTTATTAGATTTAAAAATAATATTGCACTGTTTAAATATAAATTATCCCAACTCAAATCTCCCTTATTTTGGATTGACCAAATTCAAAGGCGAGAATTTTGGATGGATACCTTAATGATGGCAATGATTGTTTTTATTTTTACCGATAAAATTATTATCTTAAAACCTATCATTTCGTTATTAATTGCGGCAGGATTTTGGTGGGTTAAATATCAGGTTAATCGTACCCATCCCCTGAATCTCAATCAACTATTTATTACGATCACTACTTTGTTTTTAGTGTTTGGTCGGTTAGACTTAAGAATTTGGGTGCACGGATCTTTTGGTATAATCTTAGCGGGCTTATTTATGTCCATGCCTATTTTCTTTTCCCGTCATTCCTCTTAACCTAAGTTTAAACAACGTGCCATCTATTTCCTCCCAACCCAGTTACGGTTTAGCTATCCATACCAGTAGTCCTGATTTGGGATTAGCCATCAGTAATTTTAAGGATGTTAAACGCTGTCAATCCTGGGGGTTAGGACGGGATTTATCTACCCAACTACACCAGTATTTGTTAGAGTTTATTCAGCCTCAAACTTGGTTAGATTTGGGATGGATTGCGGTGGCTAAAGGGCCAGGAAGTTTTACCGGAACTCGGATTGGGGTAGTTACGGCCCGCACCCTAGCCCAACAGTTGAAAATTCCAGTTTTTGCGATTTCTAGTTTAGCAGCGATCGCTCAAAAAGAACAGCTTAACTTGATACAAAATCAAGATAAACATTCAGTCATTGCCTTAGAAATGCGGGCGCAAAGAGGTCAACTTTTTGTAGCAATTTATGGTAAAAATAGAGAAAACGATTCTGGTTTAGTTCCCCTATTAACCGATCAGGTTATGTCCCCTAAACAGTGGGAACAAACCTTAGCCTCTTATGACAATTCCTATCATCGGGTGCAGATAGAATCAGGGTTAGGAGAAACTGCAATCCAATTACTAGAATTAGGGTATTTAGATTGGAAATCAGGAAAACAACCCCATTGGTCAGAAGCTCTACCCTATTACGGACAACATCCCGTAGACCTCTAAAAAAAATTCTGGAAAAATGTCATGTTGAGCATAATTGATTCCTCTGAGTATTTGACTGATTTATTCCGTAACTTAGCCATAAACAATCTCCTAATTCAAGCTCCACCCGTTCCAGAAGTAGCCACCCAAATCAATATCTTACAGGCGTTTTTTTTGGGATTAATTCAAGGATTAACGGAATTTTTACCCATTAGCAGTACCGCCCATTTAAAAGTAATTCCCGTGATCTTAGGTTGGGGAGATCCGGGTATTGAATTTACGGCGATTATTCAGTTAGGCAGTATTGCGGCGGTGGTTTGGTTTTTTTGGCAAGATTTAACTCAAGTTGTTACAGGCTCATGGCGAGCAATTCAAAAAAAAGATTATGATTCCGTAGACTTTCGTTTAGCTTTGGGCATTGGTTTGGGTACAATTCCAATTGTGTTTTTTGGACTTTTAATTAAAATCTTTATTCCCGATTATGATAACTCTCCCCTGCGGAGTATGGAAGTGATTGCTACTGCTTCTATTGTGATGGCATTTTTATTAGGATTAGCAGAAAAAATAGGCACCAGAAAGCGCAATTTTGAACATCTAACACCGCGAGATGGAATATTAATGGGATTAGCACAAACCTTAGCCTTAATTCCCGGGGTATCTCGTTCGGGTTCTACCATTACCGCCGGATTATTCTTGGGTTTGGAACGGGCAACCGCTGCCAGATTTTCGTTTTTATTAGGAATACCAGCCATTACCTTAGCCGGAATTGTAGAATTAAAAGCGGTGTTGGTTGATGGCATTGGAAATATACAAATCTTTCCTCTTTTGGTGGGTTTAATTTCCGCCACGATTTTTTCCTATCTATCAATTGCTTGGTTAATTCGGTATTTACAAAGCAAAAGCACTTGGATTTTTGTTTGGTATCGTCTCGCCTTTGGAGTTGCCATTTTAACCGCCCTTTGGGGAGGTGTATTAAACAATATTTAGAATCATCATCCCGTAGAGACGAGCCACGGCGCGTCTCTCTTGTATAGCAGTCTCCCTTAACATTTAGAACACAAACTAACAAACAATAAAATCTGTTCTTCCCTATTACCCATTACCCATTCCCTGTTCCCTGTTCCCTACTATATGATTAATCCCGCTAAAATTACCACCGTATTACCCGATTCCATCGCCGCAGAAATTGGCTTTGAAGCCGGAGATGCCATTATTTCCATCAACGGACAACAACCCCGTGATTTAATTGATTATCAATTTTTGTGTGCCGATGAATTTTTAGAATTAGAAGTATTAGATACCCAAGGAAAAACCCATAAAATCGAAATAGAAAAAGACTATGATCAGAATTTAGGATTAGAATTTCAATCCGCTTTATTTGATAGATTAATTCAATGTAATAATCGCTGTCCCTTTTGTTTTATCGATCAACAACCCCCAGGAAAACGGGAAACACTATATTTAAAAGATGACGATTATCGCCTGAGTTTTCTCTATGGTTCCTATTTAACCTTAACTAATTTATCGCCAAAAGAATGGGATAGAATTGCTCAAATGCGCCTTTCTCCCCTGTACGTTTCCGTTCATGCCACCGAACCAGAGATCAGAATTAAGTTATTAAAAAATAACCGGGCAGGACAGATTTTAGATCAACTCAAATGGTTTAAAAAAAATCGCTTACAAATTCATGCTCAAGTCGTCGTTTGCCCCGGAATGAATGATGGAAAACACCTCGAAAAAACGATTTTAGATTTAGCCCAATTTCATCGCGGAAGAATCCCCACCGTTGCCTCCGTTGCCGTGGTTCCCGTGGGGTTAACTCGCTTTCGTCCAAATCAAGATGAATTAATTCCTGTTACTCCAGAAAAAGCCCAAGAAATTATTACCCAAGTTCAGAGTTTACAACAAAAATTTCAACAGGAATTAGGGTCAACCTGTGTTTGGATTGCCGATGAACTCTTTTTAATTGCCGGGGCAGAATTACCCCCCGAATCCCATTATCAAGATTATCCTCAAATTGGTAATGGTGTGGGTTCGATTCGCAAATTTATCAAAGAATTTGAACAAACGGTAAAAGACTATCCAATTCAATCTTGTTCTACCCCCCGTCAATTTACTTGGGTGGTGGGAAATGCGGTGGAAAAAGCCTTTCAACCTCTGGTAAAATCCTTAAATGAAATTTCAGGACTAACGGTAAATTTAGTTGCCTTAGCTAGTCAATACTGGGGTCAAGAAATCACCGTAACTGGTTTATTAACCGGACAGGATTTACGACAAAAATTAACCGGAAAAATATTAGGAGATGGAATTTTATTACCCTCAGTGATGCTCAAACAGGGAGAAGCCATATTTCTCGATGATATGACCGTGGCAGAACTCGCTGAACAACTGCAAATTCCCATTTTTCCCGTCAGTAATGTTCAGGAATTGCTCTCAACGGCCATGGGGGATTAACCGATAGAAACGAAAATTAATCCGTTTGACCCTAGACCAGTTTAAACAAAAAGAATTGGGTTGAAATTTTCTTCTTGTCTCCTGGTATTGCTAAACTGGGAGAAATCAATATTTTAATCGCGGAGGATTCTATTTGTGAACTGGCGAGTTCGAGCAATTCGTGGCGCAACGACGGTTTCAGAAAATTCAGTTACCGCCATTCGAGAAGCGGTCATAGAATTATTAGACGAATTGGAAACCCGCAACCAACTTGATCCTAATGAAATTATTAGTATGACGTTTTCTGTTACTAAAGATTTAGATGTAATTTTTCCCGCTGCCATTGCCAGGGAACGTCCTCTTTGGCACAATGTTCCTTTATTAGATGTTCAACAAATGCACGTCGCAGGCAGTTTAGAAAAATGTATTCGCTTCTTAGTTCATGTTAACTTATCCAGCGATAAAACCCAAGTTTATCACCCCTATTTAAGAGGTGCAGAAAACCTCCGTCCCGACTGGAATTTAAGCCCAATTCATTCTTCTTAAATAGGCTATAGGGAATAGGCAATGGGAAATGGTAAAGTGTTTTATCCCTTATTTTCTATTCCCTATCCCTTCTTAAAGCTAATATTAATAGCATGACAATGATACTGGGAAAAGAATCATCAATTTATTCTTTTTCAGTAGCTAAGGTAACTGGATCGGATTTGCGATCGCGCCACCAAGCTAACATGGTACTAGCAATAAAAATACTAGAATAAGCTCCAGCAATAAATCCCACTAATAAGGCTAAAGCAAAATATTTCAGGGTATCACCACCAAACAAGAAAATACAAGTTAAGGGCAATAGAGTGGTTAAAGTGGTATTAATAGACCGGGTTAAAGTTTGGTTTACGGCATCATCAACCACTTGATTAATATGCAGATCAGGATTTCGGGCAATCACTTCCCGAACCCGGTCATAAATCACCACCGTATCGTTAACAGAAAATCCCACAATTGTCAATAGAGAAACCAGAAATAAACTATCAACTTCTACCCCTAAAACTAAGCCTAAAATTGAAAAAATTCCCACGGTAATCAGAACATCATGGAATAAAGCAACAAAGGCAAAAAAGGCATAATCAAACTTAAACCGAAAGGTTAAATAAACCGTAATTCCGGCAAAAGATAGTAATAAAGCCGTTAATCCCGAGATAAAAATTTGACGACCTACCGTGGGGCCAACGGTATCAATTTGAATTCCTTTCGGGTCAAAGGCTCCGATTTTTTGACTTAAAGCCGATTGTAAATTTGTTCTTTCTTCAACATTTAAAGTTTTCGTGCGAATTGAAACAATTTGTTTATCTTTTTTACCCGAATCTTTATCTAACAGTTGAATCGAACTATTTGCTAAACCTTGAGTTGCTAAAACTTCCCGAACTTGAGCAATATCAATCGGGCCGTCACAATTATTCGGAACCGAACAATCCAGTTCTAATTGTAGACGAGTTCCTCCCACAAAATCCAAAGCCGGACGTAACGGAGCGCCAATATCTGGCCGACTCCAAGAAATCCCCATGGCGATAATTCCCGCTAGAATAATCGCACTGGAAATCGCCCACCATAAGTTGCGTTGTTTAATAACACTAAAAGCCATAAATCAGTTATCAGTTATCAGTTATCAGTTTAAGAGTAATCAGTAATCAGTTGTAGGGGCGAGGTTTTCTCGCCCGTCAGAGTAATCTAATAACTGATTACTGATAAATTCTTTTTCAAATTTGGACAAAACAATTCGGGTTTTCTTAACTCTGGGAAATCAATAGCTATAAATAGGAAACTACGACTACAAGTAATAGCAGTAAACATACTCACCACCACCCCTAATCCCAAGGTTAAAGCAAAACCTTTGACTAACCCGGTTCCGAACCAAAACAGGGCAACACAAGCAATAACTGTTGTCACGTTACCATCTAAAATACTACCAAATGCCCGATAAAAACCCGATTCCACAGAACGATATAAGGTTTTTCCCGCCCTCAATTCCTCACGGGTGCGTTCAAAGATTAAAACATTAGCATCCACCGCCATCCCAATACTTAGAATAAATCCCGCAATTCCTGGTAAGGTCAAAGTTACACCCAATAAATTAAATAGGGCTAAACTTAATAAGGCGTAAATAATTAAAGAAAAATCCGCAATTAATCCGGGTAAGCGATAATAAACAATCATGAAAATCAGGACTAGAATTAAACCCGTCACCCCAGCATAAATACTGCGTTGAATACTATCCCGTCCCAGGGTAGCCCCAACGGTGCGGTTTTCGACAATTTCCACCGGAACAGGTAAAGCTCCCCCGCGCAATTGTACGGCCAAAGAACTAGCTTCTTCGGCGCTAAATCTGCCCGTAATTACCGCCCGACCCCCGACAATTCCCGTATCCGCAAAATCCACCGGAACCGACGGAGAACTTAATAAACTATTATCCAGAAAAATCCCAATAGTTCGACCAGTTCCCGCTAAATTTTTAGTCAGTTCAGCGAACTTGTCCCCCCCTTCAGAACTAAAAACTAAACCAATATTCCAGTTCCCTCCTCCTTGTACGGGTTCAGGATAGGCGTCTTTTAAATCTTGACCCCTCAAAAGAGGACTATTATAGAGTTGAGAAATCGCATCATTACTTCTATTTAAAGATTCTATGGCAGCGGCTAAATCTTTAGAATTTCCCTGTTTTTTAGCAGCTTCAATTTGTTGTTTAATTCCCTGTTGGACTTGAAATTCCACAGCTAACTGTTGTTCAGTTCCCGATTTTTGTTCCCGGAAATCTAACTGCGCCGTTCCTCCTAAGACTCGTTCGGCTTCCCCTGGGTCATTCACCCCAGGTAACTGCACGATAATCTGATTCTCTCCCACCGTTTGTACCACAGATTCCGATACCCCCAGTTCATTCACCCGATTTTCAATCACACTTTGAACCGAGGTCAAAACCCGTTCATCAATCACAGGAACCGCTTCCGAAGGTTTTAATTGAACAGTAAGCTGGGAACCTCCCCGTAAATCTAAACCCAATCGAAAGGGAACATTAGTTAACACAATAATAGAGCCGATCACCATCACCAAAATCAGAATTAAAGCCGAACGTTGTTTTCGCATTTTTATCAATAATTAGTAATCAATCCTAGGGGCGAGGTCTCCTCGCCCGTAACAGTAATCATTGAACAGTGAACAGTTGAGTAACTCTTAACTTTTAACTCTTGCACTGATCACTGATTACTGATAACTGATAATTGATTTAACTCCCTCAACAATTTGTTCCGGTTGCACAATAGTCAGTCGTTCTAAAGCACCGTTATAAGGTGTAGGAATATCTTGAGACGCCAATCTTAATACAGGTGCATCCAATTCATCAAATAGACGATCATTAATTGAAGCCGTAATTTCCGCCCCCAGTCCCCCGGTTTTCATACATTCTTCCACGATAACTACCCGATGGGTTTTGCGAATAGATTCCCCAATCGTGTCAAAATCGAGAGGTTTAAGAGAAATTAAATCAATCACTTCTGGATCATAACCCTGTTTGACCAGAGTAGGAACCGCTTGCATGACATGATGGCGCATCCGAGAATAGGTCAGAATTGTTACATCTTTCCCCCGTCTGACTATTTCCGCCTTATCAATAGGAACAATATATTCCTCGTCGGGGATTTCTTCCTTGAGGTTGTATAACAGAACGTGCTCAAAAAATAGCACCGGGTTATCATCTCTAATCGCCGCTTTCATTAATCCCTTAGCATTATAGGGAGTCGAACAGGCGACCATTTTTAAGCCGGGAACAGACTGGAAATAGGATTCTAAGCGTTGGGAGTGTTCCGCCCCCAGTTGACGGCCCACACCTCCAGGGCCACGAATCACCAGGGGCATTTTAAAATTTCCCCCGGAAGTATAGCGCAGCATTCCGCCGTTGTTAGCAATTTGGTTGAAGGCGAGTAACAAAAATCCCATATTCATGCCTTCAATAATCGGCCGCAACCCAGTCATGGCAGCACCAACAGCCATTCCTGTAAAACTATTTTCGGCAATCGGAGTATCTAAAACCCGTAATTCCCCGTATTTTTCATAAAGATCCTTAGTAACTTTATAGGAACCGCCATATTGACCCACATCTTCCCCCAACACGAACACTCTGGGGTCACGAGCCATTTCTTCATCGGTTGCTTGTTTCAGGGCGTTAAAAAGTAGGGTTGGTGCCATTGCAATTGTTGATAAGCGAGCGTGGATCACAGATAATCTTACCAAAAGATTGAGTTCAAATCATTAAAATGACACAAAATGGTAAAAATAAGTTAAGCTAAGTAAAGATTATCAAGTTACATTGTTTGATTTATGAATAGTCTATTATCTGAACAAATTTTGCCCCTAACTATTCACGAAAAACTTCAATTAATAGAAGATATTTGGAATAGTGTTGTTATTGACGCTGATCAAATTCCTTTAACTCAATCTCATAAAAAGGAATTAGATCGGCGTTTAGCAGGTGAGCAATTAGCGTTTTTTAAATGTAGGTAAATAATAATAAAGCGATCGCACCCCAAACTCCCCAAAAAAGCGATCGCGCCTCAATTTCCCCCAAACGGTTAAGTTGAGCCGCCGCAGTCAAATGTTAGCTTTTACAGAACCTTGAACGGTCGGTTCCAAAGCAGTGTTAGACAGTGAGTATGATATCATAAGTTTCTGGCTTCACATCGGGAACTTTTGCCAAAATTGCTTCATACTTTGCCCGACTGCCTCTTTTTGCTCTTTCTTGGAGATAATTTTCTGTCATCAATGCTGAAATTTTTTCCGCGATCGCAACGGTGTCACCGTCTGAGATTTCCTGCCGAACCATGTCAGCTAATCGATCCCACTGCTCGTCAGTGGTTGATTCAAAATACTTTGTCCATCTCTGTTCGTCTTTCAGTTCAGCCATGAGACGCGATGCGATCGCATCTTGCTGGTCGGCAGGAAGTTCTTGGATTTCTGCAATGACTTGCTTGAGTAGTTCAGTCATGATTCCAGGCAATAGAGATATCACCCTATTCTATCTGATTTAGCTTCGTCAGTCTCAGAGCCTATTTTAGACCGTTTACCTACACTTTCCATCAGATAATCTCGCTTGAGGTCGGCTGCAATGATTTGTTATGCGGCTGATTGCGAGGTTTGAGTGGGGCTGAAATAATTCGTCTACCGCTATTGGATTGTTTTTTACGAATATCATTGCAAATTGCTTGCAAATCATAGTTAAAGGACTTTGCGTGTTCTTCACGTATTCTGTAAATCTCTTCGAGAACTTCATCTTTCCACATAATTAATCTCCCATTAGTTCATTAGGTGTACAAATCGTTGGCAACTCATATCCTGCTTCCATACTTAATTGTGCGAGTTTCTTTTGTATTTGAGCGTTGGCAATATGTTTGCAGTTCCAAGTTAACAGATAGTCAATTGCATAAAATGTTGCGACTGCAATATGAAGCGCATCATCAGAAGCTTTAGGGGGAAGATTACTTTTGGTGAGAAACTGGGCTGCCAGATTTTGAACATCTTGGTTGACTTCCAGTAATGGAAAATCACGCAGAATTTCAAGTCGCCTATTTGCCATCTCTGCATCTCCCCGCGAAACTTCGTCCAAAACCATTTGGGAGATGTAAAGGGTAAATTGCTCTCGGCGTGTGTCCCACCACTCTTGTGTAATCCCCAAGTTTGCCATGAGGATCAAGTTATTGCTAGGTCTGGCTGTTAAGTAACCAACCACGCTAGTTTCGATGTAGACAGTTTCGCTCATTTGAAATGCGTTAGTGGGATCTGTATTTTATCGTCAATATAAAAATCAGATTATTCCTGTTATTATACCTAAATAACATCATGAATCGCACTTTTAACTCCCTACACTAAAGAGCGATCGCATCTCAAACTTCCTACACTAAATAACGATCGCACTACCATCCCGCCTACATTCTCAATTGTGTTAAAATGTTATCATAGTTCTAATTAGTTGATTTTACAGGAGTAAAACTAAAATGTCTTTATCACAACAACAATTAGAAGAAAAGGTTATTTCTTTAGAACAAGAAATGAATCAAGTAAAAAAAATATTATCTATTGATGTTAAAAAATCTGTTCCTTGGTGGGAAGAAATAACGGGGACATTTGCTGATAATTTAGCGTTTGAGGAAGCGATAGAATTAGGTAATCAATATCGTCAATTAGATAAATCAAATTAAGTATTAATATATGTATATTTTAGATACAGATCATCTAACTATTTTACAAAGAGGTGGACAATTAGCACAGCAATTAAAGTATAAACTTGCTGATCTTGATCCTAACCAAGTATTTACGACAATTATTACTTATGAAGAACAAACAAGAGGATGGCTAAGTTATATTGCTAAACAATCTTCTATGGATAGTCAAATTATTGCTTATCAAGAATTGGAAAAACACCTTAATAATTATCGCTCTATTCCTGTCATTGGTTATGATCAAAATTCCGCTATTAAATTTAAAGAATTAAGAAAAATTTATAAAAAACTTGGTTCAATGGACTTAAAAATAGCTTTAATTTGTATCACTCATCAAGCATTTTTATTGACTCGTAACCTGAAAGATTTTGGTCAAATTTTAGAGTTAAATGCCGAAGATTGGACGATTTAAAAACTAAATTAATTAATTTGATCAATGATAGCAATTATTCAATCTGACAATATTCCTTGATAAGTTTGATTTCTCATAAAAAATATTCCTAATTTTCAGTGATTATTTTTTGAATCACAACTATGATCTTCAAAAAATATTGAATTAATCATAGCTGTGATTTTTATTAAAATACTAACTACAACCTTGACAAGTAGCATGATTCACGAAAGATAAATCTTGCTGTTGCTTAGTTGTTTTAACTTCTGTTTTAGTGATTCATAATAATTAACCTCTTTGAAAAAACTTTTTCTATTCTAATCCTAAAACTATAAGCGGTCTATACGAAAAAATCAGATAATGACTGGACTTTTATTACAGAAAATTTACAAAAGATCAGATAATGACGGAAAATGACGAAGATAAACTATGTTATAATTGCCCAATCTATTAGTCTAGCTGAATTATATGAATGTAACAGAAGTTCTACAATTTGCAGATCAGTTGTTTTTTGAGCAAACAGGTAAACATTTAGATGATTCCCAGGAAATAGTCATTAAGGGTGTTTGGGACGGTAAAACATACGAGGCAATAGCTGATGAATCTAATCGTAGCGAGCGTCATGTTAGAGATATAGGTTATAAATTATGGCAAATTTTATCAGAAAGATTAGGTGAAGATGTCCATAAATCTAATTTTCGTTCAACATTAGAAAGAATGTATATTAAGTCTTCTGAATTTTTTCAGAATAATTGTAGCATTTTAAATTTTGGTTCACAAACTTTTTCTAATACACCAAAAGATCATCGAGAAAAATCAACTCCCAATAAAAATCAATCTGGATCATCCTATTACGATTTAATCCTTGCTCCCACAATACTTCAGTTTTACAATAGAGAACCTGAATTAGAAAAACTCTCTAACTGGATTTTCGATCAAAATACTCGTTTAATCTCCGTTTTAGGTTTATCAGGCATAGGTAAAAGCCACTTAGTTAGAAAATTTATTGATTTAAACTCAGATCAGTTTCAAGTAATTATTTGGAGAAGTTTAAAATATTCTGAACCCTTAGAATTATTGATTGATGACATACTCAATATTCATGAAAAAGAAATTAAGACTAATACCAATCATAAACAAAAACAGTTATTTGAAATTTTCACAGAGAAACGATGCCTGATTATTCTTGATGATCTACAAAATATTTTTATGAGCGGTGCATTTGCCGGACAGTATAAACCAGAATATCAAGATTACCAAGACTTTTTTAAGAAAATCATGACAACTGAACACCACAGTCATGTTATTGTAATTAGTCAAGAAAAATGCCAAGACATGGAAAGTTTAGATGAAGAATTATATCCGATTAAGTGTTTGGATTTATCAGGATTATCTGATGTCAATATTCTCAAAAATACCGGATTAAAGGATGAGGATCGTTGGTCAAATTTAATCAATTTATATGAAGGTAATCCTTTTTATCTTAAAACCATTGCTAACTCAATTAGAAGTGTTTTTAATGGTTATGTCAGTGATTTTTTAGCGGAAAATGAATTAATTATTACTAAGGATATACAAACTAATTTACAATTATTATTTAAGGGATTATCACTCATAGAACAAAAAATTGTGATCAAATTAAGTAATTCTGAACAATTTTTATCCAGAGAAGAATTAAAAACAAGTTTAGACTTGTCTTCAACAGATTTAATTAATAGTTTAGAATCTTTACAAAATAGATATTTACTAATGAAAATTACAGAAGACAAAATTATGTTTATATTGTCTCCAGTTTTTAGGGAATATGTAAGAAATTGCTGTAAAGATTGATAGTAATTTAAGCAATAGCAAACTCAGTTAATTTACGAGTTTCAGGATCATGAAATGCTAACACAATATCCTCTTTGGGTACACCTTCGGTTAATAATTCATTAGCAATACCTTCCTCTGTCCAATCTTCCTCAATATAAATTTTATCATTTTTAATGCGAATATGAACATGAGTATTATTAATTCTTTTTTGATTAACCCAATCTACAGACATCCATAAATAATGATCATGAGTTTCATCAAAAACTAAACAAGTTTCATATTTTTTCTTAGATGAACGATTAGCAAGATAATCATGTTCTGTTAATATCTTCTTAATAGTTTGACGATAATTAGTTAATTTATCCATTGTACTATTTCCTCCTTATCCGTATTAATAACAAGTAAAGCAACTTGATTTAATTTTACCACAGCTTTAATTGATTTTCTTTGAAAAAAAGTGTCATAAATTTCATCTTTAATCGCTAAGTAAATTTCTTGGTATTCATCTTGAGCCAATTGAATTAAATCACGATACAGTATATATTGTCCTAAAGCTAATTCAAAATCTTTCATTAATGAAGAACTAATAAAACTTTTAATCTCAATAATAATTTTACGTTGTTTTTGTTCTTCTGAAATGACCTTTTCTACTGCTAAATCAGGATAAAGTTCAACATCCTCATATTCCAGAGGATAGGGATCGGCTGTAATCGTCCAACCATCCTTAATTAGAGCGTTTTTAACTGCTTCATGGTAAATATCTTTTGCTGGCATTGTCCTCCTTTGTCACTAATTCTACCATTATAAACAAAAACTATTAAACCACAGCAAACTCTGTAAATTTACGACTTTCAGGATCATGAAATGCTAACACAATATCCTCTTTTGGTACACCTTCGGTTAATAACTCATTAGCAATACCTTCCTCTGTCCAATCTTCCTCAATATAAATTTTATCATTTTTAATCCGAATATGAACCTGAATATTTCTAATTTTTTTCTTACCTTCCCAACCCATAAACAGCCAAAAATATTGATCATGTATCTCATCAAAAACCAGGCAACTTTCTTGATCTAAATTTGCTGAATCTGAAACCCATTCATGATATTCTGTTAATACTTTTTTAATAGAATTACGGTATTTTTCTAATTGAGCCATTGTAAAATCTCCTCCTTGTAATTTTTTAGTTTAGTAGGTGAGCAATAAAGACCCTGCAATAATAATACTAACCAAAAATACCTTGTAATAAGCGATCGCACCACTAACTCCCCTTAAAAAAGCAATCACACCTCAATCTCCCCCTAACGTCACAGTTGAGTAGCAAAAGATCGCCTCGAACTCAGCACTAATATCTCTCGGCTGTTCACACCAACGCATTGTTAGGCAGGCTTCAACAACTTAACTAAAAACCCAGTAGAACCCTTTGAACTTCCTCCCGTGAGACTTCAACTAGATTTTCAGCCGTGACATTTTCGTACTGATGACTCAGATCAATCATTCCGTCAACAGCGTTTAGAAGCCTAAGTTTAAGATAGGAAGACTGGTTTGGGAATACTTTTTGTCCTCCTTCAAGGACACCATAATTGCCTGTACAGTTATTTCTGTAATAGCTTTTGCTCATTTGTGTCTAATCCTATTGGCTGTTGGTTGAGTTTTTCATTATTCTTGATTTGTTTAATATACATCTTTAAATCGTGTAAATCCTACTGGTCTGGCACGAGTTCCCTGGTTATCCAAATCAAGTTCCCTACAAATAACTTTATAAATATCAGGAGGAAATCCCCCGTGAAAATCCCATTCTGTATCGTCTTTTTCCATTCTCACAATACCTGAGATATTTGGATACCTATAACCAAGTCGATTTTTTGGGCTAATTCAGGATGTTTTTTCTTGATTTTTCTTATATGGAAGAAAACTTTTCCATTAGGATTAGAAAAAGTACGACCGACAAACCCAAATCCTTTAGGATTGTAGCTTTTGATACTACCGAAGTCTATTGTCATGAAAACGCATTCCATTACTCAAGGTTAGTGGTAAGTATGGCAAGACGCTAGAGCGACCCGATTTCGATCATAGCATCTTCCTCCGTTCTCATTGCCCCAGTCCGCTCTATTTTTACCATTGAACTGAATTATCGGGTTGTACAAGCCCAGGTTTCAATTTTGCAAGTCCCGGTACCACATTCAACGAGAGCATTACCTTGGGCTTGTTCGGGAGTGATCGCCCAACCCCAGCCGATAATTCCTTCTGGATTCTTAGCAACTGCACCACAGGCATTTTTGAACCAA
>Ga0082207_1000131_pt1 | contig 42555 bp, 32 predicted proteins | sample LakMenEpi10Aug09_FD_71540 | JGI IMG/M metagenome (GOLD analysis project Ga0082207, IMG submission 71540) | reverse complement strand
CCTCCTGTGCCGTTGGCCCACAAGCTTTAGCTGGACGTTGCTTTTCAGTATCCCTCAGACGCGCCTCGCAGGCTCGGAGGGAAGACGGCTGGGGACAGCCGTCGTACTATGGGACAATCGTCGAACAATGGGGCTCTAATGGTTCCACTGGAACTCAGAACTGTTGAGCAACACCCAATACAGATCGCTTAACTTGCTGCTGCGTTCCTCGCCTCTCTTGCCGGCAATCCGCTCTACAAAATACGCTTGCTCTTGCTCGTCCGCCGGCCTGTTGAGCGTCGATAGAAACGCTGTCTGCACGGCTGTCGCATCGTCCCTTGCCAATCCCGCTATCCGCGTCGATGCGTTCATGATCGGATTGTTCCCAATCCGCTCCGATAAATACTTGCCATTCATCATCAGCAACCGCTGCGGCACCGTCACCGACTGCTCGGCAAACTCGTCCTCGCCTCGACTCCCATAGGCCGCCGTAAACTCATTGACCCCTCCAAACATCTCCAACTGAGATAGGATCGAACTCGATGCGTCAATGGTCTTGAGCCGACAAGCCTGATGCACCGTTGCTGCCATCTGCTCGGGCCTTAACTGCGTGATCGGAAAGATCGCCCAAGCCTCCTCGTACTTCGGATCAATCTCCATCTCCTGCTGCTCATCGGCTTGTGACCACCGAGAATCGAGTTGATACACCCCCGTACCTACAATCACTCGCACAAGCCGCTTGATGTCATAACCATTCTTGATGAAATCATCGACCAAAGGCTCTAAACCACTCGGATAGGGACCTTGGGCCGGTATGTCATCGATGGGCTCGACCAACGGCCTGCCGGTCATGATCGCCCACATCCGATTGACCGCCGCTCGGGCAAACGCGCGATTGCTCTTGTGCGTGACCCAATCGGCTAAACCCTCCCTTCGAGCCGGATCTTGGCTGCACCATCGCTCCTCAAAAGGAACCTTGGGCTCGACCTGGGTCTCGCTATCCTGACCTAAATACTTGGTCTTGTAAGCCTCCCCCTGGTTCTTTAATCCACTAAACGGATTCTCCATGCGAATCCCACCAAAATAAGCCGCCAACTGATGGAAGTCGCTCTGCTGACCAACCCTCAAGGATTCATCGTCTGTCTCTTCATGCGAACTTTCGGATTTAGGAAACTTGACGTTCCCCAAGTAATCGTTGTGGCATTGCAAGCAGTCGATCCGCATGGCAAGGAAGGCTCGCGATGTGCGACCAGCAAGCCTGATCGCATCGGGCTTGTTGGTATCCGCCTCGTCCATCGTCGCGGTAAGAAAGTTGACTTCGGGACTATCGGTCCATGAACCACGGGCAACAAGGATCTTGCGAACGAGTTTGTCGTAAGCCATGTTCTCTTCAAAGCGATCGGCTAGCCAATCGACATACTTGCGACGGCGGTAGATCAAGAACGGGCCATTGTTGGTTCCGACCGTCGCACGCGCAAAACGCTCGGCCAAATGGTCGGCCCAACGGCGATCGGCCAGCAAATACTCGGTCCACCAAGCGATCCGCTGATCTTCGGGGATCTTCTCGAGCGATCGGTACTCCTCGAGCGATAGGCCGTTACCGACCATCCCCAAACTGATCCGCCTTGCGACCGTATACCAAGGTGCCTGGGGTGCTGGCTTTAACCCTTGATTCTCCCACGCTTGCTTGAACTCCAGATCGACTTTACCGGCAGCTTGTCGGATCGATCCGTCGAACTTCGGTTGGATTTGCTCGGGTCGTTTGAGCAAGACCGGGCGATGCGTGGTGGCTCCAAGGATCCCCAGCACGATCGCAAGTGCGGTTCCCAAAAACACCAACCTTTTGATCCAGGTTCGCTCTCTAATCATGATGGAGGGTTATTCGTACTTGTCGGTCAAAAATTGCTTTAAATCTGCCCGAACACTCTCTTTCCCGGCAGAGCGTTCAAACCAACCATCGATCCGTTTGGTGATCAATTTGTTGACTTGTGCTTGTTCTTGATAGTACGGGTTCAATGAAAAATAGATGGCCCTGGCGGCAACATCCACTGGATCGGATTCGCTGAGCCCCAAATCCGACAAGGCGGCGGCGATTCCAAGCGGAAGCTTATCCCATGTGTAAGTCTTGTTCTCCCCTTTTTCACGAATGATGAGCTTCTCTGCAGTCGCTTCGACGATACTGACCTCGGCTGCACCAACCTTCATCGAAGATGCACCCTTGGCTTTCTTCTTTGCTTCTTCGAACGACTCGACGTAGATCTTATAGAGTTGGCCGGCTTGATCGAGCCGAAGCGTTTGTTCTTTGCCCTCCTTGGTGAGGGCCTTATCCAATAGACTTGCCATCAGGGGTTCGAATTTTTTGAGGTCACCTTTGACAAGCAAGTCTTTGGCTTGGGTCATCGATGTCTTCCATTCGGGAGTTTCGCCTGTGGGGGCGGGTGCAGGAGCTGGCTCGGGTTTCATCTCCTCGGGTTTCATTTCTGGGGGCTTGGGCATCGGCTCGGCAGTTGCAGCCGGATCCATTCCAACCGGATCCACTGCAGCAGGATCCTTTGGAGCAGGATCTGGTTGAGCCGCATTGGCCTGGGCGCTCATGGATGGATCTGCTGTTGGATTGTCCGATGGATCGCGATTGACGGAAGGGAGATTGGGAAGTGGAGTATCTGAACCTGGTCTTCCCTTGCGAGCCTTGTTCGGAGCGATCACCAGTTCAGGGTTTTTCTTGGGCGATGTTTCCGCTGACGCCGGGTTGTCTAGGGGGGTGTTAGGTGCGACTTCGCGAGGCGAGTTCTTTTCTTGTTGGGCGAGTTGCATGCGGTTGGAGATGAATCGGTAGCTGGAGATTCCGAGGAATGCAAGTGCAGCTAGGATCATCGATCCGACGGCAAGCAGATTGCGTCGCTTTCGTGATTTGCGAAGTTGCTCGACAAGGTCGGCGGGTTTAGAAACAGCAGGAGTTGCGGAGCTTACGCTGGCCGCTTCGCCTGGAGCTTCGGTTTTGGATTTACCCCCTTTGCGATCTGCGGCGATGAGCCATGCGGGGGCCTGTTCTTGCGCAGGCTCGGTCTTGAGCGACATGAGCATCAGCGATGGGAACAGTTCTGAGAGTTCAGCCCGTCGCTTATCGACGCTGAAATTCATTGCGGTCGATGCACCGCTCGAGGCTGGGGCTTGGTTCGAAAACCCAACCATGTAGGGCTGCATCGGATCTCCCGAAGGCAGTAGCTGCGATGCGTTCGATACGGGGCTTGGGTCTGACTTGCTTGCAGTGGACTTGCTTGCATTGGATTTGGACGCAGAAGTTGCCAGGATGCCGATGGAGGCTGTGGTCGTAGCAGTAGCGGTATTGCCTAGTGCCTGTTGTTTTTTCTGCGACTCAAAGAGTTTCGCTAGCTGGCTATCGTAAGCCGTTTTCTTAGAGGGGTCGAGCAAGATCGCTTGGGCCTGCCTGAGGAGCTTGTTGACCAGTTGCAGCGAGGCTTCGGCACCTTTGTTTTCTTTATCGGTGTTTTCGCCTTTTCGAATCATCTCCCAAGCGGCTTGCAGGGCTGTTTCGATATTCGATTTGTCGGAGCAGAAGGGTTCTAAGCCGAGGACTTGGTAATAGTCTAGCTGTGAGACTTTGAGTCGACGTTGCAGGTGTTGTTCGATTGCCGAGATGATTTCGTTCATGACGAATATTAGCTTTCCATGGTGAATTCTTTTTCGTCCTCGAACTCTTGGCGAAGCCGGCGATCGAGTCTTTTTTGTTGGAACAGGATGAAGTTTCTGAGCATGCTGATCCAGATCATCATCAATAAGGGAGAGCTGTAGCAGAGCAACAGCAGAAACAGGTGTGCGGATCGCGAGTTCTCGTTGGCTGCTTGTCCGGTGCTAATCCCGAAAAGATCCTTAATTCCATTCGAGAAGCTTGGGATTCGAGCGGCTAGGGCAAGCAGCAGCGCGCAGCCTGCGAAAACGGTCATCGAGACAAAGAGCATCCAAAGCCGGATCGTTGGAGCCGATCGGGTAGGGGAAGCAAACGGAGACTCTTGGGAGTTTGGTCGGGGGGGCAAGGCTTGTGTCTCCTGGTGCAATTTGGTTGGGTTACGCTGTCAAAACCCTACCGGGGGCGATCGAAGCTCTGAAAAATCGACCTTCCTAACAATATACAGTCGCCGGGAGTGGACAACGCGAAATACACTACAGATAATGGCAATTCTTGTCCGGTTGCTTTTTCAACTCTTTCTTTCGATGGGGCTTACCCATGAAGTTTCGTCTTGCGTTCCTGCTTGGGGTAATGTTCAGTTCCACATTGGTCGGATGTGGATCTAAGAAAACTGAGGTTGCATCGACCGATGCGCAAAGCACACCGGCTCCAAGCACTCCGGCTCAAAACGCACCGTCAAGTGGTTCGGCAGCACCCGCTGGAAGCACCGGTCAGGAATCGGGTGGTCCTCCTGCTCCTGCGTCGCTTGGTAGCGGCGGTGGATCTGGCGGTCCTCCCGTTCCGGCTTCGATTGGTAGCGGCGGTGGCGGCGGATCCGGTGGTCCTCCGGTGCCGGCTTCGATCGGCAGCGGCGGTGGATCCGGTGGTCCTCCTGTTCCGGCTTCGATCGGCAGCGGCGGCGGAGCTGGTGGTCCTCCTGTTCCGGCTTCGATTGGCAGTGGTGGTGGGCCTGGTGGTCCTCCTGCTCCTGCTTCGCTCGGCAGTGGTGGTGGGCCTGGTGGTCCTCCTGCTGCCGCGTCGCTCGGTAGCGGCGGGGGAGCCTCGGGCAATCTGCTGAGTGCTGGTGGCGGTAGCAACCAAGGCGCAGGAATCAGTGGAGTTGGTTTTGGTAGTACCGGAAACGAGTCCGATCCGGGCGCGGGTGGAGTCGGGTTTGCCGGAGTTCAAGGGGCCGGTGGTCCGGGAGCTAGTTCCACCGGTAATGGTGGAATGCAAAATTCGCCAAGCAATACTCCTCCTGCAATCCCAGAAGTCGAATTGACTCTTGAGGACCGAGCCGTCTTGGCGTTCCAAGCAGGCAATGCACCGCGAGCTTATGCACTCTATCAAGCCCATCTATTGCAAGTGCCCAACGACGAAGCTCAAAGTACGGCTGATAAGTATCGATGGGACAAGAAGCGGATAGTTCCGCGCATGGGTTATAGTTTTGCGGTGGGATTGATCGTTAAGAAGGGGTCACAAGTTAAAGAACTCAAACCGGTCGGAACACCTCTTGCCCAGCTTACTGGCCAAGGTGGTGGAGCCGCAGGTGGGGGCGGTGGGTTCCCCGGTCGAGCACTCGGGGGTGCAGGCGGCCCGCAAGGTTTGGGGCTTGGTGGACCATCGGGCGAGGCGCCCGCTGAAGGCGTGCGTCGACTGCCCGCGCAGGAGCTCAGTGATGCTGCGGGCAACTATGCAGCGGCCTTTGTGGATGCCTTCAATAAGGCTCATAGTGAAGGAAATTGGTCCGAAGGATTTCGGGATTACTCGTACGGTTCGCTTTCGTTACCTCCAAGTCTCTCTGGGCTAACTGGCCTACTATCGAAAGGTGGGGCAGGTGCTGCTGGAGGAGCCGGTGGCTTCGGTAGTTTCGGCGGAGGATTGGGCGGAGTTTCTTTAGGTGGCCCTGGTGCTCCTACAGCCGGAGGCGGTCCTCCAGCGGGCTATGGTGGCGGCGCAGGTGGCCCACCAGCAGGCTATGGTGGCGGCGGTGCGGGCGGCCCACCAGCAGGCTATGGTGGAGGCAGATCGGGTGGACCTCCGGCAGGCTACAATGGCGGCGGCGCAGGTGGACCTCCAGCAGGTTACAATGGCGGTGGATCGGGAGGACCTCCAGCAGGCTACAATGGCGGCGGCGCGGGTGGTCCTCCAGCAGGTTACAATGGCGGTGGATCAGGTGGTCCTCCAGCAGGGTACGGTGGCGGTGGATCAGGTGGACCTCCAGCAGGTTACAATGGCGGTGGATCAGGTGGTCCTCCGGCAGGTTACGGTGGCGGTGGAGCGGGTGGACCTCCGGCAGGCTACGGTGGCGCGGCACCTGGCGGTGCGCAGCCGGGTGCTCCCTCGGGTGGAACTCCGGGGTTGAAGTTTCTTCCACCTCCACAGGCTCCTCAGATTGGCCAAGGTCCTGGATCGGGAGTAGGCTTAGAACCAGGTGCAGCAGGCTTAGGTGCAGGAAGCAGTCCTGGATCGGGAGCCTCGCTTGAACCAGGAGCCGCCGGGCTTGGTGCTCCGGGGCTTGGGGCCGGCGGACTTGGTGCTGGATTCCCAGGGGGTGGGTTCCCGGGTGGTGGTTCAGGTTTTGGAGGAGGTGCAGCGGCTCCATCGGGGCCATCGTTGTCGAATCTACAGCAGTACATCAAGAACTTTGATGCCAACGATATTCAGTTGCCAAGCGGCTGGACCGCGCTGGGCTCGGGATTGGTTTACATTGGTAGTGGCGATAGCCTTGCTGATTTAACCAAACGGGCCAACGAAGCCCACTTCGATGGACTCATCGTTTTTGAGGTGGATGCATCGATGGTCATCGCGAATCGAACGATCAAAAACGATTGCCGTATTCGCGCAGTGAATTTGAAAGCGGCCAAGGATGCCAAGGACAAAGCGTTTACTTCCAGTTCGCTCAACAATCGCGAAGTCGCTTTGGATAAGAATCCTGAGACGAAGATCGAAAATGCTGTCAGTGCATTCATGCAAAGACTCCAAGAGGCTTACATGCTCGAAGACCTTCCGAACCTTCCGGCCGAATCGGTCAAGAAGAAACGGCTTCCAGCATTGGCTGCAGATACGAGCCGAACTGTCTTGGATCGACTTGCAGAAGTTCAACTCTACTTCTCCAAAGGTCTCATCGATGAGACTTTGAAAGTCGATGCTTTCGGTGCCATAGCAGGTCCGGATGGACAGGTATTGGCAACAGGTACTCTCGACGAGAGACTACCGGTGATTGCAAGGATTATCAAACGCGACTACGAGTAGTTCGCGATCGCGATGCAGGCTCCGGATCCATGATAAGATCCACTCCAATTTGAAGGGTAAATGATCGATGAAACGCTTTGGTCGAAGTTTGGTATGCGGTGGTTTGGTCTTGCTGTCGGTTGCTTTGCAACCCCTAGCGGTCATGGCTCAAGATCTGTGGTTGAATCTGCCGGGAGCCGCTGGCAAGCCTGGGTCTGGCAAGAAAGTGGTTTTGATTTCCGGCGATGAAGAGTACCGGAGCGAAGAAGCCCTGCCGATGTTGGCCAAGATTCTATCGGAGCAGCACGGTTTTCATTGCACCGTTCACTTTGCGATCCATCCGGAGACCAAGACGGTCGATCCAAACTATTCGAGCAACATCCCTGGGCTCGAACAGCTCGACGACGCCGATTTCATGGTGATGTTCCTGCGGTTCAGAGCCTTGCCACCTGAGCAGATGAAGCATATCGATCAATTCGTTCGGGCCGGCAAGCCACTGCTTGCGATTCGCACTGCCACCCATCCGTTCAATTTTGGGGACGGCAATCACCCTTATGCCCACTGGTCTTGGAATAACGGCAAGTGGCAAGGTGGATTCGGGCAGCAGGTTGTCGGAGAGACTTGGGTCTCGCACCACGGGGTACACAACGGTCAGGCCACACGCGGGGTGATCAATCCCAAGCATGCGGATGCTCCGATCCTCAAGGGTGTTGCGGATGTTTTTGGTCCGACCGATGTCTATGGAGTGGTGCATTTGCCAGCCGATGCACAGGTGGTCATGTACGGGCAAGTCCTTTCGGGGATGAAGCCCACCGATCCGCCATTGGAGGGAGAGAAGAACAATCCGATGCAACCGTTGGTTTGGACCAAGAGTTACAAGATGCCCGCGTTGAACGATTTGGCAGAGGGTAAGGAGGGCAAGGCGATCGGTTCGACGATTGGGGCGGCGGTCGATTTGCTCAGCGAGGATCTTCGCCGTCTGTTTGTCAACGGAATCTATTGGGGAACTGGTTTAGAGGTGCCTGCCAAAGCCAGCGTTGCGATTCCGGAGTCTTATAAACCCAGTTACTTTGGGTTCAAGGACAAGGCATTCTTTACCAACCAAAAGATCCTGCCGAAGGATCTTCTTAAAAATTAGAGTCTGATCTGTCTGATCTGTCCGATCTGTCCGATCTGTCCGATCTGTCCGATCCAGTTTGATTGGCGCGCGATTTGCGGGATAATTCTTGGTAGTCCTGGGCGAGGTCGGCCATTTTGGCAACCTCGTTTTTGGGCCAATGGTTTTGCTTGGTATGTTAGGCTTTCGCTCTTTTCTTGAGGGTGCATGAACATGAATCGACCGATGTCCACTTGGAAACTCTTATCTTTGCTAGCTGTTGTTGCTGCTCCGGTGGGATACTGGATGCTTGCGGACTCGAAGATCAATCCGTCTGCGGCTTATGCGCAGCAAGCTTCACAAGCCAATGAGGCTCGAGCGCAGTTGGATCCAAACTTGATTGCACCTGCCGAGCAGCTTTCGAAGGCGTTCCGGGAAGTTGCCAAATCGGTTAAGCCATCGGTGGTGAGTATTAAGTCGCTTGTCGAGCGTCGGAATGTGGCACAGCGTCGGGATCGTGGGTTGCCTCAAGGCCTGCCGCCTGAGATTGAGCGATTCTTAGGCCCCGGTTTTGGTTTGCCTGAGATGGAGCCCCAGGAGCAGGATGCTGGTGTTCCAGAGGGGATGGTGCAACTGGGTTTAGGCTCGGGGGTGATTGTCCGCCAAGACGGCTATATTCTGACGAACAATCACGTGGTGGCGAATGCGACGGAGTTGGAAGTCTATTTGAGTGATGACACCAAGTATGCTGCGAAAGTCATCGGTACGGATCCAAGAACCGACTTAGCTGTTTTAAAGATCGACGCGACTGGATTGATCGCTACCCCTGTTGGAGACTCCTCGAAAGTGGAAGTCGGTGATTGGGCCATTGCCATCGGTAGTCCGTTTGGTTTAGCGCAGACTGTTACAGCGGGCATCATCAGTGCAACCAAGAGAACCGATCAGGGGATTACGCCTTACGACGATTTCATTCAGACCGATGCGGCCATCAATCCTGGCAACAGCGGTGGCCCGTTGTTGAATCTCCGTGGTGAGATTATCGGGATCAACACCGCGATTGCCTCGCGTGGGGGCGGATACAACGGTGTTTGTTTTGCGGTTCCGAGCAACACAGCTTCGAGGGTGCTCAATGATCTGATCACCAATGGCACCGTATCGCGAGGCTTTATTGGGGTGCGACCTGCGGCCATGAGTCCAGAGTTGGCTAAGCAACTTGGTATGCCAGCGGACTTAAAGGGGGCTTTGGTCGAGACGGTTACCAAGGGGATGCCTGCGGACAAGGCGGGGATAAGGGCCAAGGATGTGATTGTCCAGATCGACGGGGTTGATATCAAATCCGACTCAGCCATGCGTCGTGCTATCGGCGAGACCAAGCCGGGCACGAAGGTGAATGTCAAGATTTACCGCGATGGCAAGACGATCGATATTCCGGTCGAAGTCGCTGCGTTGGATGAGAAAGCTTTGGCTGCGAGCGAACGCCAAGCGAATCAAAATCTTCAGCGGTTGGGTTTTGCGGTCGATGCGGTACCTGCGAAGATCGCAAGGAACCTGCAACTTGAGCCTGGCGAAGGAGTGATCGTTACAGAGATCGCGCGTCGCCGGATTCCTGGTTTGAAGGTTGGTGACGTGATCTTGTCGGTCAACGGAACGGCAGTGAGCTCGGTCGAGGACTTTGTCGATGCGATCGGTGAGGTTCGAGCTGGCGAAGCGCTCTCGCTGGTTATCCGCGACGAGAATTCCGAACGCATGGTCACCGTCCGTTAGTCGGGGTTGGTCGGCAATTCATTTTAGCTGGTTCGGAGATTCTAAGTCGTGTACTCGGAATTGAATCGCACGTATTCGGTGTTCAGGTCCGTTGTCCAGTGGGTAGCGGACCCTGGGCCGAGGCCGACATCGAGTTCAATGAGAGTCAATTTGCTTGCCCGGATCGATTCGCTGACCTGCTTGGCATCGAAGGCCAGTGGTTCACCGGCATCGAACAAGGGCAAGCCGTTGATTTTCAGAGCGGTGCGTTTGGGTTGGATGGGGACACCGGCATAACCGGCTGCCGATACGATGCGGCCCCAATTGGGATCTCCGCCGGTGATCGCTGTCTTGACTAGGTTGCTAAGTGCGATGTTACGGGCGATTGCATCGGCATCAGCTTGGGTGTTAGCACCCTTGATGCAGATCTCGATCAAGTGAGTTGCACCTTCTCCATCGTCGGGGATTTTCTTAGCAAGTTCGATGCACAGTTCGGTCAGTGCGGCTTCGAAGTCGGCCAGTTCCGTATCATTGAGAGCCTCGACGCTTTTCGAGGGGGCTTGGGCCAAGAGCACTAGAGAGTCGTTGGTGCTCATGTGGCCTTCGACGCTGATGCAGTTGAAGGATCGGTTGGCTGCGGCTTGTAAAATCCGCTGTGCCACGATGGCATCGATTGGTGCGTCGGTAACGACGATTGCAAGCATCGTAGCCATCTTGGGGCCGATCATTCCTGCCCCTTTGCACATGCCGACGATGGAGTGAGAGCCTTTGGAGGAGCGGATGCTTCGATGGGCCGTTTTGCGGAACGCATCGGTGGTCATGATACCATCACAAGCGTCGAGGAAATGGGTTTGAGTATTTCCAAGATGTTTAGCAGCTTGCTCGATCCCAGATTGGATTTTTGCCATCGGCAGTTTTCGTCCGATGATGCCGGTGCTCATGACCAAAAAGTCTTCGGCATGAGCATGGAGTTCTTGCGGCAGGTTTGCTGCTGCTAGGCGGGTCATTTCGGCCGCATCGAGGTCCCCTTGTTGTCCGGTGCAAGCGTTCGCGTTACCGCTATTGACGACGATCCCGCGAATATTCGCAGAAGGTGTTCGGGAGCGAGACAAAACCACTGGGGCCGCTACGATCAAGTTGGTGGTGTAGACACCTGCGGCCGTACACGGAGTGTCCGATACGATGAGGGTAACATCTTTGGCACCCGCTCGACTTTTGATCCCTGCGCTAACCCCAGCGAAACGAAAACCCTTAGGTAATTGCATAAGTAATTCCATCATCTGACGTTCCGTAGGTGTCGATCAAGCGTCGGCAAGATCGGCGATGTAAAAGCTTCCGTAGGTATGAACTCGATCGAGTTGATGGAGTTTGGTAGCAAGATCGTTATGGTAAGTGAGCAATTCAGGTAGGAGATAGGTTTTACCGTTTCTCTTGACTGTCACATCGTTGAGGAAATCGGTTCGCAATCCCCCCGATCGCCACAGGATCTTCGTGCCCGGTGCAGCCCGATCCAAGATCGCTTGCCACTCGGACTCAAGGAATGGGAAGTAGTGGTCGCTGAGCCAATCCATATGATCCAACAGCACAAACCGAGAGATTTGGCCATCGTGTTTTCGGAGGAAACCTTCGACCGAATCGGTTCGAATGGACAATTGATCGAGCAGTCCGTCTCGAAGTCTTTCGAAGTTCTCCGGCTTGAGGTATTCCGGGCAGCAGGCTGGGGTGTAAGAGCCGGTGATGTAAACTCGCCAGAAATAATTGTCTTGGATCGGCAGTTTTGAAAAAACCGCATCGATGGAGTCTTCGACAAATTGGACGATACCGCCGGGGTACTGGTCATCGATTTGCCGCCGCTGGGCCTTGGGCACCCCTAGGAGGCTCAGGGTCGTATCTCGGTTCATTGCAAACTGGAGGGTTTTCGACCAGATGGCGGGTTTTAGGTCGGCGTAAAGTTGGCGCTGTGATTCGAGATCAGGAGCGTCGAGCAGTTGATTGATCTGGCTTCTGCAGCGTGCGACCTTATCGACGTAGTTGCCGACCATATGGGCAAAGGCACCCGATGTTCCACGAAAGTAGAACGATTTTTTGGGATGGTCGAAGAACTTGATCCAGCGATCCCAATACTTGCGGCTCTGAGGAGTCAGCTTATCTCGCAGTTTGGCAGCATAGATCGATTCGGCCATTGGCAAATGGCCTCGACCGAACATATCGAAGAATTGATCGTACTGCAGTTTGCGTATCGCAGCGGACTTGAGTTCCAGCAAGGCGTTTTGGCGGGGGTTCATATCTACGGCATAGACATGACCTGCGCCTGCCAGAAGGTAGTCAAGGGCATTGCAACCTGCGGAGCTGATGACCAGCAAACGATCCTTGGCGCTGAGGTTCAGCGCTTGGCGATCGAGCCTGGGATCTTCCCAGCAAGTGTTGTAGACGAGGTTGTTGCCATGGACAAACTGAAAAACACGACGACTGACCCATTCACTAATTGGCATCGGCTTGAAAATCTAAGTTGCTAACGGACTAAGGTTGTTTGCGATTCTGGTTGTTGGGTACCTGATTAGGATTCGCTTGGTTTGGATTGGCTTGGTTTGGAATTTGTCCGTTGGGGTTGGGTTGATTGGGGTTTTGTTGGTTGTTAGGGTTGGCTTGGTTGGCTTTTTGGTTGGGATCCAATGCGGGGGCTTTGCGTTGGCCAGGTCCCACCATAGGGCGAATTGTGTCACCACCGACAGGCAGTAAGGTATTCATCTGTGCCACCCCGGAGTTTTCCATCGAGCGGTTCCAAGGAATGGCAAATGCGACGAAGGTACCGAGCTTGGCATCGACGACATACAGAAGCGATTGCGATGCGCGAACTTGTCCTCCGGTTGGGGCAGATAACGAGGCTCCGCTAACGAGGAGGTATTCGGGGTTTTTGCCCGAGGGGCCTAAGTACTGCACGACGTTGGTAGCAAAGAGTCCACCGAAGGCTTGCATGCGTGGGTAGTAGACCCAACCTTTGAGATCACCGGTCAAAAAGTCTAGGGCGAAAAAGCCTTCAGCCTCCTCGCCTGCAGCGGCGGTGCAAACCGCCATATTGCTTGTGCCATGGGTTGCGGTGGCACCGAGCCACTCTTTGGGTAAATCAGGGTGAAGCCGATCGCTTGGGATTGAGCTCACGTGATTTGCGGAAATATCTGACTGCGGTGCATCGGCTGACCATCTACCGGCAACAAAAGATACGATCAAGAGTGTGGCCAGGGCGAGCCCCGCACCGAGGCCGATCCAGAAGGTGCGGCCAAAACGGTTACAAAGGTCTTGGTCAGAAGACGATGGCTTTAGCGTTTCCACGGCAGTGAACTCCAATGAGCAACCTGAGAGGTTTGACAACGGAAAGTAGTCTAAGGTGAAACCACTATAAGTGTATAGGATTTCCTTTGTGACTTGTATGGAACTTGGGACAAACGGTCATAAAAAAACCCCGCCGAGCATAAAAACTCGGCGGGGTTTGGACTTCGCATTCGCTTCGGACTTGGAATTAATCCACCGATGCGATCTTGTTGGCTTGAATATCGGCAAAGTTGAAGCTCATTTCGAGCTTGTCGCCACCGATCAGACGGATGGTCTTTTCTTTGGTCAAACCGTTGTGGGTAACTTGGATTTTGTAGTCATCCCAAGCTTCCCCAACCTTGAGTTGTTTGGTGCGGTAGACCCGGAGGGATCCGTCGCTCTTGGTGGTGTTATTGGCAAGCACCACCTTGGCACCTTCAGGAACGTTCAGAGTCAGCGTTGTTTCGACAGGATCGTCGCTGGCGGCTGGGTCAAAAAGAACCGTCTCGGAGCTACCTGCTTTGGCGATGACCGTCTTGGTTTGGCTAACTTCTTTCCCTTCGACTTCGTAGACAGCTTGGACTTCGAATCGATAAGCTTCCGTTGGGCTCAGGTCTTTGCTGACGAATTGCCGCGAGGTACCGGTTGCCTTGGTCGGATTTCCATTGACGAATACTTTGGCATTCAATGGCACATCGACGGTTAGCTGAACTTCGGTGCCCGATACAGCAGGCTTGGAACCAGTGGCTCGGCTGGCCGAAAAGGTTTGGCCTTGGATATAGCTGCCTTCATTGGAATAGATGGGAACGCTGTAGCCGCTTTCGGTAGCACTGTATTCATAAGAAGGAACATAGCTTCTCGAAACGCCATAACCTCCGGAACTTCCACCAGAGGAACCACCCCCAGAGGAGCCGCTGCCGTAGTAGCTACCGCCGTAGTAGCTGCCACCGGAGGAACCTCCGCCAGAAGAACCACCACCTGAGGAGCCGTAGCTGTAGCTGCTGACGCGATACGATCCTGAGGAGCCGTATCCGCCGCCGCTTGAACCGTAACCGCCGGAGCTACCGGAGCTACCATGGTGAGCACTCCATCGAGCCGCATGCCGAGCGTGCTTGGCGGCCAAGTGGGTGTGAACTGCGTCATGGATTCTACGAAGCGGCCCGACGTGTCCGCCGGAGGAACCACCGGAAGAGCCGTGCGATCGGACGTAGTAGCCACTGGATCCATATCCACCGCTGGAACCATGCCCGGCAAGCACTTGGCCTCCTAGCATCCCGGCGGAACACGCGGCAAGTGCCGCCAACAACAACCTTTTGATCATCTCCTGGTCGCTCCTTTACTCATGGTGCTCATGCGATCTATGAACGTAAGCCTACGACGAAACTCTCCGCCGATTGGTTCCCTGAGAATAAACCAAAAGCTTGGTAATTCAAGGAGACTAGGTAAGATTTAACGGCCAAAGCGTTGCTTGGATTGCGATTGGTCAGCCGTGGGGGTCTTTGGCGATCGCCGCCCGGACGGCTTGGAGAACCCGCGACTGGACTTCGCCGAGTTCCCCGTCAAGGAAAGCACCGGCCGCGGCCCGGTGTCCACCGCCAGCAAATTGTCTTGCTAGCTCGTTGCAATCGACATGGCAGCGGGAGCGGAAGCTGATTTTGAAGCCACCTTTGAGCTGCTCGATGAAGATCACAGCCACCTTGGTTCCTTCGACAGCGAGGGTCAAATTAATCGCATCTTCGGTATCGCTGGGCAAAGCTCCGGATTCGACAAAGTCCTCTTTGCGAACGTAGGTATGAACCAGTTGGCCGTTGCACTCGACAGTAGCGCGGGCCAAGATTCTGCCTCGCAGTCGCACTCGTCCGATGGTGTCTCGTTCGTAGAGGTCTCCGTAGATCGTCGAAGGGGAGGCTCCATGGTCGACTAGTTCGGCAATCACTCGGTAGGTATCGCTGGTCGTCGAGGCGAATCGGAACCAGCCTGTATCGGTAGCGATTGCAGCATAGAGAGCATTGGCCATGGATTTGGTGATAGGAACCCCTGCTTGCTTGGCGCAAAGAGTGACCAGATGCCCGGTGGCTTCGGCGCTGGAATCCTTGAAAAACTCTGTTCCTAAATCGTCTTCGCCGACGTGATGGTCGATGACGAGTTTGCGACCTGGGAACCTGCGTAGGGCTTCGGCCATCGGGCCAAGCTGAGCCCATGCGCTGGTATCGAGTACGATCAAGCAATCGCCTACGACTTCTTCAAGATCGATACTCTCGCCCAGAACTCGGATGTTCTGTTTAGGATCCAGAAACGAAAGGGTAGGGGGGGTCGGATGGCCATTGACGATCATGACCTTTTTGCCCATCCCTTCGAGCAGTCCTGCCATCCCGATCTCGCTACCGATCGCATCGCAATCGGGCCGAATGTGGCTAGTAAGAACGAAGCGCTGATGCGAACGCAGTAGAGGTATGAGCCGGTCCCAGGCTAGTGTCATGTCATTGGGGTTTCTACCAAAGTGTTGCTGGGATCTTTCGCAAGATCCACTTCCAAATCTGCCAAGAGTATAACCCATCGGAGCCGGACTTGGGTGGCTCGTCTAGCGATCGGACTCGAAACCCGTGTCGATTGTCCATCGGCGTAATGCCCAGCGATTGAGGGCCTCGATAGCAAGAAACAGGACAATTCCCAGCAGGGTGCAGGCCATGATGGCACCGATGAGTTGGGCGGTTTTGAGGTTCGCTTGCATGGCATTCATCATGGCTCCAAGTCCATCGCTGGTACCGGAATTTCCTACGAAAAGCTCACCAACAATGGCTCCGATGACCGAAAGTCCGCAGCTTATTCTCAAGCCTTGAACGAGCGACCGAACCGCCGAAGGGATCCTGAGTTTCACGAGGGTTTGCCACCGAGAAGCACCTTGCATGCGGAACAAATCCAGGTGGTTTTGGTCGATCGAAAGCAGTCCGCTGGTGACGTTGGAAATGATCGGAAAAATACTGATGATGCACGAAACAAGCACCACGGTTCGAAACTCAGCACCGCTCCAGACGATCAGCAGCGGTGCGATGGCAACGATCGGAACGGTCTGAAGGAAGATCACATAGGGGTACAAAGCGGTTCGAATCCAAGAGGACTGGCTAAAGAGAATCGCCACGAACGATCCTATCAAAGTGCTTACGGCTAACCCCAACGCGGCCGCTTGGAAGGTCACCCAAGCTCCGCTTAGAAGCTGAGCTCGTTGCTCCCAGATCGCTTCGAGAACCTTCAAGGGTTTGGGGAGCAAAACCGGTGGGATTTTGAACCAATCGACCATCAGATGCCAAAGGATCGCGACGACTACAAACAGACCGATAGGGGCTGCGATACGAACCGACAAGGGTGACTTGTTCATGCCGATGCGTTCCTTGCAAGCGACTCGCTAACGCGACCGTACATCGCCGCAAACTCAGGGGAGCTTCTGACGGAGGCTTGTCGAGGGGTTGGCAAATCGACATCGATCCGCTCGCCGATTTTGCCTTGGCTAAATACCGCAATCGAATGGCTCAAATAGATCGCTTCGGCAATGTTGTGGGTGACAAAGAGCATGGTCGTGTGGGTTTGCTCGACGATCTTCAGGAGTAAGTCATTGAGTTTGGATCTGAGCATGTCATCGAGTGCCGCGAAAGGTTCATCCAGCAGCAGGATATCGGGCTTAGTGATCAAGGCTCGGGCGATCGAGGCTCGCATCTTCATGCCGCCTGAGAGTTGGTGTGGTTTCTTGTTCCAATCGTTGGGTTTGAAACCGACAAGTTCCAGGACGTTTTGGATCGCCGAATCGAGGTCGAAACCCGCAGGGGCTTTTCGAATTTCCCAAGGGAGCCGAACGTTTTGATAGACGCTGCGCCAAGGTAAAAGAGCGGATTCTTGAAAGACAAACGCGAGTTTGTGTTGATTTTCTCGGACGCTCTTGCCTTCGATGCAAAGCGACCCGGAGGTGGGTTTGGTTAAGCCTGCGACTACCCGCAGCAGAGTGCTTTTGCCACAACCGCTTGGACCAAGGAGCGTCACGATTTGGCCTGCAGGAACCGTGAGGTCTAAGCCATCGAGAATCGTTTGCTTGTTGCCGCGATTGGCAAAGACCACCTCAAGAGCTTGACACTCGATCGCAGTTGGGGCCATTGGAAATGGTTGGGAAATAGGGTCAGGGATCCAAGAGTGTCAGTCGGTAATTACTGTGGTAATTGTAGTGATCATGTCAAGTTCGTGCAGGCTCTGGAATCAGCGACATCACTGCGCCAACCTGGTCAATCTCGTCAATAAGGTCCGCAGTCAATGCCGTCAACACCGTCAATAAGGTCAATGCCGTCCAAACCCCACGCGTCCGCCGTCGGCGGACGTTGCTTTGTCAGCATTGCAACGCCGCCTTGCGGCGGCGGGTTTTTTGACGGCATTGACGGTGTTGACAAGATTGACTGTGTTGACAGCGGACAGCATTGAAATTTTTGACGTTGTTGACGGCAGTTTCTGACGTCATTGACCTCGTTGATACAAACCCCAATGAGGTCAATCTCGTCAATAAGGTCCGCCGTCAATGCCGTCAACACCGTCAATGAGGTCAATGCCGTCCAACACCCCACGTGTCCGCCGTCGGCGGACGTCGCAAAGATTCTTCACTGGGCTTTTGGAACCACGCCGAAGGCTAGGCGTTGGAGTTCGATCGCAAGATCGACTTCTTGGATGATGGTTCGCTTGGAGGTCGCTTGCACTGCGATGGGTGCGAAATTCAAGATGCCCGGGATACCTGCGTTTTCGATTTCTCTGACGACTCCTTGGGCCGCATCGGCAGGCACGGCCAGGATAGCCAAGTCGATTTGGTGGGACTGACAAAAGCTCGATAGATCATCGAGCCGTTGGATTTCTAAACTCCCAATCGAGGTTCCTATCTTCTTGGAGTCGCTGTCAAAGGCACCGACCAGATGAAAACCTTGCTGCTCGAATCCTCGGTATCCACTGAGCGCTCGCCCAAGGTTTCCAACCCCCACGAGGATCACGTTCCAAGTTCGATCCGTACCGAGCACGCGCTGGATGCTCTCGATGAGTTCTTGGACTCGGTAGCCGACACCGCGCTGGCCAACGGTCCCCAAGCAGGAGATATCGCGGCGGACTTGGGAGTCGTTTAGACCTAGCCTTTCGGCAATCGCCTTGCTCTGAATATTCGCTACACAAGAACGCTGCATCTGCTGGAGTTCCCGCAGATAAAAAGCCAGCCTTGTAACCGTTGCTTTCGAAATCTTCGGACGAGGCTTGGTCATCGCTGGCCTTACGCTGGAGCGATTATCAATTTGGCTCGGTGGTTCGGAACGACTCTGGAGCGATCTGCTTGAGGAACTCGGCACACTTGTCGACAGCAAAGAGGATTTGCTGGTTCGAGTGGGTCGAATTGATGAAGAACCTAAGTCTTGCTGCGGATTCTTCGACGGCCGGATACAAAATCGGCTGGACGTTGATTCCCGAGTCGATCATGCGACGCGAAAGTTGCAGAGCATGAAGTGAGTTTCCTGTGATGACAGGGATCACTGGAGTCTCGCTGGAGTTGCCCGTGTTGAGCCCTCGCTTTTTGGCTTCGGTTAAAAACAACCTTGCGGCTTCCTTCAAGCGAGTGACCCTCGAGGGATCCTTGCGCAGCACGTTGATCGATGCGATCGCAGCGGCGGTATTTGGAGGTGAAAGCCCGACGCTAAAGACGAATCCGGGTGTGGTGTACTTGAGGTATTCGATCAGTTCAGAGCGTCCGGCGATATAGCCGCCGCAAGATCCGAACGATTTGCTCAGCGTACCCATCCAGATATCGACATCGTTGGGATTGACCCCATAGTGCTCGCCGATGCCACGACCGGTCTTGCCCATCGTTCCCATCGAGTGGGCTTCGTCGACCATCAGCCAGCACTGGTGTTTCTTGCACACTTCAATGAACTTGGGCAACATTGGGAAGTCGCCGTCCATGCTGTAAACACCTTCGACGATCACCAGGACGCGGCGATGGCGTTTGCGTTGCTCGAGCAAAATCGCATCGAGGGCTTCGTAGTTGTTGTGCGCAAATGGACGCCGACGACTTCCTGAGAGGATCGCACCTTGGATGATGCTATTGTGGGATAGCGAATCGTGAAGGATCAGGTCTTGTTGGCCGACCAAATGGCCGATGACCGACTCGTTGGTCGCGTGGCCACCGACCAACACGATCGAGTCTTGGACGCCGATCCATTTGGCGATTTGTTGTTCAAGTTCCCTGTGGATGTCTTTCTCGCCGCTGACCAGCCGGGAGGCCGAGACGCTCGTGCCGTATTTCTTGGTTGCCTCGACGACCGCTTGGGTGACCTCGGGATCGCCACTCATTCCCAAGTAGTTGTAGCTTGCAAAGCTGATGCGTTGTTGGCCATCGACGAGCGTCGTATCGCGAGTCAGGCCTTGATGGACCGAGAAGTACGGGTTGGGCAGCCCGGTCATCTCCATTTGCTGCATCGTCTGCTTGAGCCGCTTGTACTCAGGGAGCATATCGAAGCGGTAGTCTTCTGGAGAGATCGTTCGCTCGAGAGCCGCATCGGGCTCGAGCATCTTGACCCCTTCGCGGATCTTGTCCTTGCCGAAGGTCCCTTCGATGGCTTCTGCGATCTCGCGAATTGTCTCGATCTCTTGCAAGAGGTCTTCGGGGATACGGCCTTCGACGGAGTTTTCTAAGAAGTGTGCGATTTGGAGGCGTTCGAGGCTATCGAGTCCAAGATCGACGATCACGTTGGTGTCTAGGTCCAAGAGTTTGGCGCGCTCTTGGGCGACACTTCGTACGGCTCGCTTGACGAGTTCAACGACATCGGGATCTGGATCTCGCGTCTTCTTGGGGTGAATTCCTGACGAGGAAAAACCATCCTTCAGATCGCTGACGGTCGCAGCGGCGATCATCGGTGGCCCATCAAAGAGACCTTCTTCCCAACTGAGCCACTGGTGGACGATTCTCAGGGTCCCTTCGCGGAAACCTTTTAGACATGCATGGCGTTGGATTTTGCCCGAGGATGTTTTCGGGAGCGATCCATGGCGTACCAGCACAACCGCATCGGGAGGGATCTCATGGTTGGCAGTCACTGAGCGGCGAATCGATTGAATCACTGGATTCCAATCGTCTTCTAAGGATCGCTGAACCTCGACGGTGATAATCAGCCGTTCGCGGGGACCAGAGTCGTCGGCAAAAGCCGCTGCGGCCGAGGATTGAATCGATTCGTGGCACTCCTCGACGGTTTGCTCGATGTCTTGTGGGTAACGGTTCACACCCCGGACGATGATCAAGTCCTTGACGCGACCTGCGACGTACAACTGACCTTCGCTGAGGAAACCTAGATCGCCGGTTCTGAGATAAGGGCCATCGCCATCTTTGGTCGAGGCGTGGAAGACTTCGTTGGAGATCTCGGGTTTTTCCCAATAGCCCAATCCAACGCTGGGGCTATCGACCCAAATCTCTCCGATCTGGTTGTCCGAAAGCGGCTTGCGAGTATCTGGGTCGACAATGATGACCTTGGTGTTGGCTGTCGTCACACCGCAACCAACCAATTTACGAGCCGTCGGATCGTCGGCGGCAACGGGAACCACCAAACGTGCATCGAGTTGCCGACCATTGAAGCTGCGCAGAACAGGCGCCGTGTCGTGCGGCCCACCGGTGACGATCAACGTCGTCTCGGCCATCCCGTAGCAGGGCAAATGAGCTTGGTTCCTAAAGCCGACCTGAGCAAATCGCTGTGAGAACTGCTCGATGGTCGAAGCCCGCACCGGCTCGGCCCCATTGAATGCCACGCGCCAAGAGCTAAGGTCGAGGCCTTGCATCTCGTCATCGGTCACCTTGTCGACACAAAGTTGGAAAGCGAAATTCGGTCCGCCGCTTGTGGTGGCTTTGTACCTGCTGATGGCTCGAAGCCATCGAACAGGCCGCTGCAAGAAAGTCATGGGACTCATCAGCACCAGTGTGGCACCGAAGAATAGCGGGGCTAGGATCCCACCGATGAGACCCATGTCGTGATAGGTCGGCAACCAAGACAATCCGATCGAGCTGTGGTGTTCCCCGAAGAGTGTCGAGATGATCTCGCAGTTGCGAATCAAGTTCCCGTGGGTGAGCATGACCCCTTTAGGCTGGCCCGTGGAACCCGATGTGTATTGGAGAACGGCAAGATTGCTATCGAGGATCGGGACTTCGTTGAACTGAATCGCCAGCGAGCGATCGACAGCGTCGGTTCCGATTAGCTCCATCGTTTCGGTCTCGGTCCGCATGTTCTCATCACGCAGGATCTGATTGACCGAGTCTTGGGTCGTTAAAGCCAACGCAGCTTGACAGTCCTCGGCGATCCCCTGGATCCGCGCACCCTTGCGGTTTCTCCGCGGTGGGTAAGCCGGTACGGCGATGCAACCGGCATAGAGACATCCGAAAAAGCCGGTGATAAAATCGAGTGTGCCGGGTGGATAGAGCATCAGCACTCGCGATCCGACCGGATGCTTATCAAGGATGCGGACTGCAATGGCTCGCGCCGCATGATCCAGTTCTGCGTAAGTGAGTTTCGTCTCGTCGTCGCTCTCGCCATCGGTCAAATAGAAAGCAACCTTATTCGGGAACGTGTTTGCCCAGTAACGCAGCAAATGCACCATCGTTGTTAGCGGCGGTGTATAAGGCGAATGGATTGGGCTCAGGTCGAGTTTGGTAAACTCCCGAACTCGATGCTTACCAATGATGTTCATCGGCTCGGTACTCGGATGGGTTGGGAAGGATGTTTTGCTTGCATTCATTGGTTAATCGTACTTCTCCAGAGCGTCGAAACACCGCTTTTTATCGGTTCGTGGCTAAGCTGACAATTCGTCAAACTCGGTATAGTCACTATATTTCGGCCCAAGGAACTGGGTTTGAATCCCTAAACGCCCGATAACTCCCAGGGTTGCTTGGGATAATAGACCGAAAACTCTGGAAAAAATCCACTTGCTGGTTTTTTCCAGGGAACCTATAATTTCGCCCCCTTGGTCGGATTTGCGTCTCTATATTTTTGGAGAATTCCAAGCCCCAAGGATCCGAGTCGACCCGCGTCGATCACCGCTTAAGCTTGCATAAAGTCTTGCTAGCTAGATAGTTCGGTGGTGCTGGCGAGTTGGTGGTACTGGGATGTTCGATTGATTCCGCACTGAAAGCGAAACCTGGCCATGGCCGAAGCTACCAAAGAAGTAAAAAGAACCGTTCAACAAAAGACGACTGTCGCGAAAACCGGTTCGGTTGAACAAAAATGGTTTATCGTCGACGCGACCGATTGCACCCTTGGACACTTGGCAAGCAAAATCGCTATGGTGCTCATGGGCAAGCATCGCCCGCAGTACACTCCTCACGTCGACACCGGTGAGTATGTTGTGGTCATCAATGCCGAGAAGGTAAAGATGTCGGGTCGCAAACTCGAACATCGGCACTATGCATGGTACAACGGTTACCATCGCCAAAAGATGGAAAGCTACGGTGAAAGGCTCGAGCGAAAGCCAACCGACTTGGTCCTTCTTGCTGTCAAGCGGATGTTGCCCAAGAAGAACAACCTGGCTCGCCACATGCTCGCTAAACTCAAGGTTTACGCCGGCAGTGAGCACCCGCACCAAGCCCAGCAACCGATTCCCGCACCGTTTGGTTACCAAGCCGACGGATCGAATTAGTTCAAAACCTATAACCACCGTCATTCAGTAGCACATACCAGTTAAAAAGAAGCGAACATGTTCACAAAGAAAGACAAAGTCAGCGGTGATTGCCTAGGTACCGGACGTCGCAAGACCTCCGTGGCCCGTGTTCGCATCAAAGCTGGATCTGGCAAGATCACCGTCAATGACCGAGCTTTCGAAGAGTACTTTGTAACCGACATGGAACGCCGTTTGGTCACCCAGACGCTCGATCATGTTGGTCACACCGATAAAGTCGATGTGTTTGTTCGAGTCGCAGGTGGTGGCCCGATCAGCCAAGCCGGAGCGATCCGCATGGGTCTGGCCCGGGCTTTGGTCAGCTTCGCAGAAGAAAACTTTCAGCCCCTTCGAGACGACGGGTTCCTAACTCGCGATTCTCGTATGAAGGAACGCAAGAAGTACGGTCTTCGCGGTGCACGCCGTGGAACTCAGTTCTCCAAGCGTTAATCAACCGATTCGGCGGTTCGATTTTCTTATCGCCGGAAGCGGCTTCTCAGGAAGTCTACTTGCCTGGATCTTGGCCTCCCAAGGCCGCAGTGTCCTTTTGATCGATCGGTCCAGGCATCCACGATTTGCAGTCGGTGAATCTTCTACACCGACTGCCGATTTCCTCCTTGCGTATCTCGCAGAGCGATGGGGGCTCAAGCAACTAGCTCCGCTTGCTTGCTGGGGGCAATGGAAGAAGCATTATCCCCATGTGGTGTGCGGAAAGAAGCGAGGGTTCTCCTACTACCATCACTCGCATGGCAAGGAAGTAGATCCTAGCAGCCTAGAGACTCAGTCGCTCTTGGTCGCTGCCAGTTCCCAGGATGCTTGGAGCGATACGCATTGGCTTAGAAGTTCGGTCGATGAGTTCCTTGCAAACCAAGCTTGCTCGGCAGGGGCCACACTCATCGAGTCGACCCAGATTCACTCAGCTTTGTTCGATCCGTTCGAACATCGATGGAGTATTTCGCTCCGCAGTGCCAACGAAACGCCTGGGGCGGATATCCAGGTGCAAGCCACTTGGTTGATCGATGCAACTGGGCATCAAGGATTAAGCTCCATTGGCATCGATAACCCTGAAGACTCGCATTGGATGCGGACACGGACCGGGGCTGTCTATGGTCATTTTGTTGGGGTCGAACCATTCACCCAAGCAGCTATCCCACTGGATCCTTTTTGTGGCGACGATGCGGCTCAGCATCACGTCTTGGACACCGGTTGGATGTGGATGCTACGCTTTGATAACGGGGTAACAAGTGTAGGTTTGGTCGAACCAACCAGCGTTGCTCGCAGCCAAGATCATTTCTGGAAGACCGTACAAAGCCATCCGAGTCTTGCTCGACTCATGCGGAATGCAAAGCTAGTTGCACCGATTGGTCTTAAGCATCCAGCAACGTGTAGTGAGCCGGTCATGGCCTGCGTGGATCGCATGAGCCGTTGTCGCACTCGGGCATGGGGGCCAGGTTGGGTAAGTTTGCCGGTTTCGTATGGCTTTATCGATCCGCTCCATAGCACCGGGATAGCGCATTCGATCAGCGGAGTGGTTCGACTTGCCGAAGCCATGCTTAGCAACAAGCAGGACTGCTATGGAGCATTGAAAGACTACGGCGAGGATCTTCGAAGAGAGCTTCAGTGGTTGGATTTGCTCGTCGCAGGATGCTACTTAGGACAACCCTCTTTTGAGAATTTTGTCGCCTTTGCATGCATGTACTTCATCAGCGCCATCGAGTTCGAAAAGCAACTTGCGATCGACCCTGCACGGTGGCCCAAGGGGTTTTTGCAAAGCAAAGATTTCGAACTTGCGAATGTTGCAAATCAGGCTTACGAAGGGCTCCGTCGCGTCGCAAGCGGTGATTGGCGAGGCGAAGAGTTTGGTCGTCAGGTCCGTTTATGGATCGAGCCTTGGAACCGTATTGGATTGCTCGATCCAAGTTATGCCAATCGTATCGCTCATTCGGTGGCGCCCAAGTATGCATCGAGCCTTGAAGCTCTATGCTTGGATCTGTAGTCCCTTAGGCTTCGTCGAGGATTTCGACGGCACGGAATTTTTCACCTTCTAGCATCGAGAGGCTGGCGCCTCCACCGGTGCTAACGTGGGTGACCGAGTCGGCAAAGCCGAGTTGCTCGATCGCAGCGGCGCTGTCGCCACCACCGATGATGCTTACGGCATCGCTTTGTGCGATGGCTTTAGCCACCGCCTTGGTCCCCTCATCGAAGGGGGGCATCTCGAAGACTCCCATCGGGCCGTTCCAAACGACGGTCTTTGCGGATTTGACGATCTGCGCGTAGCGCTCAGCGGTAGCTGGACCGATGTCTAGGCCTTCCCATCCATCAGGGATCTGACCGGCAGCGACGACTTGCTTGTTGCAATTGCTGTTGAATGCATCGCCGCAGTGGGTATCGGTCGGGAGGATTAACTTTCCAGATCCCGCTCCGATAAGTTCTTGGGCCAGAGGAACCTTGTCGGGTTCGACGAGACTCTTACCGGTTTTGCCACCTTGAGCTAGCGAGAAGGTGTAGGCCATTGCACCGCCGATAAGGACGTAGTCGCAGACACCCAATAGGTTTTTGATAACGTTGATCTTGTCGCTGACTTTTGCACCTCCGAGGATGGCAACAAAAGGCCGAGCAGGATTGCCGATCGTATCGCTAAGGTATTGAATCTCTTTTGCGACTAGGAAGCCGACCACTTTGGGTTTGCTTCCCATGGCTAGCGGGACGGCGACCATGGATGCTTCTTGGCGGTGACAGGTTCCGAAGGCATCGTTGCAGTAGATATCGGCAAACGAGGCTAGGGTATTGGCGTAGGAGGCTTCTCCATCTTTTTCGCCAGGGTTGAACCGGACGTTTTCCAGGACCAGGACTTGTCCGACTTGGAGCTCGGCGACTTTGGCTTGTGCATCGGGCCCTACGGTATCGGTGGCAAAGGCGACAGGTTTTCCGAGGAGTTCGCCGAGTCGAACGGCGGTTGGTTGCAGGGTAAACTCTGGCTCGGGGCCTTTTCCTTTAGGTCGCCCCAGGTGGCTCATGAGGATGAGTTTCCCGCCTCGGTCCAGGACCGATTGGATCGAGGGGATTGCCATTCGGATGCGGCGATCATCGGTAATCGCGCCCGAGTCGTCTTGGGGTACGTTGAAATCGACCCGCATCAAGACGACTTTGCCGCGACAATCCACATCTGCAATACTTTTTTTGGCCATGATTTCCCCTCGATAAAACGACTAGGTGTGATTCGGATTAGCTCTTGATGGGCAAGCTACTGGGGGCTAATTATCGAGAGGTTTTCCCGGAGCGAAAGCCCCAACGGGCTTATCGTTAGTGATTGTGCCTTGGCACCTTGTTGCAAACATCGCGAAAGGAGCAAGCAAAGTCCAAGCATCCGCCTGTATGAAGTTGGCCAACGTTTTGGCGGTAGAGGTATTGCCAGGGCGTGGCCGTTTCGGGGGTTTGCTCGATCGAAAAGTTCTCGCGTCGTTCCCATTCCTTGGGATCGACCAGTGCATCGACACGTCGTGCATTTAGGTCGATACGAACAAGATCACCGGTTTGCAATTTGGCCAGACCGCCAAGAGCAAGAGCTTCGGGGGAAGCGTTCAGGATCGAGGGGCTTGCTGAGGTTCCGCTTTGTCGGCCATCGCCCAGGGTTGGTAATTGGCCGATCCCTTGTTGGATCCATCGATCCGGTGGGAGCATGTTGACGACTTCGCCGCTTCCTGGGAACCCCAAGGTGCCGCAACCGCGGATAACCAGAAGGGTATTTGGATCGCATTGATCTTGGATTTGATTGATTCGATCGTGGTAGTCTTCTGGGCCATCAAAGACGATGGCTTTAACCACAAACGCGTTTGGATCTGCGGGGTCTGAGAGGTACTGTTTGCGAAACTCTGGGCTGATGACGCTGGTTTTGATCAGCGCCGCATCGAAGAGGTTCCCTCGCAGTACCAAAAACCCTGCATCGACTTTGAGCGGATTTTCGATGGTGCGAATAATCGCATTGTCGGGTTTCTGGGCTTTCTCGATATTCTCTGCGATGGTCTTGCCCGTGCAGCTCATGAGCGATCCATTGAGGATACCTGCTTGCAGGAGTTCCTTCATGACCGTCGGTAGTCCGCCACTGCGGTGGAAGTCTTCGGCAAGTTGCGTGCCGGCGGGTTGGAGATTCACCAGCAGTGGAACTCGATATCCGTGGTCTTCCCAATCCTGGGTACTGAGTTCGATTCCGGCATGTCGAGCGATGGCGATAAAATGGGGGGGGCAATTCGTAGAGCCTCCCAGGGCCGTATTGACACGGATTGCATTGAGCATCGATTCGCGACTGAGGATTTTCATGGGCCTTAAATCCTCGTGTACCATTTCGACGATCCGTTTGCCAGCCGCATGGGCAGCTTGGGCACGCTCTCGATAGGGTGCTGGAATGGCTGCCGTGGCCGGTAGAGCCAGTCCGACGGCTTCGGCCAAGCAGTTCATCGAAAGGGCTGTTCCCATGACGTTGCAGTGGCCGGGGCTTGGGGCGGATGCAGAGAGCAGGTCCATGAACTTTTGCTGATCGATCAGCCCAGCGCTGAGTCGTCGCCTGGCTTCCCAGATGATGGAACCGGCGCCTGCAAGTTCGCCATCGAGGTAGCTATTGAGCATCGGGCCGCAATTGAAGATCAGCGATGGCAGGTTCGTTGTGACTGCAGCCATCATCGCTGCGGGGGTCGTTTTATCGCAACCGGTAGTGAAGATAACGCCGTCGAGTGGGTAACCATGGAGTATTTCCACAAGGGCGATATACGCGAGGTTTCGATCGAGAGCGGCTGTGGGCCGACGCACGGACTCTTGGATCGGATGCATCGGGAAGACCATCGGAACGCCACCTGCGTCACGCACTCCATCGCACAATCTCGAAACGGTCTGAAGGTGGGCTCGATTGCAAGGTGCAAGATCGTTGGCCGACTGAGCAATACCGATGATCGGTCTGCCGGCTTGGAGTTCCCCGAGGGTCATTCCGTAATTGAGGAATCGCTCGAGATACAGGGCCGTCATCCCAGGGTTGTTTGGGTTGTCCCACCAGTGTTGGGAACGGAGTTTCAGAGGGTTCATAACAAGGGATGTGCTAGTGGCATTAGAGTGATATTACAGAGGGGGAATGATCCGCTAAGAATCATCGCATGGCAGGCTCATTACGAAAAGAGCCAATGCTTGCCCAGGGCGATGCAAATCGGTTACGATAACTTGATCCTCTCTTTTGCGCCTGCAGCGTTGTTCGCAGGATGAAGTCAACATAAAGCCTGGAAACATTCCGATGAAAAAATCTTTTCTCAACGACCCATCGATCGACCAAGGCTGGTTGCTTGGAAATCCGCAGCGGCAGTTGTCTTGGTCGCGAACGGCCTATCGGGATGAAAAGTCCTATCAACAGTTGCGTCAATTCATCTACATGCAAATGGCCGCAACGGATTTGCTCCATGATCAAGAAGCGATGGAGCAAGTCGAATTGCCCGAGGGGCTCTTGGCCAACCTCGAAGAAAAGCATCGGTTGGTCGCACAGATGCAACCTGCATGCGATCGGAGGATCGAAGCTTTTCTCGAAGAGCACTTCCGAGATCTTGCACAAGACAAACCGCTCAAGTTACCGAAGTACTCCTTGACGCTCAGCCAACACGGGATGGCCAGAGAACTGAGTCTGCCCGACGGCGGGTCTTTGTTCCAAAACGATATGGTCAGCTCTTATCGATTGGCCAATGGTGTATTGCACAATCCCAAGGCCGATCGCAGAACTACCCAAGGGACGTTTCATGTTGCCGAAGGTGGTTTGCCTATTGCTGGAGACAAGCGTACGGTTCCCAAGCGGGTTTTCATGGAGTTGTTTCGCGCAGCGGTAAATCCACCCACCGAGAACTTGCTCCTGCCCTTTGCGATGGAAAGAAAGAACCAGGTTCGCACTTGGGTTTCGTTGTTGATTCGGCCACTGGTACGTCCGAAGGTGCCGGGCTATTGCCAAGAGCAGACGATGGAGGTTCGCTTCTTTGCACCCGCAGGTTTGGTGAGCAACCTAGACTTTGTCGAATCGATCTTCGGCAATGCCGGCGACCCCTTGTTGCCTGACAACGATGCGGCATTGGATATCGAGCATTGGACAGGGCACACCGGGTGTGTGATTCTAGCTCCTCACTTGGTAACTTTGACCAAGAAAGAACTTGGCTTACCTTCTTTCGATCAGGCGACCGAGCGTCAGCGAATCGATGGGATGTGTTGGAAGGATCCGGCCGAGAAATACAACGATGGGATGGCATTCAAGGCGACTTGCAGGACAGCTCAAGGGGTGATTGTCACGCTCATTGCGGACAATTACTACGGTTATTGCAAGAAAGAGGTCAAAACTCAGATTTCTTATTCGGCGAATCTTTTAGGAAACGTCGAAGAGGAGCATGCCGGTGGAACTTTGGCCTTCATCACGCATAATTTGGGGGATGAATTTCAGTGGAACTCGCGCCGTTACAACGGTCGAACGATGGCGGATTTGGTTGCCGACTATTCAGAATTTATCCAATGGCATCCCGATGGATATGGGATCGATAAACACTTTCCCAACTTGGTTTACGTACGAGAAGATGCTCGAGCGAGCATTCCCTTGCGGAGCGTCGTTTGGCAACACGACGGTGCCGAAAAACGCATACCGCTCGAACAAGGCAAGATCTATATTTCTCCGAGCGGTTACAAAGTTCAGATGGAGAAGCATCCTTGTGCGCCATCCTGGCGACTCATAGGCACATCGGGTGATGGGACCGTTTGCCATAAACCCTGTACGGTCAGTGGGGGAGGCAAAAGCGAGATCAGCAAATCGCTGACCGACTACATGCAGGGTGGATCGATTTTCGTAGCGGATATCGATTCGGACTTCAATCGGCTCGATGAGATCTTTGGCAAGGACTATTCGAATCGTTGGCGGGCGGATGCTCAGGAGAAACCCGACTATAAAGAGCATGAGAGTCGACGGGTACTGGATCCTCGTCGCTCATTGGGAAGCGTGATCAAACTCCTGACACCTTCGAAAGAATTCACCGATGAGTACAACGCTTGGCTTTCGAAGATCCCTTCGCACATCTATGCGATGGCATTTATTATCAAGCGTTTTTACAAAGAGGAGTGGCAGGGGGATTGGCGAAGCCACTTTGGGGTCGATATTGTCAATGGCGAGCCGGGCCATGAGCTCAAGTACGACAATCGCAAACTCGTCGGTATGTATCTTAGGGTTGGTCTAGATATCACGGGGCGCTGGAGGATGTACAAGCTCCGACAGGACTTCGCCGCAGCCGCAAAAATTCAGCTCGAAGACGACATCACCGCAAGCATCGTTGTGCCGGGTCGCGAGCTGCCTGAGCCTTTTACGAATCGGCCCGAGAGTTTCAAGTTTGTTGCCAACTGCGAGTACCGTTTGTTCCAGCGTCCCGATGATGCGGTTCATCGTGGGCTCGATAAGCAGACCGAGCAAGACATTGCCGATGTAGGGAACTTCTTTTGCAACTTTGAACCTTTGGACAAAACGCATGTCGAGCAAGAAGCTACCAACATCATTGAGCTCGAGCAGTACTCTGCGCCGATGCGCCAGAGGCTCGAAGGCTTCCTCGAAAGCGATTTCGATTACGTGGTCTCTTCGGCAAGTCCTCGATTGGTCGATGGCAAACCCTCGAAGAACCCTCGTTATTTGCAAGACCGGCCTGATCTGGTCTGTCCAGAAGACCGCTATATTGCGTTTCGCGGAATACAGCTTTTTAGAGGTCTCTCGGCGAATGCTCCAGTACCCATCGCGGTATCTGCGATTCTCTCTGGTCGTCGGAACAATCCGCCTGATCGGCAAGCTGGAATACGTTCCTTGGCCGTTTACAATCCTATCCATTATCAGGAGCTTCCTGAATTGATGATGGACTACGTCTGTTCGCTAACGGGCAAGAGTCCTTCGACAACCGGTGCTGGTAGCGAAGGTGCCCTGACCAAGGGCCCTTTCAATGCCTTGGCGATGATCCACGATCTGAATGCCACTTTGGTCAGTATGGTGCTGACGCGACTGGGGGGATTTAGTACTGCCGCAGGTCACATCGGTCCGGATATCGAAGTCGGCCACGACATCAGCATGTTCGTCCCCGAAATTTGGTGCCGATTGCGTCCAGAGGAGCGCGATCCGCATGCCATGATCCGCGATGGGATGCTCGAAGCACTAGAAGACCGCCAGCACAATGGGGTTTTGGTTCCCGTAAGCCGGCTCGGCTATCGGATCACATCCCGCTTCGTCCGCCGTTACTTTGGCCGAGTCTTCGATAACCCCTTAAAGGTCTTCGATGAAAAAATCCTCTGTCCTGAAACGCAAGACCTCGACTCATTCCTCGATGGAGTGATGTACATTGCCCAAGCCCAAGAGCGAGTGGCCAAAGTTTACTTTGAGGACGGGAGTATCGAAGATGCTTGTCCGCCCCTGAAAGCACTTTTGGAAATCATGGCCAATGGGACTTGGAATGGAAAAACGGCTCACGATCCAGAGTTTCGAGCCATGTTCAACCGAGAATCGGTTTTGCAAAGCGATTGGTACCAGGCTCGATTGAAGGCCAAGCAGCAGGTGGATATTCGACTGGCAAAGGCCAAACTCCAAGCCATCGAGAGTTACTGCGCTCAGGCAGATCATCTGCCTGTGATCGAGCGGCTCGGGCTCATCGAGCGACTCGATTTAGCTCGAAGCGATCTGAAGCGAATTTCGTCGCACGAGTATCTCGAAAGCTTGAGAGGATCGATAGGTGTCGACCCTCCGTTGGCTTTGTGATCGGACAGATCGGACAGATCAGACGGATCAGACGGATCATTTTTTGCCGAGCTTACGCTTGCGGTCGAAGAACTCCGTCAAGACTCGACCGCATTCGGGGGCAAGCACATTACCGAGGATCTCGCAGCGGTGATTCAGGCGCGAGTCGCTTAGGATTTGATACAGCGAGACGACTGCACCGGCTTTGGGATCCACAGCACCAAAAACGACTCGGGGGATGCGACTTTGAAGAATCGCCCCTGCGCACATAGGGCAAGGTTCTAAGGTCACGTAGAGGGTGCAATCGAGCAGTCGCCAAGAATTCAGATAGGAGGCTGCTTGGGTGATGGCGATCATTTCGGCATGGGCTGTCGGATCGGCCAGTTGTTCGCGTTGGTTATATGCACCTGCGATGATTTTGTTACCAAGTACGACGATGGCCCCGACGGGAACTTCGTCTTGCTCAGAGGCCGTCCGTGCAAGTTGCAGGGCCTGACGCATAAAGTGCTCGTCCCCAAGTGGTTCGAGACCTTCTTGAAGGAGCCATGATTCATCGTCGAAATCATCCGATTGGTAAGGGTTCATGGCCGAGCTTTCTTCCAGGCTTCCAAGCGTTCTTCTCGGATCGATTCCGAGCCGACAGGCAATGCAATCGAGTTTGGGACGTAGCCCCAAAGTATCGATTGCCGAAGGGACCGGAAGTGATCGCGGTAGTCGATATCAGCGATCTGCATGCAGGCCAGCAGAGCGACATCCCGAAGCTCGACGGTGGCCAACGGTCGTTGGGCATTTGGATTATTACCTGGATTGTTTGGCTGATTTGGCCCTTGGCCATTGGGTGGAAAGGGTGGCTGCATAGCGCCAGGAAAGTTAAGGCTGACGAGTTCCTCGCAGACTTCTTTGTTGTCGAGCCATTTTTCGAGCAAGGGGATGTCTTCGGGTTTTCCGAAACGAAAGAAGACTTGAAAGGCTTTGAGTAAATCCTTTGGATCCTGCTGGTCGTTTGACGGTGAACGAGCATCCGGTGCTTGGAGCATGCGCATTGCCAACGACCTGGCTGTTGATAGATTGGCTTCGAGCATGATCTGAAGAGCGATTGTTTGTTCGTAGCTACCTTCGATGTTTTGGCTCCAGATTTCAACCATGCTTTCGATCGCGCGTTTGCCTTGCGGATCTCGGAGGGCTTGGTTGTACGGTGCACGAAGAAGTACGCGGAGGGACATCGCAGCGAGGTTGGCTTTGTATTCATCGCTGGTGCTCGCTATGCAACTGCAGTAAAGAAGCACGAGTCCATCGATTTTGTCCGGTTCGTTGCGGCCCATTTCCTGCTGTTGGATGCCACGGACGATACCAAGCCCAAACTCGGCTGCTTGCTTGGGGTCGTCGAGCGGTTGCTCGACAAGCATTGGATAGCGATCGTAGAGTTGCAAGAAGAGACGTTTTGACGTGCGGTTTGAACCGGCTACCTTGGCAAAACTTGACCAACCTTTCAGGCCATGGTCTTTTTCGATGTCGGTTTCCCTTAAAAAGACCTGGACGATCTGACTTTGCCGCTCTGCCTTGAGTTTGGCCACGACGCTCGAGAGTCTTACGATGATCTCTGGATCGGTGCTCGAAGCCAGGAGTTCCTTGAGGAGTTCAAGTTGTTGGTTTGAAAGGTTACTGAGTTTGGCGGTGGCTTGATCGCGAACCTCGAATTGGCGATCTCCAAGATCCTCAACCCACCTTCGAATGATGCTCGGATCCGGATCGCTTACGGGGGCTTGGGCCAAGGCACTTGGCAAGGTCAACTCAGCACAGGCCACAGCAGCGCAGAATCCAATGCAGACCTCCAGCAGGGTAATGGCCCAGGCTCGAAGTCCCAAAGGGGGTGTGGATTTGCTCGATGGCTCTTGCAATGGCATAAAGTCTTCGCTTCGGAGGGTAGGGGGGTGGAACGCGTCTAAAAACCCCCATTTTGGTAGATCGTTGGACAACCAATAAAAGAAGGATAACGGGAGTTTTCTGCGAGAAGGGGTGGGCTTTGAAGGTTTTTTGAAAAAATCGGCTCACACCCCGAACCTTTGATTTTTTTTGTTGTCTTGCCATGTATCCCGATGCCGAAACCGTATCGCATCGGAAATTTGGTTGTTTTTTCGATTTCGTCGGCTAACATCCGCTTCGCTCTACGTTATAGATAGTGTCGGAGCAGTTGGAAGCTCATCGGAGAGCGACCTACCTTTTTCACCCATCTCATGCTGCGCCAAACAGGTGCGGGAGGATGTCATGCGTTTAGTTACCAGTGCCAAGCGATGGATTAGCGTTTTTGCCAATGTGCAAGAGTCCGCAGTCATCAATGCACGGAACGTCATGAACCTCCTGATGACCTATCTCGAGACGCAGGAGGGAAGGATGACGTCACTCGGCAGAACAGGCAAACCCTGTCGCCAACCCTGTCACACACCAATACAGCAGGTGTTAAGCACAGGCAGTAGCCCGGATCGCTTGGCGATCCGCTCGCGGTAAAGACGTTACATCCTTTTTTTGAATTACGAATCTTCGATCCCAAACAATGGGTGCCCAACGTTGGGCCTTAGATTCGAGCAATCCCTCAAACCCTTGGCACTTGATCCCTTTTTGGGCCATCCTCTAGACGCAACCTACGTCTAGTCGCATGGTCTCCAGGAAGTCGATCGCTTGAGTTCGAAAGAACTGCAAGTTGGTGTAGCATTACGGAGCATGAGACCATGGCCCAAATAAGCCAAATCGATTACAGCGTATTGAGCGTCGCTCAGTTGGTCGCCGCTGCATTGGCAGGGGACCGCGATGCGTTCGGTGAATTGTTTCAACGGCACGAAAAGCAAGTTTTCGCGGTCGCTTACCGTCGGTTAAGCGACCGGGACGAAGCCGATGAATTGGTTCAAGATGTCTTCATCCAAGCTTGGAGAAAGTTAGGACAATTGAGCCAAGCAGAAGCTTTCGCAGGATGGTTGCGTCAGATCACGGTCCGCATGGCGATCAACCGAGGAACTCGGCGAGCCAAGTTGTCTTTCATCGATCAGGAGATCTTGGAAGCGAAGGCTCAAACGGGTCAGGACGCTGAGAGCACTTTGGTTCGTGAAGAAACTCGCAAGCGATTGCATGAGCAGTTGGCGCAGTTAAAGGAACTCGACCGAGCTACCTTGGTCGCCTACTACATCGAAGAACAAAGCATGATCCAGATGGCCGAAAACTTCGGTGCACCGGTCGGAACGATCAAGCGACGTTTGCATACCGCGAGGCAACGCTTGGCAGAAGTCTGCCAGGACTTGGCTGCCTGCTGATTCGATCCAGAAACTTTCAATAAGGCGCACAGGGCATCTTGCCCTGTGTGCCTACGTTTTTAGTCCTTCAGGAATTACCGTGGCTAAACTCCTTTCGAGCACGAGCACGAGCACCGTTTCACTGAGTACGAGCCTAAGAAACGATCAGAACAGGGATCTTGACCAATAGTTCTTGATTGTAGTACACCTCAACCGACTCGTATTTTGTGTTGACGAGGACCTTATCGTATCGAACTTGTTTGGTGGTAACTTGTTGCGGCCATTGACCAGGCTGCTGTACTAGAACGAGGTCCATGAGTAAAACATCGGGATTGATCCCTTGAGAAGGTCGTTCGATTAATTGCACCCCGATTCCAGGATTGGGCACGTCGATATCCCCGACGATGAGAAACTCATCTGGTGGAGGAGGCTGTTGGTTGATCCAAGCAAACCAATTCCTGGATTCGATCGTTTTGATACTAATGACGCGAGCGGCTTCCTCTTTTGTAACCAGATCGCATTCTTCCAACGCAACATTCAATTCCCCTAGGCTGACGCATGAGATCATGTTGAACAACGGAAACAGGTGTACGACCGCGACTACTTGATCACCTGGATTCACTAGCGCTTGAATCGACCATGTATCACCACCAATCACGCCTTGTGCGACCAGGACTCCGTTAACCAAGAGCAATCCAACTGCACCTGTGTTAGCGCACAAAGTGGAATCTTTTTTCCGCAATACGACTAGCCTCTCGACAGCGCCGGTCGCTTTGTGCATAAGCAATTTTGAAGAGCCGGACTCACCGACTCCACCCCCAGCAACAATTCTACAAGCTGAAAAGGTTCCCATTGAAAATAGACTCCATGAGTTAGAAATTGAAAAAGCGATAAGAATCAACCGAGGGTATTACCTCAAAGGCAAGGCGATACGAATCGCCCATTCCTATCAAATTTTCTTTTTTAATTCTTCGGAAACTATTGCAGATGAGAATTTACGCTACCGGTTTTTATGTGTACTCGAAGGGAGGCGTAGGGATGTCGTCGATAGTCGGGACGTGTACCGGGGTTCCAGCTTGTGTGAAAAGGTGGTCGACTTGAATCGGTTCAGGCGTTTCGAGAACGAGCCCTATTTATCATCTAAGGACTGAATGCCCGAGATCGTCGCTGGTCCACTTAAAGGTTTGTAAATGCTGATAATCGCTGCATAATTAGGTGAGTTAGGGACAACTGCATTGGCATTGCAGAAGAATCGATAGTTCTTGCCCGCAACAATTTGCTCGGCGACTGCAATGGGTGAATAATGCACACCAACCAACCCCTTGAGTGCTTCATCAAAGGCAGCCTGTGCGTCACTAGAGATACTCGTTTTGTACTGAGTCCATCCACCAGGAATTGTCATCGTATAAACCCTCTCTGAAAATAAAGCTTTGCAAATACCGACGTTACGAGAGTTTACTGCGTGGTGAGAATCGATCAAGCAGTTCTGAATCCTATTGACAATCAAGGTCGACTAAGGACCTGGCAGTGGCACGAATGAGGCCTGGATGTTTAGCTTAGAGCGATCGATAAGCTTCAAATCCACCAAGGTATCGGCGAGCTGTGTCCAGCGCTGGAGACTCATCTGGCCGATGCGACTGGTATCTTCGCCTTCGTAGCACAGAGGTTTGAGGGCCTCGACTCCGTATTCGAGAGCTTCCTTGGTAAGCCCTTGTTTGTTGGCCGCGAGAATCACTTCGTTGGTTTGTTTTGGATCGCTCAGGTATTTCTGCCAACCTTCGATGCATGCAAGCACCATCTTCTTGCAAATCTCGTTTTGGTCTTTGACATACGACTCGGTGCTTACCAATAAACTGGCATAGGGGTTGTAACCAATCTGCGACATCATCAACTGATGGACCTCAACCCCCTGCTGCTTGGCCATGAACGGTTCGCTGAACGAGTAGCCTTGGGCAGCGTAACCTGGTCCGGCTACCAACTGCGCGACGCTGCCGAAGTAGGGAGCAAGCTTGACCGAATCGTCCAATAGACCTTTGCTTTTGAGGAACGCCACATAGGGGCGGCCTGAATCGATTTGGAGCGTAACATTCTTGAGAGCCTCGAAGGATTGAATTCCTGAGTCGGCTCGAACCATGATGCAACGTGGGCCTTGTTGGATCGGGGCCATGAGTGCCACGATCGGAGCCTCTTGGTTTCGCGAGATCAGGACGTCATCGGCGTTGATCACGCCGAATTGGGCACGACCCAAAGTCAGAGTTTGCGGGACGATCGTCGTTTTCCCGCCGGGCTGAATATCGACGTCTAAGCCGTACTTTTCAAAGATTCCATGAACCTTGGCTGCATAGAAACCACCGTGTTCGGCCTCGGGGTACCAGTTCAGGACCAACGCAACCTTGGTCAAGGATTGGCCTGACTCATTGACTTTCGGAGTCGTGGCAACTTTGGTCGTTTTTCCAGCGTCGCACCCGAGAACCAAAAAGAGAGCTAAAACAGAAAAAAACCAAGCGGTCCTGGCGTTGAACATCGAAGTCATCGCAAAAAATGCTTGGGCCCATTGGGAATGCGAACGGTGTGTCATCAAAGTCCCCGAGGTTTTAGAGGGTGATTTCCTGGTAGGGCAAAACAGCCAGCTAAGCTGTTGCCTGCAAGTAGGATATCCAAGTAGTCTAGTCGGTTTGGATCGATAAACGGTTAGACATGTCGGTCAGAAGTCATGGAATTTCAACTTCGGAAACTCGATGAAACTCTCGTTGGAATCGAGGAATCGATGTTGGCGAAGTGGATTGCTTGTCTAAAATCCTCGGACTTCCCTCCGAGGCAACTTTCAGTACTTGTTCAAAATGGCTTATTCAACCAGTTTCCCGTTCCGAAAGATTGCACAAGATCCGACGACCTTGGCGCGACGAGGGGTCTTGAGGCTGGCTCATGGAGAGGTTCAAACGCCGGCATTTATGCCCGTAGGTACGCAAGCGACCGTCAAAGGGCTTTCGATCGATCAGATCGTATCGACCGGAGCTGACATTATTTTAGGGAATACTTATCACCTTGCGCTCCGGCCCGGGAGCGAGCTTATTGCCAAGCTTGGCGGGTTGCATCGGTTCATGGGCTGGGATCGTCCGATCCTGACCGACAGTGGCGGTTTTCAAATCTTCTCGCTTGGTCAGATCACCAAGGTCACCGAGCAGGGGGCGACATTTAAATCCCATTTGGATGGTTCGACCGTTGAGTTGCGGCCTGAGGATTCGGTTAGGATTCAGCAACAACTCGGCAGTGATATCGCCATGGTGCTTGATCATGTCGTGGCGTTACCATCGAGCATCGAGCAGGTTCGCGATGCGATGGAAAGGTCGCTTAGGTGGGCACAGCGTTGTCAGGATTCAAGATCGCGAAGTGATCAAGCGATGTTTGGGATCGTCCAAGGGGGATTGGAGCCTGAGTTGCGATGTCGGAGTGCCGAAGGGCTCCAAGGCATCGGTTTTGATGGCTATGCGATTGGAGGATTGAGTGTTGGTGAGCCACCCGAGCAGATGTATCGGATGCTCGATGTAGTTTGTCCTATTTTGCCAGCCGATCAGCCCCGGTATCTCATGGGTGTTGGACGTCCGATCGATTTGGTAGAAGGGATCGCGCGGGGTGTCGACATGTTCGATTGTGTGATGCCGACTCGCAACGGTCGCAACGCTTTAGCATTCACTGCCGATGGGCCATTGAGGATGCGGAATCAATGCCATGCGGAGGATCCCAGGCCAATCGAAGAGGATTGTCCTTGTATCGCTTGTCGGCACAGCAGGGCTTATATTCGCCATTTGTTCCAAGCCGACGAGATGCTTGGGCCGACGTTGCTTTCGATTCACAATTTGACGTTTTACCAACGCCTCATGAGTCAAGCTCGTGAAGCGATCGAACAAGGGCGATTCGGGGCGTTTTTGGAGCAGCAGCGTCGACGGCTTGCCGGAGATCCATCGGGCCGAGAATCCTTGCCCATAGAACCTTCGGAATGAGGGATCTTGTAGCAGGCAATTTTTGGATAGATGAATTAGAATAAAGTCGGGCTGCATGGGACTAAACAACCTTTGATGAATTAGGAATAGATTGGAAAGCATTGTATGTCCAAACGAGTGTTGATCATTGGAAACGGGATCATCGGACTATCATCGGCCCTTGCGGCTCTTCGTCGAGGTTTCGATGTAACGGTCTTGGATCGCAACGCCCCGCACATCGAGAACTGCTCGTTTGGCAATTCGGGCATGATTGTCCCGAGCCACTTTGCACCTCTTGCACAGCCAGGTGTGATCTCCCAAGGGTTCCGGTGGATGCGTGATCCCGAGAGTCCTTTCTATGTCAAGCCCAGGCTCAGTTTGGATTTGATGAAGTGGGGTGCGCGGTTTTACATGGCCACGAATGCGGATCAAGTTGCCGCTGGAAGCCAGCTCCTTAAGGAGTTGCATTTGGCATCTCGGGAGATGTATTGCAATTGGCAAGAAGAGGGGATCGATTGTTCGCTCGCCACGCGCGGACTGCTGATGCTCTGTAACAGCCAGCACGGACTCCAAGAGGAGGCTCAGCTTGCCCAGAAGGCTCGTGAATTAGGTATACCAGCTTCGGTGCTAGATCCACATGAGACGGCTGCACTGGATCCGAATATCACCATGAGCATTGCCGGAAGTGTTTACTATCCGAAGGACTGCCATTTGAATCCAACCCAACTGATGCAATCGCTTAGGGACAAAGTTGGTTCGCTCGGTGCTAAGTTCGTTTACGGCAAACATGTTCTTGGCTGGCACGAGCAGTCAGGAAACATCCGTGCGGTTCGAACCACCAGCGGAGATTACCAAGCCGATGAGTTTGTCTTGAGTACTGGGATTTGGTCCGATGCGATGTCCAAACCGCTGGGGCTTAAGATCCCCATGCAACCTGGCAAAGGGTATTCTTTGACGCTGCCGGAGCCGGTGCAGCTGCCCAAGATCTGTTCGATCTTGGTGGAGGCCAAGGTGGCCGTTACGCCCATCGGATCGGCTCTGCGATTTGGAGGAACGATGCAACTCGGAGAACTCAACGAGTCGATTGACCCGAGACGAATCACAGGGATTCTAAAGAGTATTCCCAAGTACATGCCCAAGTTCGAGCCATCCGATTTTGAGGGAATTGAGCCTTGGGTCGGCCTGCGGCCAGTCTCTCCAGACGGCTTGCCTTACATCGGTCGAACCAGCGGAATTCGCAATTTGGTGGTCGCCACAGGCCATGCGATGATGGGAGTGAGTTTAGGCCCGATCACCGGCGAAATGGTTGGTCAGATCCTCGCTGGAGAACCTACCGGGATCGATTTACAATTGGCATCGGTCGATCGGTTTCGGGATTAGTGGTCTATGAAGGTACTCGTCACTGGATCCAGTGGGCTGATAGGTTCGACGGCAGTCAGGCACTGGGATTCCTTGGGCGCCGATGTCGTTGGTGTCGATAACGACATGCGGCGGGTGTTTTTTGGAGAGCAAGGCAGCACACGTTGGAATTTGGAGTTGCTGCGATCCCAGACACAGCGATTCGAGTCCTATTCGATCGACATTCGAGATCGAGAAGCGATCTTCGAATTGATTCGCAAGCATCGACCGGAACTTGTGATCCACTGTGCAGCACAGCCTTCTCACGACAAAGCTAGGGAAATCCCGATTGTGGATTTTGAAGTCAACGCCCTTGGGACGCTCAATATACTTGAGGGTGTTCGGCGGCATGCTGAGGATGCCGTGGTATGCCATATGAGCACCAATAAAGTTTACGGCGATGCACCCAACGAAGTGCCTTTGGTCGAACATGAGACTCGTTTCGATTACGCTCGACAAGAGGATTACCACGGGATCGACGAGACATGCCGTATCGATCGAACCTTGCACTCCATTTTTGGTGCTTCAAAAACCGCCGGCGATGTGATGGCCCAAGAGTACGGCAAGTATTATGGACTCAAGGTTGGGGTTTTTCGTGGTGGTTGTCTGACCGGGCAGGCTCATTCAGGCGTCGAACTTCACGGTTTCTTGTCCTATTTGGTTCACGTGGCAATCCATCGAAAGCCCTATACGATTTACGGTTACAAGGGTAAGCAGGTGCGCGATCAGATCGACAGCATGGATGTGATCCGGGCACTTGAGGCTTTTGCTTGTAAGCCTAGGCCTGGGGAGGTTTATAATTTGGGGGGCGGACGAACCAATTCGGCTTCGGTTATCGAGTGCATCGATCTGATCGAGAAGCTCAGTGGATATCGGATCGAGTATCGATTGAGCGATCAAAACCGCATCGGCGATCACATCTGTTACATCTCCGATTGTAGGAAGTTTCAAAGGGACTATCCCCAATGGAGCGTTGGGATTTCGCTAGAGAAGATTGTTGTGGGAATGATACAGTCCGCCCAGCGGAGTATTTCAGCGGAGTAGTGGAGAGTAGATCATTGCCATTGGAATAACAGTTGAAATAACCGCCGATATTGCTAAGCTATAGGCGTTCATGAACGTCTAGCGCGAGAGTGCCCGCAAGGGTCGCCGAAGGTGTAAAGTGTCCCACAAACACTCAGGCAAAAGGACCGCCGGACCGAAACAGAATCTCTGGAGAGCGATTGCCGCTTAAGTGCGAAGCAATCCACCGAAGGGGCAAGCCGCAGAACGTATGCTCGAAGCGGCGAATCTCTCAGGTTAATTGGACAGAGGGGCAAGCAACCATCGATCCATCCTCCAAGTGGCTATTGAGCCTCTTGTTCGGTTGGATCGTAGGCAACTTATACCTCCTACCGATTATCGGCCTGCCCCATGAATTCATCGCAAAGCTCCGCCCCCTTCGTCGCTCGCCATATCGGTCCGCGAGAACATGAAATCCAAGACATTCTCGGTAAGCTTGGATACTCAAGCCTCGATGAACTCAGCCAGCAAGTGATCCCCAAGGGGATCTTGGATCTGAGCCCATTGAAGATTGCTCAGGGGGTCTCCGAGGAAGTGGCCTTGGAGGAACTCAGGCAGATCGCTAGTAAGAATCGCGTCGTGAAATCGTGGATTGGAGCTGGCTACTACAATGCGCATCTGCCAAAAGTGCTCCAGCGAAACGTGCTCGAAAATCCAGCTTGGTATACCGCCTATACCCCCTACCAGCCCGAGATCTCCCAAGGACGTTTGGAGGTCTTGTTCTACTATCAGACGATCGTTAGCGAGCTAACCGGATTGGAAATCGCGAACGCTTCGCTTCTTGACGAAGCCACTGCGGCGGCCGAAGCCATGGCGTTTGCTTTGCGAAATTCCAAGTCTGGCAAACGGTTTTTGATTTCCAAGTGGTGCCATCCGCAGACGCTCGATGTCGTGCGGACACGGGCTGCGGCTCTGGACGTACAAGTCGTACAGTTCGATGAATCCGTAGGGCCTGACTCTTGGGAAGATGTCTTTGGTGTTTTGGCGCAATACCCATGCACCGATGGACGCGTTGTATGTCCCAAGGACTGGATAGCGACAGCCAAGAAGCATTCCGCGTTGGTGATCCTTGCGACGGACTTGCTAGCGCTGATGCTCTTGCCGAGCCCGGGTTCTCTTGGGGCTGATGTGGCTGTTGGATCCTCGCAGCGCTTCGGTATTCCGCTGGGATTTGGGGGGCCTCACGCGGCCTTCTTCGCAACGCGCGATGCGCTCAAACGAACCATTCCTGGACGTCTCGTCGGACAGTCGATCGATCGGCACGGCAACCCGGCTTATCGCCTTGCCTTGCAAACCCGCGAACAACATATTCGAAGGGAAAAAGC
>Ga0082207_1000128_pt1 | contig 43321 bp, 44 predicted proteins | sample LakMenEpi10Aug09_FD_71540 | JGI IMG/M metagenome (GOLD analysis project Ga0082207, IMG submission 71540) | reverse complement strand
AATGAGTTGAAGACAAGGTAGAAGAAGATGAAGAGCAGGATGAATTCGAACATGGGCTAGATGTTACGCAGAGTGACTGACAGATTGGTGGGGTGGTCCTATCAGTTTGACTGGGTATTTGTGGGCGAGCTGTTCCCTATTGTCAGAGGGGTGGCGTATTTTTCAGGTATGAGAAAGCGCCTGGCAATTGTTGCGTCGGTACTGTCATTAGCACTTCTAGCCCCCATGAGTGCCGACGGAGTTGAATACGGTCAGGATGCAATCGGTGATCCCAACGCTGTCCGGATAACAGGCACGGGTTCCAGTGCATTCCTATATTCAGACAGAATCGTTTTCACTGCTGCTCACGTGATTGATGTCCTTGGAGATAAATTTGTAAATGAAGCGTATCTGTTTGCTCCTGGGGTCAAAAGTGGACCAGACCAGAAAAGATATTTCGTTCAAAAAGTTTTTAAGGCGCCAACGTATAGAGCACGCGTTGGCACTGACAACACAAGAATTGATGACTTCGCGATCATAATTTTACGCGAGAGTATGCCTGTGCAAAATATCGTTCAAGTGGCTTCCCCTGCTGACATTGAATCTTTTATTCGCGAGAAAGCCCCTGTTGAAATGGTGGGATATGGCTTTCAAAATGTAGCTATGCGAAAAGACGGTCAGGCGTGGAACAATATGTCTCCGCATAAGATGACGAGTGTTCTTGTTAGCGGTGATGACTTACGTAAGTACTACGCCGCTTACCCATCTTGGCACCAGCCGAATCAAACACTTCTTGATCTAGGAATTCCGAATAATGACAAGGACGGATCAGTCTGTGATGGAGATTCTGGAGCTGGGTTTTTTGTTCAGAAAGGTAATGTTCGATATTACATAGGCGCAGTTGGCGGATCACAAGCGGGAATCACAAATTGCAACGCCCCTTTAGGAAGATTTGCTCCAAATGGCGGGATGTCTGGAGTTAATCCTGCTCACAAGTCTCTGGCTCTAATAAAAGAAGCTGAAGAATTTGTTGCAAATGAGAAAAAGTTAGAGGCAGCTAAGGAAGAGGCGCGAATTGCTGCAGAGCTCAAGGCAAAGCAAGAAGCAGAACTCAAAGCTAGGTTAGAGGCGGAGGCAAAGATTGCTGCAGAGGTTGCAGCAAAGGCAGCAGCTGATGCAGCGCTATTGATAGCGACAAAGAAGAGTCAAGATTTAGCGAAAAAACTTAATGTTGGAAAGAGTTGCACTAAGTTAAAGTCGACTAAGGCCGTATCTGGCGTGAAGTTTGTTTGTGTTAAAAAGGGTAAGAAGCTGGTTTGGGCTGTTCAGTAGTTCCCAAAATTAGAAGAATTAGCTTCTGTATTGCTTTGAAACCACTTCGGCAAAGATTGGCTCGTAGAAGTCACTACTTCTGCTGCGCCACTATCGCGTTGGCAATTATCTTTGCGCCGTCGCGCCACGGGATTCCGTAAATACTCTCGAAAGCTTGAGCGAAGCTCTTACCGCTACCCGTTACCTTGAAGAGATCAAGGAATTTATCGGGTCCACCAATGGCAACCATTACCTCTGTAGCAAGAGAGCCAACATCATAAATTGCCCATGAGTCGTATTCATTACCGTTCCATTTGTCCCATCCAGTGGTGTAATCGGGATCAAGGAATTTCTCTAGCCATTGCGCAGTGCGTTTAGTTCTGAAAAGCGTGTCGTTGTTCTCTCTATTCCTTTCAATTTCGTACTTACTAAAGTCACTGTAATAAACCGCTGCACGTTGAACCCATGAAGCACTGCCCTCGGTGAACCAACGAGGCACTGCATCCAAACTACGGTTGCTTAACAAAAGATCTTGAATTGTGTGAAAGTACTCATGAGCTTCCAGCGTGCCCGATGTATGGTTGGGACTCGTTTTGCCCCACTCACTTGCCGTCATATAAATCAGTGGAACATTTGAGCGATTATTCCGTAAGGCAAATCCACCCCAACAGGGCGTCACTGGAACATTACAAGCCTTCTTGGCTTCTCCACTTACGTCATAACCACAGCTTCGTCCAGCACAGAATTCATCAACTTGTTTCTGGCCCCACTCAATATCCTTTTCACCTGCGTAAATGACGACAACTTTTTTAGGCTCTTCATAATTTGCACTTAAACGTGAGACTAAATTAAGAGATACAAGGGGCGTCGGATTATTGATAACTACATTTGGGCCATTCAAAATTTCTATTAAGCCAAGTTTAGGAGAAGATGACTCGATCTTTTGTGCAGTCTTTTTCCAAGCCCAATATGCGATGCCATTTGCGTTCTGTACTACATCTTTCCAATCAGTAGGTGCAGTTGGAGCAGTCCAAGGCTTAGCCGTAGGGGTCGGTGTTGGTGATGGTGATGGTGTTGGTGTTGGTGTTGGTGTTGGTGTTGGTGTTGGTGTTGGTGTTGGTGTTGCTAATGGTGAAGGTTTCTTAACGACAAAGCCTTTGTTCCAAATGAGATTCTTACCAGATTTAATGCAGGTGAACTTCTTCCCACCTGCGGTTGCTGTCGCACCAGCCTTAGTGCATTTTGCTCCAGCTTTAGGAGTAGCTGCATGTAGTGGCGCAGCAACGGTCAGAAGCAGGGCTATTGCGAATGCGATTCGAATTTTGCTGGACATCATCATGGCTTCTTCGTTGTATCTTCGCAGGACAGGTTTCTTAGCTGAAGACTAGGAATGACTAATCGCTCGCCTTGACCATTTTGCTTGGTAAAGAACTCTGTCATTGTTCTAAATTCCTTGTTGCACACAAGCCCCTTGATCTCAATGACAAGTGGGTTGCGTGAATCATTGACATAGCCTGTTTCAAAGTAAACCTTCTGGAAATCAACCGGATCGGTTATGTAGAGGCGGTAGGACTCGTGACCAGTGACATTCCATGTTGCCTTTGCTTTGAGGAATCCATCAGGGACTACTTCTCCTCGTGAAACCCGAATTGGTGAGATTGGTTGCCCAGGGTTATTTTGTTGAGGCTTAGGTGGTGGCGGAACGAATTTATCGATATCGGTTTTTAGCGCTTCAAACAAAACTCCGTCAGCGTTGCTATCAATGACTGAAAATTGCCAACCAAACATTGATTTGGATTGACCCTTTGTTACTAATTCCTTTTGACTCAGGATCGGTCCTTCACCAGCATTTTGGTGGGTATTTACGATGTAAAGCAGTAAACCTTTATCTGTACCCGATTCAATACGAACCTCTGCAGCAAGGGTTACTCCAGGAGAAAGATTTACTGTTAGCAATTTAGGATCTTTAGAAGTGTCAGAATCTGATAGATAGTGAATGGAAGATTTCTGGTCAGTTAGGCAACGAACTTCAGAGTCTTCAATCCAGCCCATTAAGAGCTTGTTCCATTCCAATAAGCCACCGCGGGTGGAGCTAGCCATCAAATCCCAGCCCATGGGAACGCCTAATTCTGATCTGCGCGATGTACTTCCTGATTGAACTTCGGAAAAAAGGTACAAATCTTCAAGACCAAAAAATGAATGCCCTAATTCGTGAACCCACAAAGTTGCTTGTTGCAAGCCACCGGCAATATACATGGCGTTAAATGTTCCGGTTTTAGAGTTTTCCACCTTGATCGCAAGATCGCCTTGTGCTGTTCCTAGACCTTGCGATCCCATAGTTCCATTTCCGGTTAAAAACACGTAACTGTCATAACCATCGAATACAAAATCGCTCTTGTACTTTTTTATCAGCTCCAAAATTCTTGAAATGTTATCTGTACCCCAGACGCCACTTAATGGATTTTCAATATCAAATATCCACCACTCTGATTTTGGCAATACATCAACTTTGAGTTCAAATCTTCCAGACGAGACTAACTTGAAAGTATCCTTTACTCGGGGAATTACTTCATCAAGTAGTTCAAGATCAGATGTAAAAGCTTGCCCTCTTTGAATTTTCTCGACATAAAAAGGAACATCTTTAAACCCCATCGGTATTACTAGGATCTTTCCGATTTTCTTACCTGTGATTGCCTCTGGTGGACGAGGAAAACCATTTCTATGTCGTAAAGCACCACCTTCTCGATAGTCAGGGGTTTTGTCCTCAGTCTTGCATGTCGCAATTGAAGTTAATGTGGAGGTCGGTGCGATTCGGGAGTCTGTTGCGAGTAAATTCTTTACTTCAATCTTTGTATCTGGAGTTGGTGAAGGTTTTGGAGCGGCGGCTTTAATTGCAACGCCTTTGTTCCACACCAAACGTGTTCCAGATTTAATGCATGTGAATTTCTTGCCACCAGCTGTTGCAGTAGCGCCAGCTTTAGTGCACTTGGCTCCAGCCTTAACTGCGGCAAAGGTTGGAGCAGAGATAAGGGACAAAGACAGCAGCAGGGCTAGAAATACCCGAGAGCGCGTCATGCGATAACGGTAGCAATCCGCTTTCAGCCCCACAATGATCTCGACTAACGGGTTCTACGTACCAGTGCCATTACTAAGCCGATAACGACTAGAAGAAAACCAACGGGCAGAGTCAAAAACATAAGCCAGATGAAGGTTCCTGTACCGCTGCTTTCATCCCACATAGAGCCACCTTGAAACAGTGAGGCAACAAAGGCTAGGAGAATTGGTGAGATGGCAAAGATCAAACCTGTGCGGATAAAAGGAAATCTCTTCATCGTCACAGTACAGAATTATAGTTAATGATGTTACTTACCCTCTTCTTGAGCGCGAGTTAAGCGCTGAGAAATGTAGACAGGGATTAGTGAAATCAAAATAACTAGGGTTGCGACCACGTTTACAACGCTGGCCTGATTAGGTCGTGACATCTCTTTTAGGATCCAGAGCGGCAGGGTGTCGACACCTGGTGGAGCTGTAAAAATTGTTACGACTACTTCATCAAAGCTGAGCGCAAAAGCAAGTAATGCGCCTGCGACGAATGCAGTTCTAAATTGTGGAAAGGTTACTAATCTAAATGTTTGCCACAGACCCGCACCAAGGTCAGCTGATGCTTCTTGCAGCGAAGGGTTCATACGCTTTAGGCGGGCAAATACATTGTTAAAGACCATGACGATACAAAATGTTGCGTGAGCAACGATCATGCCAAAGTAGCCGATGTTGAAACCGGCTGGTGATAAAAATGAGTTATAGGTGTTGCTAAATGCCACACCAGTAACAACACCTGGAAGCGCAATTGGAAGTACGACCAAGAGATTTACTGTGCCCTTGCCAAAGAAATCAAAGCCCTTCAACGCAAAGGCAACCAGGGTTCCCAAGAAGGCGGCGATGATGGTTGAGCCTGCCGCAACGATTAATGAGTTGAGAAGAGCAGTTCGAATTGGTTGGTATGTGGCTGCAAATTCCCACCATTGAAATGAAAAAGTTGCAATTGGCCAACTTGAAATATTGGATTTATTGAAAGAATTCAAAATCAGAACTAATAGCGGTACGTACATAAAGATTAAAATGAAGGTAACAATTGCCATCAAGATTATTCTGCTAGTTCTAGAAAGTCGTAACATGGCTACATCCGCTCCAAGGACCCGGTGCGACGAGCAACCATCAGATAGATAAGCACAAATGCGATAGGAACCATTGAAAAGGCGGCTGCAACAGGTGGGTTCAGGTTAATGTTGGAAGCAATGATTGAACCAATCATTTGGGTGGAACCACCAGTAAATTTAGCTACTAGGTAGTCCCCAAGGCTTAGTGAAAATGTAAAGACAGAGCCAGCGATAATGGCTGGAACAATTAGCGGCAAAACAATGCGATAGATAGTGGTGAAACCTTTGGCACCCATATCACTTGATGCATCGAAGAGATTTGGCGGGATTTGGCGGATCGCTGTGAAAACAGGAAGTGCCATGTAGGGAAACCAAAGATAAGTAAGAGTCAAAATCACAATTGGAATTGAGAAAGTTGGCCCAGATATTCCAAGTGGAGCAAGGGCCCAATTAAAGAAACCTTCTTCTGTAAAGACCAAACGCATCGCAATAATCTTTACCAAGTAACCTGCCCAAAGTGGCAATGTAATTGCTACAGCTAGTGCATTTCTAACCCAAGGTCGCGCGATCTTTGCCATATAGATGCCCAGTGGGACAGCGAAGATCACTGAAACAACGGTGACGGCAAGTGCAATAAACAAAGTTCTGATTGAAGTTGAGACATAAGCCTGGACTGTGAAGAGAGAAGTAAAGTTTTCGAGCGTAAAACCAGGGATCACCTTTGAGGTGAAAGGATCAACAAACCAAAATGCTGTAATCAACAAAAGAAATAGCGAGAAGATATAGACGCCTACGATCCAAAACATGGGCAGCGCAATCAAACCAAATAATCTTAATTTGGCATGCTTGTACAGGTACGAGGAAATCGGCCTAGTGCCGACCTTCGTTGTATCTGCGCTCATCTTTACCTATCTCTGTGCTTGAACATCTCATAATTTGATAAAGAGTGAGGGGATCTATTTCTAAATCCCCTCACTCTTTATTTACTTGTCATACCGTGCTTGTTAACCCTTTACGGTTGCCCAAGCATTTGTCCAGTCCTGGAAGCTGGTGCATTCCACATCTTTGCGACCATCAACACAGGTTTCGATTGGAGTTGTCCAAGGCCAAATTCTCTTGAAGAACTCTTCATCTTCTGCAGCAAACTCATCACAGTGAGCTTGTGCTTCAGGACTTGATGCACAGAAAGCAATGTTTGCTGGAGCCATACCGAAGTTCATCGCGATAGCGCCATTAACAGATGCTGTACTTGTGTAATCCATCCATGCGTAAGAACAGTTAATGTTCTTTGTCTTTGAGCTAACCAACCATGAGTCATACCAACCAGTTGAACCTTCAATTGGAAGAGTTGTCTTTAGATTTGGCTTAGCTGCGAACTTGCGAAGGATTTCCCAAGAAGTTCCTACAACTGTGTTGCCACCAGCAAATGATGTTATTTGTGCGACTGGGTCTGACCAGTACTCACCAATAATTGAGTTCTGCTGCTTGAGCAAAGCAATTGCTGCATCTAGCTGAGTCTTATCTAGAGCGTATGGATTCTGAATTTTTAGCTCTGGCTTGTGATACATCAAGTACACAGCAGCATCTGCGATGTAAATTGGTGCATCGTAAGCAGTGATCTTGCCCTTGTATGGGCTATTTGTCTCCCAAACAACATCCCAGCTCTTTGGAGCACCCTTAGTTACATCATCGTTGTACTGCAGCAGGTTTGCTCCACGGCCGATTGGGACACCGTATGGCTTGCCGTTTACAGTGTCATAGATGTTATTGCGCATACCTGTTGCAATTTCATCACTAAAGTTTGGAATTAAGTCAATGTTAAGTGGTTGAACATCTCCGCCTACGATTAGACGTAGTGCAGCATCTCCAGATGCAGAAACAATGTCATATTGACCGGTTCGCATCAAAGTAACCATTTCATCACTTGTTCCAGCTACACGTGACTTGACCTTGCAACCGGTGTCTGCTTCGAACTTGTCTGTCCACTTAGGATCGACGAATCCAGACCAGTTAACAATGTTTACTTCGCCTTCAAAATCGCCCATTTGCTCGTGCATTGGAATATCTGGTACTTCGATCTTCACACCGGCTGAGTCACTTGATGAACAACCAGAAAGAATCAAGACTGATACTGCCAGCAGGCTAAATGCCGATAGCTTCTTTCCTTTCATTGAACTTCCTCTCACCTGACTATTTAAAGTCAATTAACTAGGTATCACTGCCGAGTGGTCGCTTTTCCAAACGGCACCGACCCGATCGCCAATCTCAAATCGGTTGATTTGGTCTGGCAATTCTTCATTTAATCTGGAGGCTATTACCTTGTGCCCCGACTCTGTTTGAAGTAAAAATATTGTGCTTGCTCCGATATATGAGGCTTCAATAATTGTTCCAACTACCCCACGTTCATCGGCTTTTGGCTTGGTATTGGCTGAAACTAATTTGATCCGCTCTGGTCTGATATTGACCATTGTTGAGCTTCCAAAAATTTCTTTCGCACTTTCTCCTGAAAAAATATTGGATACCCCTAAAAAGCTGGCAACAAATTTAGTTTGCGGCTTCTCATATACCTCTTGCGGAGTACCGATTTGCTCAATTGCACCTTCATTAAAGACTGCGATGCGATCGCTCATCCGCATTGCTTCTTCTTGATCATGGGTTACAAAAATAAATGTGATTCCAGCTTCACGTTGGATTCGCTTGAGTTCAACCTGCATCTCTTCACGCAATTGCTTATCCAATGCACCAAGCGGCTCATCAAGAAGCAAAACTTTTGGTCGAAGTACTAGGGCTCTTGCTAGTGCGATGCGTTGGCGCTGTCCACCTGATAATTGGTGAGGTAAACGCTGAGAAAGATGTGTGAGTTTTACTGAGTCAATCGCTTCTAGCGCTTGCTTTGCACGTTCTGCCTTTGGAACTTTTCTTGTGCGAAGTCCATATTCAACATTTTCTTGAATGCTCATATGAGGAAAGAGTGCGTAATCTTGGAAAACTGTATTTACTGGGCGATCAAATGGCGCTAAGTCTGTGACATCTTGTGATTCGATTGAAATTGTTCCAGTGCTAGCAGTTTCAAAACCTGCGATTAATCGAAGAACAGTTGTCTTGCCAGAACCAGATGGGCCCAACATGGAGAAAAATTCACCGGCATGAACATCTAAATCCAAGTTAGCAACTGCGTGAACATCATCAAAGAATTTATTGACGCCACGAAGTGAGACAAAGCCCGCACTCAAGTTCTAATTCCCCTCACCCTTGAAAGTAATCCTCTTGAGCATATGACAACCATTGGGCGTTTTCTAGAGATTTGGGCCAAAAACGCGCAGATCTTCGCATCCGGGGTGGCACATGTGCGGTGGGTGGATGCATGTGAAGTACCGGCACAGTGGTTTAGTTCCTTATAAGGTCATCGGAAGTAAAGCTGCAATTTGATTGCGAGCAATTAAGAAGCCTTGTTTTACTAAATCATTGGTGCCTTCAAAGCGACGATCTTCGTGTTCAATGCACAGAACTCCGTCGTATCCGACCTGTGACAGGGTGGCAACGAAACTGGCCCAATTAATCTCGCCGTAGCCAGGCAAACGTGGACGTTGCCAGCCGATTCCCCCAGACATAATTCCATTGTTATATAAACCTTCGCGATCGATTTCCATGTCTTTGACATGTGTGTGATAAATCCGTGAACCAAATTCACGAATTACGCGCTCGATATCGATCATTTGCCATAGCAAATGTGATGGATCCAAGTTCAGGCCTACAGTTGGGCCGAACTTATCAAACATCTCGCGCCAAATTCTTGGTGAATAAGCAACATTGTGTCCACTTGGCCACTCATCTTTACTAAAGATCATTGGGCAATTTTCAATTGCGATTTTCACATTGCTATCTGTTGCAACTTTCACAATTTCTGGCCAAACCTTAAGCGCTTCAGCCCAGTTTTCGTCTTGGGTCTTTGAAGCATCTGCGCCAATAAAAGTACTTACTACGGGAACACCCATGATTCCGGCGGCCCGAATAACTTTCTTAGTGTGTTCATTAACTAACTTGCGCTGCTCTGGATCTGGATGCAGATTGTTTGGATAGTAACCAAGAGCCGACATTTCTATATTGCGAGATTTCAACTGGCCAACAATTTCTTCGCCTTCAGATTTGCTCAGATCTTCAACTTCGATATGGGTGATACCCGCATATCTTCTATTGGCACCGGCACTCTTTGGCCAACAACACACTTCGAGCATTTCGAACTTTTCGGCAGCTGCCCAATCTGCGATTTCAAGTAAGGATAGATCTGGCAGTGGGGCTGTTAGTAGTCCTAGCTTCATTTGTTTCTCCTGTTCGCCTGTGGATTATCTCTATGCAACTTTGACCCAAGTCGAATTCTTCGAACTCTGAGCAATCGCATCGGTTATTTCTAAACTTTTCACTCCATCTGCAAAGGTTGGATAGGTGCTTGATTCAGTTTCATTATTGATATCTTCATACACTCTTTCAAATAATCCACGGAAGGTTTCAGAAAATCCTTCTACGTGACCACCAGGATAAAACGCAGTTTTTGCAGCGGCGGCAGAGAGCATGCCAGGATCTTTATGAAGGACTTCATTGGCTCTGCCTCTGTGACCAATCCATAACTGCTCTGGATTTTCTGAATCAAAGGCGAGAGAACCTTCTGGTCCGCTTATTTCCCAGTTAATCGAATTCTTGCGGCCCGATGAAATCTGTGAGATTGAAATCGTTGCACGCCCACCGTTACTAAATCGTAGAAGAATTCCAGCAGCATCATCAGAGCTCATGTTTACTGGCTCTCGCACAGAGGTTGAATCTATGGTGAAAGTCTGAACTGGCCCAGTTGGTTTTTGTCTAACTGGCACCAGCGTATGCAGATCAGCAAAAACTTCAGTGACTTTTAATCCCGTGACAAAACCAATTTGATCAATTAAATGTGAGCCAATATCGGCAACTGCGCGTAATTGGCCCGCTTTTTCTGATTCAAGGCGCCAGTTCCAATCTGTATCCAGGGTCAACCAATCTTGATGGTAATGACCCTTTACATAGCGCGGAACACCAATCAGTTTTTCATTGATCAGATGCTTAGCTTCATGAACCATGGGATAAAACCGAGTGTTGAAACAAGTTGCGTGAACTAAGCCAGTTCTCTTAGCTAGCTCTACTAATTCCCTACCTTCTTGGGCAGAAAGGGCAAGTGGTTTTTCACAGACTACGTGTTTTCCGGCGTTGAGCAACTGCTTAACTTGTAGGTAATGAAGTGCGTTTGGTGAGGTCACATGGACCACAGTTACATCTTTATCTTCACAAATCTGATCCAGGGAAACATAAGCCTGATCTACCGAAAGTTTTTTGGCCCCAATTTTTGTACTCTCAGCGTTGCCCGCAAGGACACCTTTGACATGTACACCTGTTCGCCGGATTGACTCCACATGGACCGTACCGATAAATCCTGTACCGATAACTGCTGCGGAATTGATCTTCATGGTTCTATGAATTCTGAGCTATCTTGGAATACGTCCAGGCTAAAGTCAGGATTATTGCTCCATAAATAATCTGCTTTACCGCCTCGGATGAATTAATCGTCGCCAATAAATAAGACAAAACAGTAAGAATTAATGTTCCTAGAATCGTTCCGGTGTAATTTCCAATTCCACCCATGATGGAAGTTCCACCAATTACTACTGCAGCAACCGATGGAAGTAAGAATGGATTTGCCAGGCTGATAGCAACGGCGCCAGATTGTCCGCCAATAATTACGCCACCAATTCCACCTAAAAGCGCACAGATTACATAGGTTGCCCACTGAACTTGCCAGACTTTAACGCCAGCTAGGCGCGCTGCCTGCGCGTTATCACCGATTGCATAGATCAAGCGGCCAAGACCGGTTTTATTTAGAAGAAATAGCAGCATTCCACCTATGACAGCCCAGATGACTAAGGGCCACGATAAGGGTTCAAAGAGGAAGGTGGCATTACTTGCCGTTACTAAAATTTCTGGCATTGATGAACTTCCCTTAAGGAAAGTTGTAACGCCAACTGTAAATACACCGATCAGCACTGCGTTCATTCCAAGTGTCATGATCAAAGGATTCATACCAAATAATCCAACGGCTAGACCATTAATTGATCCAACAACTATGCAGAATAATGCGCCCCACATTAATGCGTTCAAAGTTCCTGACGGGGATTTAACGCTGACAATAAATGCAGCACCTGCTGCGATCATTGCAATTGATAGGTCGATTCCGCCCGTGAGCATGCAGATAGTTTGGCCCGCCGCCAGCAGACCAAGCGGAGCGGCAAGTGCAAAGGTAACGCCAACTGCTGGAATTGAAAAAAAGTACGGATCAATAAAGCTTGTCAGCAAAAACAAGCCGATAAGAATTCCAACTAGTGCCCAGATTGATTTGGAAACTCTTACTGTCGCAAAGTTCTTTATTGTGCTCATTTAAGTTTTTCCCGTTCGATTGCGCAGTAATCCACCAATTAGAACCACAATGATTGTCAGAGCACCAGTAATGATTTGTGAATAAGCAGGATCAATTCCATAAGCGAGCAAAATATTTGGAATAAAGTACAAAACCAACGCCGCCATCGCAGGTCCAGCTAAACCGCCAACTCCACCGGCTAGAGATACGCCACCCAAGACTGCGCCAGCAACTGAATTTAGGGTTGCTGTATTACTAATTGTTGCGAATGGGCTAGCACTGAGAGTGATTCCGGTAAGAACCACACCTGATAGACCAGCAAAGAGTCCGCCAACTGCATACAACTTGATTCGAGTGCGGTTGACATTTACGCCAGAAAGAAAAGCCGCGTCCTTGTTGGATCCAATTGCATACATCGCAATACCTGTGCGACTTCTGTATAGCGGAATCCAGATAACAAGTAGTGGCAAAATTAACCAAATAAGAGGTGGAATAAAGTTAGGATCTTTTCCACCGATTAGGTCTGCTACCCCTTGGTTGATGCCTCCACCTGGTTGTGGCATAACAAACATAGCCACACCAACTAATAGAAAACTTGTAGCTAACGTGACGACAATATCGGCGATACCAGAAGTTGAAACAATCCAACCAGTAATGGCACCGATAAGACCACCTAGTCCAACGAAGAAGATTGCCAACAAAACTGATGTTGTAAAGGAAGTGCCTGCCATATATTTAGCACTCAAACAGTTAATCAATACCGCTTCGGCGCCAATAGCCAGGTTGATACCACCACCGATGATGATGACCGCCTGTCCCATCGACAAGAGCGCAATCGGCAGAATACCCAAGACAAAGGTGCGGGCCTCATAGGAACCAAACTGAGGTAGTTGACTAATTCTCCAAAATCCAAGGATTAGAACTAAAGCAACAATTCCAACATTCCAACTTTGTCTGCGTGCTTGGACTAGATTCATGATGAAACCAGCATTCCATGGGCAGCATTCATCAAGTTTTCTTCACTGCACTTTTCAAATTCTAGATTAGCTTGGACTTTGCCTTCATAGATAACAATTGCACGATCACAAGTCAGCTGAATCTCACGAAGCTCTGATGTGAACAAAAGGACTGACTTGCCTTCATCGGCAAATTTTCTAATTAATTCATAAATCTGCTGCTTTGTTCCAACGTCAATACCTCTTGTGGGGTCAAAACAAAGCAGTAAATCAAAACCTGTTGTAACCCAGCGACCAATGGTCACTTTTTGCTGATTTCCGCCGGACAGTCGCTTTACTTGTGACTTTGCACGAGTATCAATTTCAAGTGATGCCACCGCGTTATCAACGGTTCTATTCTCTTCTTTGCCTTTAATTCGACCCCAGTTTTTAAATCCTCTAAACCTAGTTAAAGCTAAATTCTCTCTAATTGAGCGTTGTGGCATTAATGCAGATTTGCGATCCCCAGGAACATATGAAATTCCTAACTTGATGGCATCGGCTGGATGCTTAAATGACACAGTCTTGCCATTCACCACGATCGCACCCGAGTCAGGCTTTGCTTGTCCAGCTAAAATTTCAAACAAGAAGTCCTGGCCTTGACCTTCTAGAGCAGCAACACCTAGAACTTCACCTTTTTTGATTTCAAATGACACATCAGTCAGGTTTTTACCACCTGAAAGATTGATTACTTCTAATAAGGTTTCTGATTTTTGAGTACGTTGTTTTGAGTGTTTAGCAGCATTAGCAACTTTGTTCTTTTCGCCCAGCATTGCCGAAACGATTCTTTCTTCAATCTGCTTATTGGTTTCAAATGAGTCAACATCAATACCATCTCTTAAAACGGTGGCCCAATCACAGATGCTTTCAATCTCTGCCAGTCGGTGTGAGATGAAAATTACCGATTTACCCTTTTTCTTCTGAGTATTCATGATCTCGATAACTTTGTCCGCTAAGTCAATTGGTAAAGCCGCAGTAATTTCATCCAAAATAAGAATCTCTGGATCGTGGCTGAGTGCTCTAGCTAGGTCGATCATTCGCAAAGTTGGTAATTCAATGTTTGCTGCGATTTCATTTAAGTTAACAGTCAAACCCATAGCTTCTAACTCTTTTAGAAAACGTTTTTCATTAGTTCCGGTTAGGGCTAAATTCCGTTGAAGTGATACGTCTGGAATTAATGCTGGATCTTGGAAAACCGGTGCAACGCCATTTTTTCGCGCATCATCTGGAGATGAGAATTGCACTTTTTTACCGTGCAATGAAATGTGCCCAGTGTCAGATGTAATTACACCAGTCAGTATTTTTACTAAAGTGGATTTTCCAGCGCCATTTGCACCTAGAAGTGCATGAATCTCGCCAGGCTTTACAGACAAATTGGCATTCTTTAGGGCTACCACAGGACCATAAGATTTTGCTACAGAGTTGATCTCGAGCAGTAGATCTTTGGCCAATTTCATTCCAATCTTACGTTGTGATTTTAATTAGTTGAGGCTTGAAGATTTCTCTCCAAGCCTCAACTAATGTAAAGCAACTTTCTAGCTATTAGTTGAACTAATAACTACTAGCGTCCTCCGTCATTTGAATCTTGTGGAGCCTTGCAACGGAATAGCTGTGTAGGTGTAAATGTTGTCTTTCCAGGAAGTGAAAGAGTCGCAGAGAAAGTTGCTTCTTGAGTTGAAACAATTCGTGCATCAATTTCCTTCTTGTTAGCAGCATATGTAAGTGCCTTTGGAGCCAATAGGTTCTTAGCTGGAACCATCTTGCCATCTAGAAGATCGATAGCTACTCGTGCAGCATATCCACCAACAATTGCTGGGTTAGGAACAACGATTCCAACAAAGCCCTTAGGAGCAAGGGACGCAGTTAGCTTCATGAACTCGTTGTTATCTGATCCAACAACAGGGATGTACTTACCCTTTAGCTTAGTTGTCATCGCAGTTACGATGTTGTAATCGATACCTGATGTCCATACACCTTGGAACTTACCTGGAACTAGCAATTGGTTAGCAAGAGTTCCGCCTGTTGCCCAATCCCAGTTAGTAAATACCTCTTTGGTGATTTTAATGTTCTTATACTTCTTCATCTCAGCTTTGAATCCAGCATCACGATCTGTATCTGCACCAGCACCTGAGGCACCACGCATGTATAGAACGTTACCCTTGAACTTCATTGCCTTAGCAAGTGCAGCTGCACCTACGCGACCATATTCAACCTGGTCATTTGCAACCAATGTTGTATTAGGAGCTGTGATTGCGTTATCTACCGCAATGACCTTAATACCAGCATCTGTTGCTTCCTTAATCGCTGCGTTGTTAGCTGCAGGATCGCCAGAGTTAACGATGATTGCATTCATACCTTGTGACTTCAAAGTACGGATATCAGCTGATTGACCAGCTGCATCTGTGTTACGTGAAAGAACAGTTACGTTTGCAACCTTGCCTGAGAGTGTTGCCTCAGCTTTGATTGCGCACACCATAGTTTCACGCCAAGAGTTTCCTGCCCAGCTATTGCTGACACCAATTTTGTAGCTATTAGCTTGCGCAGGAATGGCAAATACAGATACACCCATTGCGAGCGCAACTGATGCAGATACTGCAACTGCCGCTTTAATTCGCTTTGAACTTAGTTTCATTGCATTCCTTTCGATTGTCGATTGGCACTTAAGTTGAATCCTCAACCATTAAGTTGGAGATTACAACCCCCTCTATCCCTTTCTTGCGTTTTGATACCAAATTGATACAAACACACTCGCAAGACGAGCGTATTTATATCCTCTCGATTAGCCAGTACCCCCCTTAAGAGCATTCGATCCTGTTAGTCGAGACGATAGGCGCCGAGCATGTTCGGCGTAGGCGGCGTCAAATAGGCGTTTACTTTCTGCTGCGCCTACAACTGCCGAGCTAGTTAGTACTTGCGGTGTATATCCGCTTGCAAATAATTTTTCCGCAACCTGAACTTTTATCTCATTTACGATAGCAATGGCTGTCATGGTCGAACCCGGACCAACTGGTGTTTGCATCCCAGGAATTTCAACAAGCGCATCTCCAAGTGGGACCATCAAATCAATTACTAAATCTGCGTTGTCCGAAAGTGTTGTTCCAGAAGAATGGTTTGCCTCACCGGCTTTATTACTTGCCATTGATGTAACGGCAATTACTTTGATGCCACGCTTTCTGGCACCCATTGCCATTTCAATAGGTACTGCAGTCTTTCCTCCAACACTAAAAATCATAAGAATGTCATTCTCGCGAAACTGCCAATTTTTCAGGATCTCATCAGCAAAACCTTCAACGCGTTCGATGAACATGGCTTGGCGCTGTCCATTAGATCCGACGACCTGGGTATGAAAGGTCATTGAAAGCTCGGCCATCGGATTAAATCCTGCATAAGAGCCATAGCGTGGAAACATTTCTTCCAGTGGAATTCTGGAATGTCCCGTTCCAAAGAGGTGAACTACGCCATCATTTAAAATTGAATCTGCGCACCACTGTGCTGCGGTGCTGATTTTTGTGCCTTGCTGATCCATCAAATCCTGAAGTAATTGAAGGGCTTTTGTGCTCCAGAGACCAGCGAGTGAGGAACTCATGAGCGCAAATCTCCCTTCAATTCGAACTAGGTCAACTGGTACCCTTTTTGCGTGAACAGAATGTCTATACCAATTTTGAGTTCAAAGTAGTCCCTTCATGAAGGCAAGTCAAGGGACACGGAGTGAAAACTCAGGACTTCGCTATCGCGAAATTGAGGCATGGCTGCGGGAAATAATCCTTCAAGGACGACCTGGAGAAGTGATCCCATCGGAAGTTGAAATTGCTGCAAGCTTTGAAGTCAGTCGAATGACGGCTCGACAAGCGGTGCTTAATTTAATGCGCGAAGGGCTAGTAGATCGCCGACGCGGTGCTGGAACTTTTATTGCAGACAACCCCCTACACCGAAGAGAGGGCGTACTTCTCTCATTTACCGAGGATATGAAGCGACGTGGCATGAGGCCATCATCCGAGCTGATATCAGCCAAAAAAGAGATTGCGACACCAACAGATCTAAAGATGTTGAATTTGAAAGATCCTTCATCTGTGATTGTTATTAAGAGATTAAGGTTAGCTGATGAAACGCCGTTGGCTATAGAAAGAGTTGCGTTAATTACAAAGTGTCAGAATGTTTTAGAAGAGGATTTAGTTACTGGCTCACTTCACAACGCGTTGAGAAAAAATGGAATTGAACCAACCTTGGCTATTGGTTGGCTAAAGGCCAGATTGGCTACAACGCAGGAAGCCAATCGCTTGGATTTGCCGACCAAATCCCCTTTGCTTGTTGAAACCCGCGTTATCGAGGACCAGTTTGGGACTCCGATTGAACATACAGAAACTGCGTATGCAGCAAACCGTTATGTTGTCGATATCAAACTTAACTGCGCTCCTGCTGTAATCGCACCATATAGCCCAGCACCAATAGAACCTGCATAAAATCCTAAAGTTGCAGGAACAATATTTATCTCACTTACGTCATATAGATGGGCTCGCTCGTGCATTGCAGCGCGAATTTCATTAAGTAAAATGTCACCAGATTGAGCAACACCGCCGCCAATAATTATTGTGTCTGGGGCAAGCACCACCATGATGTTTGTAAGCGTGATCGCTATCCAATATGCGACTTCTTTAAAGGCGGCTAAGGCTTTTTCATCACCGGCTACAGCATTTTGGTAAGCCTCTTCTGCTGTTTTTGTTCCCGCAAGTTTTGCTATTGCAGCCGAGTTAGTCAGTGGTTCAGCACAACCTTGAGCGCCACAACCACACATTGGGCCATCAAATTTAATGATCTGATGGGCTATCTCACCAGCTGCGCCATTTGCCCCCAACTGAATCTTGCCATCAATAACAACGCCGCCACCGACTCCTGTTCCAATCACAAGACAAGCAACAACCTTTTTCCCTAATGCCGCGCCCATAATCGCTTCGCCCAAAGTGAAGGCTCTTGCATCATTAATAATTGCTGTTGGTAAATTTGTCGCACTTCTTATCGGCTCTAGCGCCTGAAATCCACGCCAAGCGCCAGGTAAATTGGGAAATAGTTCAATAGTTCCATCTGCATTGAAAAGTCCAGGTACTGCAACACCAACGCCGCTTAGATCAGAAAATTCCTGCTGCTTTTTTGCGGCGATCTCTGCCAATCTTGAGACAACATGAGCAGGACCTTTTTCTGCTTGGGTTGGAACATCTTCTTCATTTATAACAGTCCAGGCGTTGCTAGTTTTTTCAATTACAGCAACCTTTATGTTTGTGCCCCCTAGATCTAAGCCTAAGAATTTACTCACGCCCAAATCTTTCTATGAATTCATCAATCATCACAGCCGTAGTGGTTGCGCCGCTTCTTGAAATTCCAGCGTCTAGATATTCCATGAGCGAGTCCAAGGTGCGTACTCCGCCCGCGCTCTTGATTTTAATATGGGGACTAACGCTTGCCTTCATAAGTTTTATATCTGCAATCGATGCACCACTTGGTGCATATCCTGTAGAAGTTTTTACATAATGTGCACCGGCTGCTTCGCTCAATTTACAAGCAGTGACTTTTTCTTCATCAGTCAGATATGCATTTTCAAGAATTACTTTCACGGTGTGCGGCGCAGAAGCATCAACTACCGCCTTAATGTCAGCTTGTACTTCGGCATGTAAACCTGACTTTAGATGGCCAATATTGATAACCATGTCGATCTCGGTTGCTCCGTCGGCCACCGCCTGCTTGGTTTCGAAGACCTTTACTTCAGTTGTACTTGAGCCATGGGGAAAGCCCACAACTGTTCCCACTAAAACATCTGTGCCCTTGAGTAAATCGGCACAAAACTTCACATCAGAAGGCTTACAGCAAACCGATGCCACATCGTACTTTTTGGCAACTTCACATCCAGACTTCACTTCTTCACGAGTCATTTCTGGCTTTAGCAATGAATGATCGATCGTTTTAGCAATTATCTTCGCTGTGTACTTTGGATGTGACATTTTTATCCTATTCTTAGTTTGTCGAATTTTTATCAAACGCCTGAGTTGACTGACCATCCCCCATCAATTTCAATGACTTGACCAGTAACTCCTTGATTTTCAATCAAATACACGTATGCCGCAGCTACCTGATCTGCTGAAAGCTGTTGTGGTGCAAATGGTTGTTTTCTCTTTGTGAATTCTGCGATTGCAGGGTTTTGTGCAGCTCGAGCGGCCATTGGTGTTGCGACAAGGCTTGGTGCAACTGCGTTGACTCTTATTGAGTTGGCCATATAAGCCGCAGACAGGACTTTAACTAGGGTATTAATTCCACCCTTTGCAACTGCATAGGCATGAGTAGTAAAAAATTCAGGAGACGGCGAAGTTGCAAGCACGGATGATGTCAGTGTTAATGAACCACCACCATGATCTTTAAAGTATTTAATGGCTTCTCTGGCAGTCATAAAAGCTGTCGTTAAATTAAGTTCTAAGGTCTGATCCCACGCTGATTTTGAAATATCTTCGATTGCCCCATCACCAAAACTGCGACCAGAGCCACCCACAATTGACACTGCATGATCCAGTCCACCGAGTTGGTGAATCGCCTGATCAAATGCATCTTGCAATTGCTTTTCATCTCTAATGTCTATCGCTGAATAACCCACCACTTGCGGAAACTGCGTGGATAAGGATTTACAGTCTTGTTCTTCTCCCCCAACAAGATAAATTGAATAAGACTTAGTTGAAAGTTGCGCCACTAACGCAGCAGCGATTCCTCGACTGCCAGTAACGAGAACTTTCTTACCCATATTTTTAGTATAACTGAGGCTATACGAGTTGTCTATACAACTGAAAAGTGCTGCCTATCAACTGTTTCTGGCCGCCAGGATCGCCCTCTGAAAATCTTTCACTCGGTCTGCAATCTCACTTACGCCACCAGAGGTAAGTGGTCCGCCTAAACCAAATCCAGAAATTCCTGCTTTAACCCAAGCGTCAACATCTGCCAAAGCAATTCCCCCGGTTGCAATCCAAGTATTGCCAGGGAAAGGATCACGAACTGATTTCAGATAACTTACGCCAAGACTTGATGCCGGGAAGAACTTAAGGACATCTGCCCCAAATCGCAGCGCATCTGCAATCTCAGTTGGCGTTGCAACTCCTGGAACTGAAATCAAGCCAGCATTCTTGGTAGCTCTAATCACTTCTTCTGAAGTATGCGGAGAAACAACAATCTTTGCACCAGCTTTTTTGCCGTTTTCAACATCTTCTTTACTCATAGCAGTTCCAAGTGCGATCTTTACATCAGCTAAACCAGAAAACTCTTCAATTAAATCAAAGACCCCCGGAGTGGTGGTTGTGAATTCGATTAAATCAACACCAGCGGCTACAAGTGCATGGGCAAACTTTCGACCTTCATCAGTTGAATTGCTGCGAATAATCGCAATTAAACTTGCTGAAAAATCAATGCCATTAATGACTTCTTTGCTCATCATTTGCCTGATGTTATTTCTGTAGTTTGCATGTCTAATGTTAACGCCTTGGCCGGGTTATCAATAAAAATCTGATCTAGTTGCGTTTGCGTAAATCCAATTGCAAGCAATTTTTTGCTCCAACCGCTATACAGCCACGCCAAGCCTGGAGTACCACCCAGCGAACTCCATAAGCTGCGCCTTGCTCCATCGGTACCTAACATGATTTGGTCAATGAAACCCTCATCAATCATGGCCTTCATTAGTAATGCACTGGGCGGTTCAGCAAGATCGCTTTGTCTGAGCGATTGATCGTATTCAACATTTATTCCACTAGCCAGGATTTCCTTGTGATATCCAAAATCTGCTTCTTTATCGGTATGGGACAAAGTCACTCTGTGAATTGGGATGCGCAATTCGTGGAATAACTCAATCTGTTCAAGAGCGCCTTTTCCATGCTCACAATGCGAGAGAATTGGGGCTCCTGTTGCCTGGTGAGCAATTGCCACGGCTTCAAACAATCTTCTATCCCGATCATTGATGACATGCCCGGATGTGACAACTTTTAACTGCCCAGCTTTGTATTGCGTGCCTTCCATTCCTACCTGAATGTCACTGATAAAAACTTCTGCGAGATCTTCGGCATCCATGGTTTCTAGATCATCGGTTGGTTGGTAATAGCGACCGGTGTGTAATCCAGCTGTTGCAACAATGTTCAATCCTGTGGCTTTTGAAATTTCGGCAAGCTTGGTTGCTGAACGTCCTGATCCGGTTGGCATGCAATCGACCATGGTTTGCACGCCTTGACTCTTGCACAACATCACTTCGGCAATTGCTTCTGCTTGGGATGGAAGATGAATATGTGGAAAGTCTCGAGAAACGATTGGAGAATCGATGATCAGATGTTCGTGCATATAAGTAACACCTAATTGATCAGCTGGAATATCACCTAAAACGGTTCGAACAATATTTGGCATTTAGATCTCCAAAACTGCGCCAGTTTTAGACAATCCATCACGAATCTTTGAAAAGTTAATCGATCTAACTTCTTGTTTATCTTTGATTGCAAGGGAGGCAGTAACACCTGCAGCCACACCCATCGCCATACATTGGGCCATTGAGCGAATGCTGGCATGAGCATCATGTGTTGCTGAAAAGCACCGCCCAATCACCATGGTGTTGATTGAGTCCTTAACAATGAGTGAACGAAGCGGAATTCCTACAGCAGAGCCTTCTGGCAGATAAACCCAATTTGTGCCGTCACCACTGTGATGATCTTCAATTGGTGCACCGCACAACGCAACTTGATCATCAAATTGTCGGGCCTGCAAAACATCCTCTTTCTCTACTCGGTAATCACCAAAGACTCTTCGAGTTTCTCGAACGCCAATCAAAGTTGAAAAGCCATATAGGGAAGAGTTTTCATACCCTGGGACTTTGTCCACTAAAAAGCGTGCGTATTCAGTCGCTTGTGCTCGCCCTGCAATTTCGGATTCTGTGAGGAAAAACGGGTCATCTAAGACTGATTCCAGCTGACCTTGTGAATTTTTGCGCACCGAATCCAACCTGGTCATTACGGTGGCGGTTGTATTTGCTACCGGTGTGATGTGGTCAGATCCTTCACGCCTAGGAAGTGCATACCCAGCTTCGGTGGCCTCTTGCATTAATTCATGTAATCGATTCTTATCGATTTTCTTTCGCTCAGCAGCATTTACATTAACCATTTTAAAAGTAGTTGTTAAAGTCTGGGCAGGTGCAATATCGCCCGCTTTTTCATAACTAAATCCAGCAAAATGTGAAAGGTCAGCATCACCGGTTGCATCGATAAAGAAATCTGCTGTGACGCTACAGCTGCCTGCTCTAGTTGCTAAAACTAACTCTCTGACTTGGCCATCCTTAACGGTGACTTCTTGCAAAAGTGCATGGAGCAGAATTTTGGCCCCGGATTTTTGAAGCAGGGATTCCCACACAACTTTTAAGTGCTCTGGGTTGTATGTAACACCCGTTCCAGCACCATACGTATTGGGACGTTCGATCATGGATCCATAACCAGATAGTCCAGAGACGACATCATCTGGAATTCCACCAACTATTTTTTTAGCATTTTCACCTGGGGTGTAAAACCCATAAAAAGTATCAAGGACAGCAGTGCTAGTTCCGCCGGCAAAAGGTAGGCGGTCAATGACAAGAACGTTAGATCCTGCGCGGGCGGCAGCTATTGCAGCGGTTGCTCCCGCCGAACCTGCGCCCATGACTACGACATCAAAATGACCCAGCTGGCGAAAAGTCATCGCTACCTCCTTTTTTTATAATAACACATATGTCTATACTTATCGCCAGACCTAACACTCAGGAGGAATCGTGCAATCACGACGGATCACAATGCTTGGTACTGGCTTAATCGCAGATTTTTACACAATGACTTTGCATGGCCAGCGAAATCGAGATTTTGTTTCAGTTGTTTACTCAAGATCGCAGGAACGTGGTGATGCTTTTGCAAAGCGTTGGAATATTGCAAACGTTACGACAAGTCTTGAGGCCGCGATCAACCATCCTGATACCGATGTTGTAATTGTTGCGCTTCCAAATCATATGCATGAAGAAGCAATTACCCTAGCTGCAAAAGCTGGCAAAGCAATTTTGTGTACAAAACCTTTGGCGCGAAATGCCGAAGAAGCAAAGCGCATTTTAGATACAGTAGAAAAAGCTGGAGTATTCGCCGGGTATCTAGAAGATCTTTGCTACACGCCAAAAACGTTGAAGGCAGTTAAGAGCGTTCAAAGTGGTGCTGTTGGCGATGTTTTGTGGGTTCGTTCACGAGAGACTCACCCTGGCCCACACAGTGCGTGGTTCTGGGATGACAAACAAGCAGGTGGTGGTTGCATCATTGACTTAGGTTGCCACTGCATTGAAATCATTCGTAACTTTGTTGGCAAAGGCAATCGCCCAGTTGAAGTTTTGTGTTGGAAAGACACATTGGTGCATCCAATTAATGCCGAAGATAACGCAATTGCGCTTATTAAGTTTGAATCAGGTGCCATAGGCCAATTTGAAGTCTCATGGACTTTCCGTGGAGGCATGGATCTTCGTGATGAAGTTGCCGGAACTCATGGAACGATTTGGATGAACCACTTCCTACGTACCGGTTTTGAAATGTTCACAGCGGCTGAGGGCAATTCTTATGTTGCTGAAAAATCTGAAACTTCGACTGGCTGGCTATTTCCGGTTGGTGATGAAGTGGCTGAACTTGGTTATGTTGACATGTTCACCGACATGTTTAATGCCATGGAATCAAACACAAAGCCGATGGAAAGCTTCTATGACGGGTACGTTGTGAATGCAATTATGGATGCGTGTTTCAAGTCTGTTGAAATGCATGGTTGGGCACCTGTGGAATTGGATTGGAGAGGTGGAACAACGCCTCGAATTTCTAACACACCAACAATGTTTGAGGGACTTGTGGTTATCAAACAGGAAACTTTGCCTGATGGTCGCGTCAAGATGATTCTGAAGGACCCAAAGACAAACGAATTTAGCGATCGCGTAGTCGCAACCGTTAACTCTTAGTCAACGACAAGGATCACAATTAAGGCTTCTTCGTTGTGTCCTCACATGGCAGATTTCCTGAGTTGAAGAGAGTCTGAGAATTCAAACAGGCGTGCATAATGTTTGGCCAGTACTCTCTGATTTATAGCTGGCAGGGGATTAAATTATGCACAAGCCATCACGTTGTATGCGGTGGTTAATCCTTGCTCTTGTCTCCGTTCTTGCACTGACTTTAATTCCGCATAATGCGTCGGCCAAAAGTTTGGCGATTTGGGATTCGTTGCAGGGAACAAATCCAAAGGGTTATGTCTTATTGATGCGTCATGCCTTGGCACCTGGCGTGGGTGAGCCCGCTAATTTCCGTGTTGGTGATTGTTCGATGCAACGCAATCTGAATGATCAAGGTCGGCAGGATGCGTGCCAATTCGCAGGGGCAGATCAAGGTGATGGGGTATTCGCCAACTCCTTAAGGTAATTAGAGGTTAAGGATCTTGACTTGCATGGGCACGTTTCATGCCTAATTGAGCCGCGATCTACTACCCTTTAATTATGAACAAACTCCTGGCTAAGGCTCGTTACGCAGTCTTCATTCCTGCTCTTGCATCAATCTTGGGTGCGCTGTTGCTAATGTTCCAAGGTTCGGTTGCAATGATTGTGGCGATCATCGATGTCGTTACTGAGGGCACTAAGTTGAAGTTAACGATTGTGGATGTTTTGACCGCAGTTGATGCAATTTTGCTGGGAACCGTTCTTTTGGTTATTGGTTATGGCCTATATGAATTGTTTATTGATGAAGATCTTCAAGTGCCACTGTGGTTGCAGGTTCAAGATTTAGATGATTTGAAGTCAAAGTTAATCGGTGTTGTTGTTGCAATTATCTCGGTGATCTTTGTCGGTATATTTGTAGATTCCGACCGTGCGGCAGATGTTATTTCTTACGGCGTTGGCGCAGGTGCGATTCTGACTGGCCTTGCATTCTTTGCCTTTGCTACACGTAAGGATCCATCAGAGCGCAACAAGCGCGTAAGAGGCGGAACACCCGCCCCTTAAACAGGGTTACTTTTGCTTTAAGTGTTCTGCTGCATCAGCAAAGCCTTCGGCTTCTAGCTTTGCAATCAAATCAGCCTTTACGGCCTTAACAACATTGTGCGTGCCATTACAGTTTTTCTCAGGATCGGTTGTGTATCCGCAGCTGCAAGCGCCCATTGTGTTTCTCCTCTTTCGTTGACTACTTCACTGGAATAGAGTTTACGTGTGATCAGTCGGTTTGTCCTTGCCAGTGCGTTGGCCCTTTCAGTGATGCCACCGGTTAATGCTTATCAATTTGAAGACGGCAGTGTGGAAGTTGCCTTTAAGTCTCGCTCTATAGCCGCAGCGGTTACCGAAGGCGGAAATACTCGTGGGCCAGCGCTTGCTGTATTAAAGGATGACACGGTGTTGCTCGGTGGTGGGCGCGCAGGTGGCGAGATCTTTACCTTTAACAAGGATGGCAAGACACTTCGCAGGTTAGGCAGTTTTATTGCAGCTAATCGTCGGGTAGTTGATTCGCGGTTTGCGATTAACGATATTGCGGTGCTTTCAGAAAGTGCTACCGCAGCGAAACTTTTGATCTCCTATCCCCGATTAGGTACTGGGCGCTCTTGTGTTGAAATCGCAGTTGATGAGCTTGCATATGATCGCAAGCGACAGCGCATTAAGTTTGTTTCTAACTGGTTTGTATCAAAGCCATGTGTTCCGATCTCTGCTGTTCAGCACACAGCGGGACGTTTTGAAGTCATCGATAAGAACAGTGTCTATGTGACTATTGGCGATCTGGGATATTCATTAATTGATGATCGCAGTAAACGCGGTGACCTAGGTTCGATATTTAAGTTAACCGCCAAGTCTGCAGTGCGAGTTTCTGAAGGTCATCGCAATCCGCAGGGAATTGTTATGTATGACAAGGTGCACCTGTTGGCTGCAGAGCATGGGCCACGCGGCGGGGATGAATTGAATTTGATTAAGCAAGGAAATGATTACGGGTGGCCTTTTGTTTCTTATGGTCAGCCATATGGTGGCGGGGATTATGTTCGTCCCGGAAAGACTGGAACACATGCGGGATATCCAGAACCACTTACTTATTGGGTTCCATCGATTGCACCAACTGAATTAGTTCAACTGCCAAAGCAGGGCTGGGGTAATTGGAATGGTGCGGTTGTACTGGGCACATTGCGTGAAGAGGTGCTTGTGTTTATTAAGTTAAATCAGAATCTGCAGGTAGTTGAAAAGATTCAGGTTGATGTGGGTCATCGCGTACGAGATTTAGAAATGCTCAGTAATGGATCAATGGTGATGAGTACAGATTCTGGACAGTTAATTACTGTCACAAACATTCGTTAAAGGGTGTTGAGAATTCCGATCAAAGCTGTTGTTCCTGCTGCGATGAAGAAGATTGCCAGTGGGACCCAACCAAAGATTCGGTAAGCGGTGATCTTGTCGTCCTTTAGGCCTGTTTCGTTTTCTCTGCTCATAGTGTGAAGGTTACCAATTCTGTTAGTTGATTTCTATGTGAAGAACTAGGGCATGACCAATCCGCCATCGACCGGCACAGTGATTCCGGTGACATAGCTCGATGCATCGCTGACTAACCAGATTAATGTTGCAGCCAATTCTTCTGGATCACCTAAGCGGCCAGCGGGAGTAAACATCTTGATCATATTGACCATGTCTTTTGGAAGTTCATCACTCATTTCAGATGGGAAAAATCCTGGGGCAAGAGCGTTAACGCGAATATTTTTGCGACCTGTCCACTGTGCGGCTAAGTCGCGAGTTAAACCAATTACGCCAGCCTTGCTTGATGCATAGGCAGCTTGTGGCAAACCTTGCGGTTTCAGACCAAGAACACTGGAGATATTTACGATCGCTCCCCCGCCTTTGTTTGCTTTGGCAAACTCTTGTGCCATCCAATACGAACCCATCAAATTTGTTTCAATCACTGATCGGTATTGATCAGGAGTTTCATGTGTTGCAGGAACAGCGGTTCCAACACCTGCGTTGTTAACGAGAATGTCGACTCGACCATACTTTTCGATTGCAAGTGCGATTAATGCTGCGCAATCTTCTGGTTTAGTGACATCGGTTTTACGTCCCGCCCATGTGCGACCTGCAGCAGTTACTAATGCGCCGGTATCTGCAAGGCGCTCTTCGCGACGAGCACCCAAAACTAGATCAGCACCGGCTTCGGCCAATGCTTTTGAAAAGGCCACACCTAATCCTGATGATGCGCCGGTAACAACAGCTACTTTTCCATCAAGTTTGAAGCGATCCAGAATGCTCATCAGTTTTCTCCTCTTTTTGATGCACTACGGGTAGATTACAGACATGGAGTTCAAACTCAGCCCAAAGGCTGCCGAATACAGTGCGCGCCTTCAGAAATTTATGGATGAAAAGGTAATTCCGGCCGAACCTGTTTATCACCAACAACGTCACGCACTTGTTGCAGCGGGTAAGCCACATGATTTGCCCGCAATTGTTGAAACCCTAAAAGCCGACGCCAAGGCGCAAGGTTTGTGGAATTTATTCTTGCCACATAGCCAGGATCCGCATCATGGTTTAACCGTTACCGATTATGCAACGCTTGCTGAAATCACGGGGCGTTCTGTTGAAATTGCTCCAGAGGCGCTTAATTGTTCCGCACCTGATACGGGCAACATGGAAGTTCTGGATATGTTCGGTACCGATGCGCAAAAAGCGCAGTGGTTAGCACCTTTGTTGGCCGGCACAATTCGTTCAGGCTTTGCCATGACTGAACCTGATGTGGCATCTAGTGACGCGCGAAATATTGAAACATCGATTGTTCGAGATGGTGATTTTTATGTGATCAATGGTCGCAAGTGGTGGACTACCGGTGCGATGGATCCGCGCTGTCAGATTTTGATTGTTATGGGAAAGACAAACCCAGCTGCTGATTCTTATAACCAGCAGTCCATGGTGCTTGTGCCGATCAATACGCCGGGTGTTACGGTTGAACGTAACTTGCTTGTTTTTGGTTACGTCGATCAGCATGGTCACGCCGAAGTTACCTTTAAGGATGTTCGAGTCCCAGTTGCTAATTTGATTGGCGAAGAAGGCGCGGGCTTTGCAATTGCGCAAGCACGACTTGGGCCAGGACGCGTGCACCACTGCATGCGTGCAATAGGAATGGCAGAGCGGGCTTTGTCATTAATGATCCAGCGCGCCAATTCTCGTGTGGCATTTGGCAAGGAGCTTTCACATCAGGGAACGATTCAAAACTGGATCGCAGAATCTAGAATTGAAATCGAACAAGCGCGTTTATTGGTCTTAAAGTGCGCGTGGATGATTGATACGCACGGAGCAAAGGCTGCGCGTAAAGAGATTGCTTTGATCAAGGTTGCGATTCCCCGTATGGCACAACAAGTTGTTGATCGTGCGATTCAGGTTCATGGTGGTGCTGGCGTAAGTCAGGACACGGTGTTGGCAAGCATGTATGCGGGCATTCGCACCTTGCGCATCGTTGATGGGCCAGATGAAGTTCATATTCGCGATATTGCTCGCATGGAAATCAAACCTTATTTGGCATGAAGGATTTAACCCCGGTCCGTGAAGAGGATCGCTTTGATGTTGAGCGAATGCACCAATGGTTGCGACCATTTATCAATGTGGATGCGTTGCCCGAAGTTCTACAGTTTCGAAGCGGTGCATCCAATCTGACGTATTTACTGCAGTATCCAGATCGCGAACTAGTACTGCGCAAGCCTCCGGTGGGAACAAAGGCCGCATCTGCCCACGATATGAAGCGTGAGTTTTTGATTCAGTCACGTTTGCAGCCGGTCTATCCCCTAGTGCCATCAATGGTTGCCTTGTGTGATGATCAATCGGTAATGGGTTCTGATTTTTATGTGATGGAAAGAGTTGTTGGAGATATCTTCCGGCGCGATGTTCCAGAAGGTGTAAAGCCATCCGATGTTTCGGTGATGGCAGATTCTTTGATTAGTGGTTTAGTTCAACTGCATGCAGTTGATGCAAGTATTTTGGCCGAACTCAATAAAGGCCCTGGGTATGTGCAACGACAAGTAGAAGGTTGGTCCAAGCGATATCGCAATGCTTTAACCGATGATGTTCCAAATGGCGAAAACGTGATGGCGTGGCTGGATGCAAACCGTCCAGCCGATGTTGCATCCTGTGTGATTCACGGTGATTGGCGCATCGACAATGTTGTTTTTAATCTAGAGCAAGCTCGCATTGTTGGTGTTTTGGATTGGGAACTAGCAACTGTCGGAGATCCGCTGATGGATTTGGGATCATCTCTTGCTTATTGGGTTGATCGAGATGATGAGCCAGCCTTTGCTGCCTTGCGCAGACAACCAAGTCATTTGCCAGGAATGCCGACCCGCGAAGAATTTGTGCAGCGATACCTGCAGTTAAGTGGTCGCCGCTGTGATGATTTTACTTTTTACGAAGTCTTTGGGCTATTTCGTTTAGCGGTGATTATTCAACAGATTTGGGCTAGATATCGCGCAGGGCAAACAACTAATCCAGCCTTTGCTGGCTTTGGCGATGCGTGCAATACCTTGATTAACCGCGCGGAATCACGGCTTTTGTAAAACTGATTCACCTTTTTTATACACATCATAGATTTTGATTTTTGCTACATCATGTGGCGGCGCAGTTAATGGATTGGTTTCAAGAACAATCAAATCTGCTTGCCTGCCAACAGCAATTGTTCCAAAACGATCCTCATTAAAGTTTTGATGTGCCACACCTTGGGTGTAGAAAGCCAGACTTTGCTCAATTGTGATGCGTTGCTCTGGGCTCCAGCCATTAGCTGGTTGCTGGTCAGTTGTTTGGCGATGTACCGGAACAGCTAGTGCTTCTAACGGGACTTGCGAAGTAACAGGCCAGTCACTGCCAAATGCAATTTGAGCACCCGATGCGATCATTGAAGCTAGTTGATACTGCATATTGTTTCGATCATTACCGATGCGTGGTGCGATTAACTTTGAATTCATGGGATCTAGATACATCCATAGTGGTTGGTAATTTGCGATTACTCCTAACTGGGCAAAACGTGGCATATCTGCCGAATGCACCAACTGGGCATGCGCGATTACCGCTCTGCGATCTGACTTTGGATTGACTTTATGTAGCTTTTCTATGACATCTAAAGCTTGTCGCACGGCGGCATCACCGATTGCGTGCAGGTGTAGTTGAAAACCTTGGTTATCAAAATAGGTTGCTGCTTGTAGCAAAAGTTCATCTGACCAAATCAACAAACCGCTGGTGCTTGGATCATCTAGATATGGATCCAAAAGTGCCGCAGTTCCGCTAGATAGTGCGCCATCTAAAATAATTTTGATTGTGTTAGCTCGCAACAACGAAGTCGGACCTAGCTCTTGTATCTGCTTGCGCAAGCGGCTAAAACTGTCGGCGCGCTCTTGCCACGAATCAGGTTGAGCAAGAAAGAAAAGGTTCATATCAATCTGCAGCGCACCTGTTGCATCAGCTGCAATGTAGGCCTCGGCCATTCCGGGTTCGATCCAGGCATCCGTTGCTGCGGTGACTCCACACTGCACATACTGTTCTGAAGCCCACGCGATCGCTTGGACATCTTTTTCAATAGTTGCGGCAGGGCTTTGGTCCATGACTAGATCCATGGCAGATGGTTCACGCAAAGTTCCACGAGCAGATCCATCAGGATTACGCGCAATGGTTCCACCATCTGGATCTGGTGTCGCAGCAGTTATTCCAGCTAATTCAATCGCCTTGGTGTTTACCCAAATAGTGTGATGATCAACTGCGCGCAGAACAACCGGACGGTCAGGTACAACTTCATCAAGCCACGTCGCTAGAAAATCTCCGCGTTCGATGATGGCGGCTTCGTATGCTCCGCCAATAATCCAAGGCTGATCTGGGTGAGCGTCGGCAAATCTTTTTACTTCGGCACAAATTTCTTTAACAGTTTGTAGGCCGTTTACAAGCGGTCCTTGTGCTTGGCGACCTGCAAACAATGGGTGTGCATGCCCATCCATAAAGGCTGGTGCAAGAAAGCGGCCTTGTAAATCAATTACTTCATCACCGGGATGTGGTTGTTCATCAATGGCAACGATCAAGCCTTTATCAATGCGCAGCGAAGTAGCGAGAACACCTTCTGCACACCAGATTGTTCCACCAGTAAAAAACTTTGCCACTTTAACTATTTAATGTGCGTCCGCTGGCAACAACCATGATCGCATTGGATCAAATGAGAACTCTGCGTACTCGCCAACTTTAACAATCTCTTCGAAGATTGGATCTGAAGCGACTGCAATTATTACGCCGACCTCGGTCTCGATGCGATATTCCACATGCTCGCCGTAGAAGACGACCTGCTTTACGCGACCCTGTGTTCCAGAGATTGTTTGATTAGCGGCTGGCGCCTTCTTGACTCGAATTGATTCTGGACGAACCAAAAGAATGCTCTTCTTATTCAACGCATCAGCATGAGCAGGAACTTCAATTTCTTTACCAAGAACGGCAACCTTGGCCATTCCTGAAGTTGAGCTCTTAACAGAGGCAACTTCCAAGAAGTTTGAGATACCGATGAAATCCGCAACAAAGACCGATGCTGGGCGAAGGTAAACCTCTGCCGGCAAACCAACTTGTTCGATCTTTGAATTACGCATCACAACAATGCGGTCAGAGATACTCATGGCTTCATCTTGGTCGTGGGTTACGAAAATACTTGTAATGCCAAGACGTTGTTGTACTTCACGAATTTCAATACGCATCTGTGCGCGAAGTTTTGCATCCAGGTTACTGAGTGGCTCATCAAAGAGAAGAACGCGCGGACGCATCACCATTGCGCGGGCAAGTGCTACACGCTGTTGCTGACCACCAGATAATTGATTAGGTGAACGGTTAGCCATGCTTGTTAAGCTCATAGAATCCAGTACTGCTTCAACCTCAGTTTTGATTTGCGCAGCTGGCATCTTCTTGGTCTTAGGACCGTATGCAACGTTTTCGTAAACGCTCATGTGTGGGAACAATGCATAAGACTGGAACACCATGCCCATTGGGCGCTTATCAGGTGTTAGCGCAGACATGTCCTGGCCATCCAAAAGAATTGATCCTTCGGTTGGGGTTTCAAAGCCAGCAATCATGCGAAGCGTGGTTGTCTTTCCACAACCAGATGGTCCAAGAAAGGTGATGAACTCACCTGGGTGGATATCTAGATTGATTGAATCAACTGCGATGACTTTTTCTTTTCCCTGGCCAAAAACCTTAGTCAGATTTCTAAGCTGCAAGTTACTTGAACTCGATGATGCTTTCACGGTCTGGTCCATTTCTTAAGCCCTCACAATCGGAGTATTTGCAGTGTTTGTTGACTTGCCACGAACTAACAGGTTAATCAGAGCCATAATTCCCAAAACAATGAAGATCAACAAGGTACAGAAAGCGAAGGCATTACCAAATCGTCCCGAGTCTACTTCGGCCAAAATCTTGTGGGTCATGATCGGTGTTTCAGGAGTTGTAATAAAGATGATCGGAGAAAGCGTTGTCATTGAGTGAGCAAAAGCGAACATCAGCCCCGTGAGCAACGCCGGCTTGATCAATGGCAAGGTGATCTTGCGGAAGGTTCTAAAGCCGGTTGCACCAAGTGATGATGAGGCTTCATCAATAGCAGGATTAATCTGCTGCAGCGCCGCAATAGCCGAGCGCTGTCCTGCTGGGCTAGATCTAATGGTGTAGACCATCACAATTGCAACAGCGCCTCCAAAGATCGCGCCACCGCCTGCGAGCTGAGGCAATATTGTTGTATCGCCAATCTTTACGACATTATTGAAAGTGATAGCAAAACCAATACCAAGAACTGTTCCAGGAACAGCAAGTCCTAACATTCCAAGGAAGTCGATGAACTCGCGTCCACGACGTACTTTTCGCACGATAAGCCAAGCGAGGACCATTCCTAGAAGGCCTGCGATAGGTGTTGCGATTAAGGCCATAGTTGTGGTTTTGATGATGGCGTCGTAGCCCACACCACTAAAGATGTATCGGTAATTGTCCAGAGTCAATGAGTTATCAACGCCCAAGAACTTTGCAAAACTACCAAAAATTACTGTGGCATAAATCAAAACAATAAATGAAGTAACCAGAACTGGAATAACAAGTAGGAAAAATTTTGCGACTTTGTTCTCAACAAATGTTGGAGTTCCTGATGGCTTACCTGTAACACTGACAACGCTCTTTCGCTCTCCCCAATAACGCTGGACGATAAAGACGATCAAGCCTGGGATAAGCAGGATAAGTGAGTATGCAGAACCTGCAGGAACATCGTATTCACCGTTAATTGCAATGTATGCGCGGGACGATAGAACCGTAAAGTCACCACCGATTACAAGTGGGTTTGCAAGGTCTGCTGATGCTTCAACAAACAGCAGCAAGAAAGAGCTAGCAAAGCCTGGGATAAGCATTGGGAATGTCACCTTGAAGAAGGTACGTAATTTAGATGCACCCATTGATGCTGAAGCTTCATCTAGTGCTGGATCTAGGTTTCGCATCATTCCTAGAATGCTCATGTAGGCAACGGGGAAGAATGAACAGCTAAGAACAATTGTTAGACCAGGTAGGCCATAAAGGGTGGGAGTCAGACCCAAAAGATCACGTGTGATGATTCCGCTGCGGCCAAAGAGGCTGATAACTGCCGTTGCAAAGGCAAATGGCGGAGTAATAAGTGGAACAAGTGCTATTACATGCAGAAGCTTCTTGCCACGGAAATTTAACTTAACTTGTGCATAAGCCAAGAAGAAACCAATAATCGTTCCGATTGTTGCAACGACTGTTCCTAAAATAATTGTGTTAAGGATGATCTTGCGCGTTACCGCGGATTCAAAGATATTTGCAAAAACTTCGCGGCCCGTTCCTTCAGAGGCTCTGGTCAAGATATTGAGAAGTGGGAACACCACCATTAATAGAAGTAAGGCGACAGAGATGATTAGGGCTGTCTTTGTACCGATATCTAATTTGATCTTCCTCGGTTTTTTGAGCGTGACTGCTTTCTCTTTGTCGAGTACCGCAGTGCTCACAGAGATTCCCCCTAAATAAAGTTCAGTTCCAAATTGTTGTGTTGATTTGCATAACTAGAGGATGTGGCACATGACCACATCCTCTAGTTATTAATTACTGCAGTTACTACTTTTTACTTTGGTGCGATTGCAATGGTTGCATCGAACTTTGCTGTCAAAGCCTTCTTTGCAGCAGCAGCTTTTTCAAAATCGTAGTTAACGATTGAAATGCCACCAAGCTTGACCATACGTGGGTCAATCTTTGTCTTAGGGTTGGTGAGAACTTGGAATGAAGCAACAGTTGGTCCAAGGTTTTGAGCCTCACGAGAAAGCGCGAAGTCAATGTAAGACTTTGCAGCTTCTGGATTCTTTGCACCCTTGATCAGAGCAACGCCACCGATTTCATACCCAGTGCCTTCACTTGGGAATGTGACCTTTAGTGGCAGACCCTGAAGTCTTCCTGCAACGCAGTCGTGTGAGAACACAAGTCCAACAGCTGCTTCACCGCGACCAACGATGGCAACTGGGCCAACGCCACTCTTTGTGTACTGAAGAACGTTCTTGTGCATCTTTGACATGTAATCAAGCCCAGCAGCTTCATTGCCTAGACGAGTTACCTGTGTCCACAATGTTGTGAAAGCAGTTCCTGAAGTTGATGGGTGAGCAGTTGAAATATTCTTGCTCAACTTTGGATTTAGAAGATCTGCCCAAGATGTTGGAGGATTCAAACCTAAGCGGCGAATTTCCTTAGTGTTTGTGCAGAAACCAAGTGCACCAACATAAACACCAGTCCAGTATCCATCATTATCCTGATACTTCTTAGGAATAAAGCTTCGAGATGGTGATTCGTACTTATCGATTAAGTTACCGATACGTGCAACACCGAAACCATCGGCTGGTCCTCCGTGCCACACATCGAACTCTGGGTTGTTCTTGGCGGCATCAAGACGTGCAACAGTTTCACCTGATGAGAGGCGAACAAACTTTGTTGTGACGCCTGTCTTTTTGGTGAATGCGGTTGTCATCGCGTTACACCATGCTTCAGTTGCACCACAAACAACAGTGAGTGAACCTGTTAGTTTGCGTGCCTTTGTGTACTTTCCGCCTGCACATGTAACAGTAAGTCCGCCGGAGCTAAAAACTTGGCCCTCGTCATAGCAAACCTTGCCTGAGCGATCTGCTGCAGCATTTGCTGGTGCAGATGCAAAACTCATGATGGAAAGGCAGAGCAGGACAGAGGTTGCCACTGATGCAATCTTTATTTTCTTCATTCAACTTCCTTACATATCAAGGGGGAAGGAACCAATGTCCCTCAACTAGATTAGTGAGAAATTCAGGATATTTTCAAGATTTTGAGGGCTCAACGGGCGAAATTTAAGTGTCCAATGTTACGAAACTTTATAAAAGCCGACTCTTAACGCTGTAAATCTGCTAGTTTTTCGACAACTTGCTTAGCAGATGGGTTCGTCATCGCAGTTCCATCAGAGAAAACAAGTGTTGGAACTGTGCGGTTTCCGCCATTTACCTTTTCAACGATTTCAGCTGTACCCGCAACCTCTTCGATGTTGATTTCTTCGAAGGTCACGCCTTGTTCTGCTAACTGGGACTTTAGGCGCTTGCAGTAACCACACCAACTGGTTGAGTACATAACAAAGGACATTGGGTTCACTTTCCGTTGAGGTAAGTCAGAAGTCTAGTTGCTAATTTTACTGGGATGGAATTTCGGTGGGATGCGATCCAGCGGTAACCAGCACGGCCAAACGGTCCTGAGATTTTGATCTTTAACCACAGCAATCTGTTGCCACGTTGCTTTAGTAAGTATGCAATCCCGGCTGCTCCCCCATATGTATGTCCTGCTGAAATCACATAGACCTGCTTGGCACATTGTTCGGGCGTCAGATCAAACGGTGTCAGATCAGTTGTTTGAAAAGGCAGCGCAGTCACTGAAAGTTTGCGTTGAATCCAGGTGACCGATTGCTTGCAGAATTCACATTCGCCATCAAAGATAACTGTTATCTGATTCATTGAAGCGACAGCTTAATCTCTTGACCATCATGTAACTGCTGATCAGGTAAGCCCTTAAGTACGTGAACCTTTGCATCGCCAACAACTATCCAACTGTCACTTCCCGTGCGTTTTACGATCGCCGTCATTTCATCAACACCGATCAGGATTGAATCATCAGGCACATGCAACAACACCTTGGCCGCACTTTCTGGGATCCACTTAAAGAACTTATTGAAGTGTGGAATCACGCGAATTTCGGGAAGCAGATTTAAGCCTTGACTAGGCGAACGCTTGAGCATTCGAAAGTTTGGAATCTGAGCAGATAAGACCATCGCACCAGCGCTGCAGCCAGCAAGAGATGCACCGCTTTGCCAATTATCAACAATTGCAGCCCATACAGGTGTATCGATTAATACTTCGGCAAGATGATGCGGGTCCCCGCCTGACATGTACATCAGCGCACTGTTCTTTATTGCATCAACATGTTCTTGCTTAAATGCATCATCACGGGTGTAGATGGGCAAAAAGATTGGTTGCACACCGATGCGTTCTGCTTGTTGCTGACCAAGGTTTTTCCAGTAGTTAAGGCTGTCCTGACTTTCGCGTCCGGCCGCGGTTGGAATCTGGATGAAGGCAGGTTGCTTGCCGTTGGCGACACCGTCATTTAGCAATGACTTTTCGAAAGCCGCCATGGCAGGCAGGTATTCACCTGATCCAACTAACGCCAATGACCCGTTCATGCAGTCAGTGTACGTGGTTGCTTACTCAAACAAAGTGCCGACAAAGACCTGCCAAGCAAGAGCTGATTTAGCAATAAGTGAAAGAGTTATATAAGTCTTTTCTCCAAGCAAATAATCAGACCACTTTCCAACCTTCTTGTATTGCAAGTATTGGACGATGGCGAAAATGTTGAAGAAGACGAAGATTGAGAAAACAATGGCGTAAACAAAAGCTGGTGCCTTCGCATTTGATGGGCCGCCAATAGCCAGCACGTAGAAAACAAGGCCCAACCAAGGAACTATGCCTGCGATGCAGCCAAAGATAAACGGAATCCAGCCACCGTTTCCGGGAGTCTCGTACTTTTCTTGAAGCCAACCAAAAAGAATCATTGAAGCATTAACGCCAAAGATTGAAATCAGCGCGACAACATCGGTTACTCCGGTGATCTGAGCGATGATTACTAGCATCACAGAAGAGCTAATTGAGTATTCAACCCAGCGGAAGTAATTGCGACTCTGAGTTAGGCCCGCGCTATAGCGTGGGAAGAACTTTGGCGATGCTACTAAGAAATGGAAGAAAGCAGAAAGACCCAAGAATGTAGCAACACCAATTCCAACAGGGGTGTTAAACAAAGTTACGGGTTCAGCAAAAGTGCTTCCTGGAGGGCCAGACATGTAGCGACCCACAATTGGAAGAGTGAAGTCATTAGCAAGTGCCAACACCGCAATCATCTGAACTAGGTGGAATACGCCAGCAATAATGTTGTAACGGCGTAGCTTTGAAGTGTTCATCTCTTTAGTCATGGCTTAAGAGTAAGCCAAGAAACCACTTTGTCAGCGAAGCCACGGTCCAGAATCGGGTTATGGGAGCCGCCATTGATCTTCCACAACTCGAGCGAACCATTTGCACAAGTAAACGGAAAGACAGTTGTCTCGGCACCAGACATAGCAGCGATGAGATCCAACTGATTCTCAGAACCTGCTGAGCATTGATTGTTGTTGCTCCATCGCTTCATTACTTCATCAACAGAAGGATAATTTTGAGCAAAGAGCGTTCCACCTTGGTATGAAATAGTTGTATCGGCGTCGCCATGAATATGCAGCACATTGCCGGTCTTGCCTGCGCACTGTGCGGGATCAAGATCCATAGAACCCGCTAGCCCTGCAATTGCCGCAACTTTATTCTTACTGTTGCATAAGAATTGATAGCTCATGAAATGGCCGTTGGAGTGACCAAACAAATAGATACGTGATTTATCAAGGTCAAATGACCTAGAAATTTCATCAATCAAGCCATCGATGTATTGAACGTCATTGACGCCACTCTTGGCAAAATCGCAACAAGCATTGGATGCGTTCCAGAAGTTATTACCCGAACGATCCGTCTTGCCATCTGGTGCAATATAAGCAAGCCCAGCTGCTAATGCTGATTCCTTTAAGTATGTGTAATTAGTCTGCGAACTCGAATTACCCGAATATCCATGCAAATTAATCAAAATTCCTGCTGATTCATTTGATTGATTAGGCACTGGAAGAAACAATTCAGCTGGACGATCTGCCCCGATTATGACGCTGGTCTTGTCGGCAAACTCTTGATTGCCTATTTCAGAATCTAGCGCAGATAGCAACAGCGCAAGATTTGCTAACGCAACAATCATGATCGCTTTAAACAAAATCTTTCGCGGGGCTTTAATCGTTAACAGTGCACCGATAATTCCAACAATCAAAAGCGCCGGTTGGGGGCTTACTGAATTCAGCAGCACCGTGTTTACCAAGAGAATGAGAGCAATTAACAATCGTGAGGCTTTTTCACCAATGATGCGCGGGAATGAGCGGATTCCGGATTGTCCGTCTTCTTCAAAATCCTTCAGCACATTTGCAATGTGTGCGGCAACGCCCAGCAACGAACCAGCCGCCATCATCCACAGTGGTGGAACTTCATCGACGGCTAGGACAACTGATGCAGGCAGTGCTGCAAAGGCAATCACATAAGGCAGGGGTGAAAACGGTGTGTACTTAAAGTAAAAGTTATAGGCAAGGCCAAAACCAATGCCGAGCAAATAAACGGCACCGCCTTGTAAGCCCAAAGGACCAAACAAATTCACCAATACCGCAAGTGGCGTAACCACAAATATTGCTGTGCGAAGTTGTTTTGTAGTGATCAATCCAGAAACCAACGGCTTTGCAATACGGTTATGTTTTAAATCATCGTCATAGTCATGTAAATCATTTGTCCAGCCAACGATTAATTGTCCCAACAGAACGCCAATAGCAATGACGTAAGCGGGCCCTTCCCACCACAGCGCTTGGGCAATCAGAAAGGCGACGGTTGTAACCAGCAAAGATGGGCCAAAGTGACAAGCCTGAATTAACCCGCGCAGCCTTTTCATGGTTTTCAGTCTAACCAACCCAAGCGTTAGAATGCGGTTATGGATCTGGACAAAGTAATTCTGTATTACGGCTTTGCGCCGATTGCAGATACTGATGCCGTAAAGCTGTGGCAGAAGACTTTATGTGAATCCCTAGGAATCAAAGGTCGCATCATTGTTTCGCCCCACGGAATCAACGGAACATTGGGCGGCAAGATGGAAGATCTTAAGAAATACGTAAAGGCGACAAAGGCTTATCCCGGTTTCAAGAAGATCGATTTCAAGTGGTCTGATGGAACTGGACAAGATTTCCCTAAGTTAAAGATCAAGATTCGTCCAGAACTTGTTGCCTTTGGAAACCCAGATGAGATTAAAGTTGATGCCAATGGTGTCATAGGTGGTGGCGTTCATCTGCGTCCAGAAGAAGTTAACAAGCTGGTAGAAGAACGCGGCGATGATGTAGTTTTCTTCGACGGGCGTAACGCTTTTGAAGCAAAGGTTGGAAAGTTCAAGGACGCGGTTGTTCCAAATGTCGAAACTTCTCATGACTTTGTTGCCGAAATTGAAAGTGGTAAGTACGACCACATGAAGGACAAGCCGATCGTTACTTATTGCACCGGCGGAATTCGCTGTGAAATCCTGTCGGTTGTAATGAAGAACCGTGGCTTTAAAGAGGTTTATCAGATCAAGGGCGGAATCGTTCGCTATGGAAACAAGTTTGGCGATGATGGTCTTTGGGAAGGCTCCCTATACACATTTGATGATCGCTTAACAATTGATTTCAGTGATCACACCAAGCTAATCGGTGAATGCGCAAAATGTAGCGGTGCCACAAAGCAGTTTAGAAATTGCCAAAAGCCGGAATGTCACCAGTTGGTTTTGCTGTGCGATCCATGCTACGACACCCATACTGAGCGTCCTTGCAATCACGAGCGCGAAGTTAAACGCAACCGCGAACTAATCGGATAACTAGGCAGACTTTTTAGTCTGGCGCCAGTGGTACAGGTACAACGGCGCAGCTATTGCAATTGTTGTAAATGAAGTAAAGATGTTCTTAATCGCCTGAATCTGGTTGTTCTCTTCTTGCTGGGCCAATAACGCTGCAGATGGCGCGTTCTCTGGCTTTGCATACACATCAATATAAGCAGGATCTGGAAACACTGCATTCATGATCGAATTAATCAGGGATACGGTTGAGAACAAAACAACCAGCAAGGTAATCAGGCAAACCGCGTAGAGATACAAGGAGCGCCAATCAACACCTACTTGGCGAGTCTCAACTTGAACTTTTTGAACAGCCTTCTTTGGAGCCGTAGCTTTCTTAACTGCTACTTTCTTAGCTGTTGCCATTTTTCCTCCACTTGGTTTGAATCCAGTCTAATTCTCTCATACCCCGTATTTATTCATGAATAGCGCGATAAACTTACCTCGTGATTATTCAAGCTACTCAAGCAGTTGTAGATGGCTCCTTAGTAGCAGATCTTTGGCTTGAAACTTCAAATGGGGTTATCACCTCTGTTAACTCTGGCAAGCATGACAATCCAGATTCTTTGGTAGATGGTGTATTAATCCCAGGATTTATTGACATTCATTGCCATGGCGGCGGAGGTCATTACTTTTCGGCAGCATCACCTGATGCGATAAACACAGCAATTGCTGCCCATAAGAGAACCGGAACTACCTCATTAGTAGCTTCACTTGTTACTGAAAACATCTCTGATTTAAAGACGCAGATTCAACGACTTGTCCCTTTTTATGATCGTGGAGAAATTATTGGAATTCACCTAGAAGGACCATTCCTTTCACATGCTCGCTGCGGTGCACACGAACCTGCTCTATTGATTGATCCGACGGTACCGCTGCTTCAAGAGCTAATCGAAGTAGGCCAAGGAGCAATCAAGATGGTCACAATTGCACCTGAACTTAAGGGCGCTCAGGATGCGATTAAGTATTTAGCATCCGTTGGTGTTTTTGCAGCAATTGGTCACACTGAAGGCGCTTATCACGATGCTGCTGTGGCAACTGACAATGGCGCTTCAATAGTCACGCACTTCCTTAATGCTATGAACAAAGAGGATGCAGCCGAAACGATTGCTAATTTCATCATGAATGATTCACGACTTGGAGTCGAATTAATTGTTGATGGTCACCATCTGCCATATAGCAAGGTGCAAGAGGTGTTTGCAGCGATCGGTGAGCGAATTTTATTGGTTTCTGATGCAATGGCGGCAGCAGGAAATGGCGATGGCACTTACACAATTGGCGCCCTGCCCGTTGAAGTTGTTAATGGAGTTGCGCGACTTACTTCAAATCAAAAACTGGCAGGAAGTACGCTCACAATTTCCCAAGCATTTACGAATCTAATCAACCACTGTGGTTTGTCATTGTTACAAGCGGTGCATGCAACTTCGACTCAGCCAGCAAAGGTTTTTGGGCTGGAAGATCGGGGAAATATTGCCGTAGGAAAGCGTGCTGATTTGCTCAGCTACAACAGCGCGACGCAGTCAGTAACAGTAATTAGTTAGTCAAAGTTACTTTAGAAAGCCCAACGGGAGCATCTGGGTCAAAGCCCGATGCAACAGCAAATTCCAAAGCAAAACGTTGCAGGACAATTGCATCAACGATGGTTGAGGCAATCTCATCGTCACAATTTGATCCCCCAAGAACAATATCGGTGTCTTCTGAATCTCCTCCGTTACCTATCCAAAAAATACGTGAACTTGTCTTACGTATCTTCGCGGTGGCTTCGGTGATTGAATTAGCTGGCATATGCGCAGGTGCGACAATAAAAACTTGTGTTTGAGGTGTCAGCGCTGATATCGGACCATGCAAGTAATCAGCACTCGAAAGTCCCTGAACTGAAATTTTGCAGGTCTCTTGAATTTTTAATGCAGCTTCACGAGCGTTGGGATATGCAAATCCTCTGCCCAAAATTACGATTTCCTTATCTCTAGAAGCAGCTTGAACAGCTTGAGTTACTAGCTCTGAAGAATTAACCAATCGGGTAGCTTCAGCAATAATTTGCGCGCCATCTACGTTCTTGCCTGTCCAGGCAGCAACCAATAAGTATGAAACCAATAACTGTGCGTTGTACGACTTTGTCGCAGCAACTGCTAATTCGGGTCCTGCCAGCAGTGAAAAGTGGTTGTGAGCAATAGTTGCTAATGGTGAATTAGCATCATTTGTCATTGCGATGACGTATGCACTGGCTTGACGGGCCGCAGTTGCGAACTTAACCAAATCAGGTGATTGACCACTCTGGCTAATGGCAACAATTAAAGTGTTTGCATATTTGAGTTCTGCGTTATACACAGTTACCGATGAAGGTGACGTTAAGCCAACCGGTAAACCAATCTGAGTCTCAATTAGGTATTTCAAATAATGGGCTGCGTTATCTGAAGTGCCTCTGGCTAAGATAAGTACGGATTGAATCTTCTCTTCTACTAAAACATCTTTGACGGCATTAAATGCAGCCTTGTTATCAAAGATTGCTTTAAAGACCTTGGGGGTCTCGGCAATCTCTGAGGCCATAATTGCGCCTAAGGAACTCATGGGCTTATCTTCCCACAGTCGATGAAGTATTCTTCATTTCATGCCTAATGCGGAAGTACTAGTAGTAGACCTTGGCCAATCTGGTTGCCGAATTAAGCAAGGTGACCGGCTGATTGCAACTGATCGCGGCAAGCTAGCTGGTGAATCTCCCGAAGAATCTTTGAGAAGTATCTTCACTGAACTTTCTTCCATGCAGGCAGATGTAGTGGCACTTTCTCTCACTGGCCTAAATGGCGCAGTAACTGACACAGGTAGCTATCCCCAATTATGTAAGGAATTTTTCGGAGCAACCTCTGTAGCACTTATCGATGATGGTTTTGCCAGCTACATGGGCGCGCTACAGGGACGTGACGGCGTCGCTTTAACAATTGGTGGCGGAGTTGTCTCTATTGGCGGTCTTAATCAAAAGTTCGCCCACCGAGACGGATTGGGAAGCACCTTTGGTGATGAAGGTGGTGGCTTTTGGCTTGGTAAAAATGCAATAACAAAAGCCTTAGCGGTCAATCAAGGTCGTGGTGATGATTCTGAAATGGCGGCTTACTTCAAAGAAGAAATTGATTACTACTATCAATTGAATATGGTTGATGGAGCTGAAGCGCAAACTTTTGCAATTCGTACGGCTAAAAAGGTATTGGATGCTGCCGATGCTGGTATCTCGACTGCAACTGCAATTGTTGATGAAGGTGCATTCTTGCTTGCTCAAACTGCTGTTGCTACTTGGTATGGCTGCGGTGGAACAAAAATAGATTCCCCAGAGATTGTTATTCAAGGCGGGCCA
>Ga0082207_1000127_pt1 | contig 43886 bp, 41 predicted proteins | sample LakMenEpi10Aug09_FD_71540 | JGI IMG/M metagenome (GOLD analysis project Ga0082207, IMG submission 71540) | reverse complement strand
CCGTGTTTCAAATCCTGGAATCCTTTGAGAAATTGATGATGTTTATTTTTTGGGGATAGTTGATGATGGGGCGTTTCGGGGTAGACAAGAGAAAACTCTGGATGCAGTACAGAAAATTGAGCAGGATTATGATGGGGTTGTCATGTTTGGGGTGACATTAAATAGGCGCGAGGGTGGTTTATTGCCAAGGCGATCGCAGTTAGCAGAAATATCACGGGCTTTTAATCGGGAGTTTTGCTATACGCCTGTCGTAGTAGTGTTTAAGTATGCTGATGCTGATAACAAATATCTGGCGTTTGCGAATACCGAGAGATCGAAGTATAAGCGGAATCAGGAAGGGGAAAAGGCGGGGAAGGTAACACTGTTAAGGGATGTGAGTATTAGCAATATTCACGCGACGCATGAAAAAATTATTTTTGGCGATAAGAATTTTAAGGGTTTAAAGATTGATGCGAGTAAGATCAATACTTTTAAAAAGTTGTATGACTATTGGCAAACAGTATTTTCATTACAAGTTTTAAATGATCAGTTTTATGGAGATTTACAAGATTGGTTTTACTATGCCTCACAGCATATAAAGCTTCCTTTTAGACCTGACTATGTGCCAGAAAAGGAAAACATCAAAAACTTTTTGGTGCGGTTGCTGGCGAGAACCATGTTTTGCTGGTTTATCAAGGAGAAAGGACTAATTAAGCCTGAAATTTTGGAGCTTAGAGACTGGGAAGGTCGGGTTTATCCTTTGGTTAAAGATTTTGAGGATGAGAACTTTTTAGAGTCAAATAGCTATTATCGCGGGGTTTTGCAAAATATCTTTTTCAATTCGTTGAATCAAAAGGGTAAAAAGGCACTCAAAGATTTTAAATGGACTAAGTATTTACATTCTGATTTTCAGATTGAATGGTTTACAGAAATTCCATATTTGAATGGTGGTATTTTTGATGATTTGGATGAAGATAATGCCAAGGAAAGTATTGAAGATGCGGTGATGCGTGTGCCTAATTTTCTGTTTTATGGGATTGAGACAGAGGAGAATGTAGCTAAGGGTAAGGCTAAGAAGATTGAAGTTAACAAGGTTTACCATAATGGTTTGAATGGTATTTTCAAATCTTATAAATTCACTCTGGAATAAAATACGCCCTATGATGAAGATATTGCCTTAGATCCTGAGTTGTTGGGTTTAGTATTTGAGAACCTATTGGCAGAACTCGATCCAAATTTAGAAGAAAATACGATCAAGAGTATCGGTAAGCAGACGGGGAGCTATTACACCCCGCGTAAGGTGATTCAGGAAATGGTGAATGAGAGTTTGTTTATTTATCTGAAAAAACATACCTCTCTTGAGAATGTGGAAACCTTGAAAAAGTTAGTCTATGAGAATATCCTAGACAATACGAGTAATGCTTTTTGTGAAAGGGATTACACCGATGCCGAATATTGAGACAAAGATTATTTGTGCAAATAGTCTCAAAAATATTCAGCCAGATTTGCTTTCGTTTGGTGCAATTCCCCAGTTAAAAATCGCTTTTTTTTAGATTTTTGGAGATTAAAAAAGATTAAAATCAGTGAAATCAGCGTAATCCGTTAAATCCGTGTTCAGAATTTATATTAATCCCACTATTTGAACACGGATTAAGGGGATTACACAGATGGCGCGGATTTTTTTAGATTTTTGGAGATTAAAAAACGTGAGTTCGATGGAGTGCGATCGCGATAAAACAGACGACTACTGGGCAGGCGATCGCGACAAAACAGACGACTATTGGGCATATGATCTAATCAGTAAGCGTGGGAAAATAGAGATGTAACCAGCAAATATTAGACAATTAAGGAGACTTTTATGGATCACAGAGCATCACACTTAGACATAACAGTGTAGGTAATTTCATTCAGATTCACCCTGTCAAAATGAATCGTATCTCCGAGAAATTATGTAGAAAAACCCCAATAAAAAGGAGCGAGTTGTCACCCACTCCCTTAATTTATCGCAGTCGCTCCTAACGGTTAGGACATAGACTGATGGAGCAAACTCAGATTTTCCTCTGTGTTGCGGTATTCTCGGATCTTCCGATTCTGGCCAAGCTTAATCCCGATTAAAGGCAATCAGCAAGCGTAGAATGAAGATAAATAGGTTGATGTAAGTTAGATACATCGACAATGCGGCGGACAAATACTGTTTGTCGGTGTAAGCCCGGGGAAGCAAATAGAAGTCAACAACAGCCGCCCCCACAAATAATAGAACTCCCAAGCCAGAAATCCCAATTTCCAACCAAGAAGGGGCAATGATTCCAAAGAAACCGAGGACAAATTGGGCTAAAATCACCACGAATAGGGAAATAATTCCTAGACGGATGGTTTTGCTCAGGGCCATACCATCGGATTCTGAAAGGTTAGACCCAATCGAACGCGCCCCGATAAAGGTGACTCCACATCCTAAAGCCGCCACCCCAATTCCAGCTATCCCAACACCACTTGTGCCCAAAGCCAGGGCTACCAGACCTGTGAGAGTATAGCCTGTGAGTAGGCTGTAGGTGGCTAATAGGGGTAAAGCCGCTTTATTGTTACCATTGTTGGCGATACCCGAAGCCACAAAAAACAGAGCGATTTGGGCAATAAAGGCGACCCAGAAGGTCGTCATAAATAATCCAGGGTTAGCCGCAGCAACATTCAGACCCCCAAAGGTGCCCAGGGCTGTAAGAATTAACCCTCCACCCACATAGGGTAAAGCGTTAGCAATCACATTTGGGCCAACAATAGCCTCATTTTTAGCCTCTCGTACAGCTTGACGAAAATTACTGGTACTGGTCATATTGTCCTTTTATAATCAACACTACCTCCTTATAATTTAGCGAACCCTGGGAATTTGGGGTAGATGTTGATTTCCACCTGGTCAAGAAAAACACTTGGGATTCTTTTTCTTCACTTCGGCTTTTTCTGGAGGCCTTGAAATTTAACGGGTGTGGAGGGATTCGAACCCCCGACAGACGACTTAGAAGGTCGCTACTCTATCCACCTGAGTTACACACCCAATCCAGAATCATTTTATCTTATTCCTTGTCAATTTTTAACATAGTTTCAAAAGACTTTTCCTCAAGTCCCTGAAAAAAGCCAGAGGGAAAAATTTCTGATCAAGACTGCCCCTAGTTAAGCCCAGTGCAGGATTATTAATCCCGATGCTCTTTTATTTCCGTCTTGTTAGTGCCTATGTTATGATCAGTGGTGTTTTAAACAGAACTGCAACCCAGATTAATATTAATGCAGACTGTAAGGGTGCAACAAGTGTTATTCATGACCGTACCATAAATAACATTGAGATTGGATCGGGGTGAAATTGCCAGGGGTGCCTTGACTACGCCTTTAAGAATCCAGGTTTGGAGTCTTAAAAATCTCAGTGAATCAGCGCACAGCGAATTTACCGAGAGAGTCAAAGCCGGGTGCCATGACAGGAATAGGTGCAGAAGTGTCATGTTTATATTAAAACGAACGGATGTTGAAATAACCATGGTTCAACACCCTAACCGGGAGCAGCAGATTCCTGTTTTGAATTATCAGGGACAGACATTTCGCCTGATGAAAACGTTTGAAGCCAAACAAGCAGATGATGCCAGGGCTTTATGGCGGGATCTCACTGATAATAAAGGAAAGGCTTGTGTTCTATTAGAAGAACCAGACCGATATAGTGTCTGGGGGAAAGTCCGTTTAGACCAGCTTTTGAAGGAGGGTCACAGCCCAACAGACAGCAAATTGCCGATTCTGACTCAAGCCTGCTTGCTGTTATTGCAAGCGGTTTACTTTGATATTGAAGACTTGCTAGGATCAAAACAAGCGGTTTCCTTTCAAAAAGATTTGACCAAAATTTTTCAAAAGTTCAAGTTTCCCCAAACTGATGATTCCAAGGCTATAGAAATTCTACTGACTGTCAACCCCCTGGAGAGCTTCAAAATTCCCTCTTGGCAAGAAAATCACCTCAGCACCTTGCTGCAAGAACTTTATGAACTGGGAAAAAACTATTTTGGCAATACCAGTTTTGCAGAGGGAATAGAAGAAGTGCTAGAGGATATGGCTGATGATGATCGCGAGCAGTTTGTCAATTGGCTGCATCAGTCATCTTTGAGCAAGCAATGGGTGATGAGTTAACCCAAATATAGACTAGCTGTTCTGACCTAAATATGGGACGCTAGATTAAAGACAATTGTTTGAATGCTGAAGTTAACAACGATTAGCCTCTAAACTTGGTCTTGATTCTTTAAATTGCTAGGTATTTTAATCCTATGGGTAGCACTTCACAAGAAAAGTCCTCCTTATTTGCCACCTTGTTTTCATCACAGGGTATGGTAATTGCCGGGATTGTGTGGGCTGTTCTTGCCTTGTTATTTTTTCTGCTGTTTAGTGTAACGGTACAAGGAGAGGAGTTACCCCTGTGGTACTCCATCGGAACCTATTTTTTTGAATTGGGGGCATTTCTAGCCGCCTCCTTTGTCTGTTATCGAAACTGGCAAAGTCCCCAGATGGTAAGCGGTCGTAATGTTTGGCTCTGTATTGGGTTAGGGGTATTTTTCTACTTTGTCGGGGGTGTCCTGTTTGGAGTGTGGGAACTGGCTTGGCATTTAGATCCGGCGGTTTCCATTGCCGATGGTTTTTACGTTCTCAGCTATCTTTTTCTAGCCGCGGGAATGATTCTAGCCGTCGTCTCTAAACGATTGGATTTAGATATTAATCAGTGGTTAATTTTATTCGGGGTAGCCCTGGTGGGAACTACATTTGGAATGTGGGTTGCCAGTCCTAACTTATTTGGATTACTCGGTTCTCCCGAACCTGTGGCTATTGAACAATCGGTTGCTACTCCTACTGCGAAGGCTCCGGCGATTTCCGGGCCTAAAATTGAAAAATCTTCAGCCCAAACTTCCCCCGAAACAGAATCAGATCAGGAGACTTCTTCTGCCCCTCTATGGGTAGAGGCAATTGATAGTAAACTAGAACCCCTGGCTTTTGGGTTCAATTTGTTCTACATCATCGGGGATGTTTTCCTGTTGATTTTAGCAACGGCCTTGATTTTAGCCTTTTGGGGAGGGCGGTTTTCCCAGTCCTGGCGGATGATTGCCTTTGCCATTTTCTCCCTCTATATTGCTGATATGTATTTCAAATGGGCTGACTCCAGAGGGTCAGGGGACTATGAAAGTGGCGGTTTGTTAGAAGTCTTCTTTGTATTCACGGGGGTTTTATTTGCCGTTGGAGCGATTTTGGAGTATGACATCTCAACCCGTTCTCGTCAAAGTCGCCGGAGCCGACGCACGGCTAAAGGTTAATTGGTGGAATAGTTGAGGTTTCGATCTTAACATGAGGATTCATAGAACTCTCGTTCAATCCTTCTCCGGTGTGTCAATCACACCAAGCCGGGTAGGAAATCCCTTGGCTTTATGTGAACCTTAATCCTTCGATATCAAGTGACTCCCAACTCAATGACATCCACGAAACTTTCCCAATCAGAAAAACAGGAAATTATTAGGCTCTATCAGGACGTGCCAGAGGAAACAACTATTACTCTAGCAGAACGCTATGGAGTCAGTAGCTCAACGGTGAGACGAGTCTTGCAAAGTGCTGTTCCTAAAGATGTCTATGATATTCTGACGACCCAGAAACAGCGTCTTCATCGTGCGGGGAAACGTTCCTCGGAAGATGTAGTTGATGGGGATGAATCTCAAAGGGAAGTTGACTCGCAAACACCCGAACCTATCAGTCGGGAATCTACCCTAATTTTGCCTCGAAAGCGTAAGCACTCATCTACTTTTGATTCGGAGGTGTTGAAGTCCGATGCTTCTAATTCCCTAGAGCCAGATTCTCTAAAAATTTCTTCGTCTAATTATCAGTTATCAATTCCTGGCTTAGAGGGGCTGTTCTCACCTGATCGGCTCGAAGTCAAGGGTCGCGTTTTTGGGGACTATGACCCAGATGAGGATCACGAGGAAGATGGGGAAGACACCAATCGGGATCGAGCAAATGAAGGAGACGATAATGATGATGGTGAAGACTATGGAGACGAGTTTGCAGACGATGAGGGGGATGAAGATGATGATACAGAGCCTCGGGGTCTATTTTCCCATTCTCTGGCCAGTGGAGGTTCTGTACTCATTAAAATTTTGCCTTTAACAGAAACTGTACTCCCGAGAACCTGCTATTTAGTGATTGACCGATTCTCGGAATTGATTGCTAAACCCTTGAGGGCATTTAGTGAGTTGGGAAGGATTCCAGAGGAAGAAGTCCTAGAACAAACCCTTCCTGTTTTTGATAATCACCGCATCGCTAGTCGTTTTTCTGGACGCAACCAACGGGTATTTAAAGTTCCCGATGGCCGACTTCTGAGAAAAGCGGCTCCCTATTTACAAGCCAAAGGAATTACCCGGCTATTAATTGATGGCCAGGTTTATCGGTTTTAATGGGGATTGATTCACACTCGGTCTATCTATTTGGTTCCTGTTAATAAACCAAAACGAATCAGTCCGGTGTCATAGCCTCGACTCATCAGGGGTAAGGCTAGGGCGGCTTGAATCGTTGTTGGGCCACTCAATAGCAAGCCAACGATGGCATTAAGGTTAAAGGCGGAATCGATCACCGTATTCCAAAAGGGAGCAACGGCCTTTGACCAGTCAGCCGTTTGAATATTTTTAAACCCTTGATCCGTTGCGATCGCTTCATATTCAGGCAAAGCAATCACATATGGTAAGGCATAAACCCGATATATTTCTGCTAAATGCCGACGTTCTTCCTCGGTGAGTTGTCCAGCATTTCCCCCCAAGGGACGATGACACCAAGTGGCCAGTAACAAAGTTCCACCGGGTTTCAAGACTCGATAGGCTTCACGCAAAAACTGAATTTTATTCGGGAAGTGTTCGGCACTTTCTAAAGACCATACCAGATCAAAGCTATTGCTCTCGAAAGGCATTTCTAAGGCATCGGCTACCAAAAACTTCGTTTTCTGCTCTAACCGAGCTTCCAAGGCACGTTCTGTGGCTCTTTTAGCTTGGACAGGACTCAGGGTAATTCCAGTAACATCCGCCTGGAATTTGTCCGCTAAATATAACGAACTTCCTCCAATTCCACAGCCGACGTCAAGTATTCGACATCCTTGTAAATCCTCTTGGTTTGTTGGTGTTAGTCCCCAGTTTAGAAATTCTTCAATTAAGTCAATTTGAGCTTGACGTCGTTCTTTTTTGAGAGTTCCATCTGGCCCATAATATCCATGATGCAGATGTTCTCCCCAAATCTCCTCCCACAAACCGGAAGAAGAATCATAGAATTGCTGAATTTGTTGATAGAGTGTTGAATTCATCTGAATCATTAAAAAATTTTACTGACGCCCTTAGAGCAGCATCTCTACAGTATGATTCTACTTATCGCAAATTGCCCGTTTTCAACTAAAAGATTAACCCTAAATTCCCATTACCCATTACGATTACCCATTACCCAAAACCCATTACCCATTACCCATGACAGTATCTCGAACAATTGGTTTAGGTTTCCTGGCGGTAATTGCCCTGGGAACAATTTTACTGATGTTACCGTTCTCCTTGAGTGCCCGAACTTGGGGTAATCCTCTAACGGCCTTATTTACATCAACATCTGCGGTTTGTGTGACTGGATTATCCGTTGTGGATGTGGGCAAATTTTACTCATTTTGGGGTCAGTTTATCATTGTATTGCTAGTTCAGGTGGGAGGATTAGGATACATGACTGTCACCACCTTTTTATTGTTGGTATTGGGTCGAAAGTTTCGCCTCAAGGATAAATTAGCTCTACAACAATCCTTAGATGCTTCGGGAATAGCGGGGGCCGTTCCTTTATTAAAATCTATTGTGGCAACCACCGCCATCTTTGAATTAACAGGGTTTTTTCTGTTGTTATTCGTATTTGTTCCTGATTTTGGATGGGATCAGGGATTATGGTTTGCCCTGTTTCATAGTTTCAATGCCTTTAATAATGCGGGTTTTGGCTTATTATCTGATAATTTTATCAGCTATGTTCACTCCCCTTTATTGAATTTTGTGATTACGTTTTTGATTATTTGGGGAGGGATGGGCTATCAAGTGATTCAAGAACTTTATTTATGGATGCGTAATCGATTGTCTCCACATCCCCTGCGTCGTGATTTTTCGATTCATTTCCGAGTTGTGACTTCCACAACTATTTTTCTATTAATCTTAGGAACAGTTTTATTATTCTTCACTGAACATCGAAATCCAGGAACCTTAGAACCCCTTAATTTTCCCGATCAAGTTATGGCGGCTTGGTTTCAATCGGTAACAACTCGAACCGCCGGATTTAATACGATTAATAATGGAGCATTAACCGTTGGCGGGTTATTTGTATCGATCATGTTGATGTTTCTGGGGGCCAGTCCAGGGGGAACTGGAGGGGGGATTAAAACCACAACGATTCGGATTTTATTTAATGCTACCCGGTCGGCTTTACAAGGACGAGAAGAAGTGATTTGTTATAAACGCCAAATTCCACTGCCTTTAATTTTAAAAGCCATTGGTGTTTTATTGGGTTCATTTATCGTCATTTGTATCTCGACAATTCTCATCTCTTTAAGCCAGCCAGAAATTGATTTTGACCCGATTTTGTTTGAAGTCGTTTCTGCCTTTGCTACGGTAGGATTATCGACGGGAATTACAGCGACTTTAAACCCATTGAGTAAACTGATTATTATTAGTACAATGTATGTGGGACGGGTTGGGGTACTGTTATTAATGTCTGCTATTTTAGGTGATCCTAAACCCACGTCGATTGACTATCCTGAAGAAAACCTTTTAGTCGGATAAACCACTCAAATTTTACCGTTTTGAAATACCCATCATATGAACTTCTCATCTTGGAATTTTTTACGCAATCTCAGAACTGAAAAAAGACAATTTGCTGTGATTGGATTAGGTCGCTTTGGGAGTGCCGTTTGTTCAACCCTTCATAGTAGCGGTTATGAAGTTCTGGCCGTTGATAAAGAAGAAAAACGCATTACTTCGGCATTAAGTGAACAAATTGCCTCCCATGCTTTGCAGTTAGATTCGACGGAAACCTCGGCACTTCGAGAAGCAGGAATCTTAGAATTTGATACGGTAATTGTGGCTGTGGGTAGTTTTTTAGCCGAAAGTATTACCACCACTTTAAACTTAAAAGAAGGGGGTGTTGCCAATGTAATTGCGAAAGCATCTTCGGAAACCCATGCTAAATTATTAAATAAAGTCGGCGCGGATATGGTAGTGTTTCCTGAACAGGAAATGGGGCAACAATTAGCCCGACAATTGACTCGTCCCCGTTTACTTGATCAGTTTGAACTTGATGCGGAACATAGTATTGTAGAAATGATTGTTCCCGATGAATTTGATGGTAAAACCATTGCTGAATTAGAACTCCGTCGCCGTTATGGATTAAATCTTTTAGCGATTAAAAACGAAGGGGATAAAATGGAAATTAATCCCCTTTCTAATCGTAAACTTTACAAAGGAACCATGATTGTTGTCGTCGGTTCCAATCAAGATATTAACCGTTTAGTCGGTTAAAACAGATTCCTCAGATTAGAGGTTTGTTGAATTTGTCATCTGTAATTAATTCTTCGGTGGATTCTGTTGAGGGATGATTTTACCTAAACTTAAATCGTCTAAATCTATCCCTCTTAAACCTTTTTGTTCTAGTTGGTTAAATAATCGAGTTAATTGATACCAAACTAATCCGGCCATTAACGCCGTTAAGGGAATAGAAAACCCATAGGCGAAGGATTCTGAAAAGGCAAAAACTTCTAAACAGGAAGCCAGAAAAATACAAATTCCCAACCCAATTCCCAGAAAGGGAAACAGTATGGGAAAGCCTCGTAAATTGGCGAGATTACGACTAGAACGATTTTTCGACCATTCTTTTAAAAGTTGCTTGAGATTCACAACAAAAGCAGTACAGCAGGTGATTCCAATGAATAAACCCCCAAGGAGTAAAACCAAAGGCGGATTAGCAGAATTATACATAGAGAAGGGAGCAGGGGAGAAGTGGAGGCAGGGGGAGCAGGGGAAGCAGGGGAGCAGGGAGAGCAGGGGAGGTAAACTCTTTCTATTACCTATTACCTATTACCCATTACCCATTACCCATTACTCATTATTACCCATTACCTATTAATGATAACTGACTAATCGCACTCCAAGCCACATCGAATAAACGATTGGGTTTTAAATCCGGTTGAATTAAAGTCCATAACCGTTGAACTTCTGTGGTATGGAGACGATCATCTTCGGTTAAAGCCGAAATAATTTGACGGCGGAGGAAATCTCCTTCATCAGACATCAAATATTTTAATCCTAATTGAGCCGTAGGTAACAGATCAAAATTCCGATCTGATCGGGCGATCGCAATCATATTTTCTAATCGTTGCCATTGTAATTTACCATCTTTAAACAATACTTCAATTAAACGAAGTCGCAGGGCCGGGGTTTCACCATTTAATAATCGACGGGCCACATAAGGATAGGCAACATCCACAATTTTGAAATCGGGATTTAAACTTAAAGCAATACCTTCTTGAGTCACCAAAGAACGAATAATTAAGGCAAATTGGGCGGGAACTCGGAAGGGATATTCATACATTAATTCTGAAAAACTATCGGTAATAGTTTTAAAATTAAAATCCTTAACACTCGTGCCAATTATATCCCCCAAGACCATTTCCAAGGCAGGAATAATCGGTTTAATATTAGTTTCAGGAGACAAAAATCCTAATTTCACAAAGTCAAGTGCCAGTTGATCATAGTCTTTATTAATCAAATGCACCACGGAATCAACCAAGGTTTCTTTTGTATTCTGTTGTAACTGATCCATCATGCCAAAATCAATAAATGCCATGCGGCCATCGGGCAGGACAAATAAATTTCCGGGGTGCGGATCGGCATGAAAAAAACCAAATTCTAATAATTGTTTTAAACCACTGGTAACACCAATTTCAATCAAGGTATCTCGATCTAATCCCGCGGCTTTAATTCGTTCCGTATCGGTTAATTTAAAGCCATTAATCCACTCTAAAGTTAAAACACAAGTGGTGGTGTAACGCCAATAAATCGAGGGAACTTTTACCAAAGGATCATCGGCAAAATAGGTGGCAAAGCGTTCCGCATTCCGACCTTCATTAATATAGTCAATTTCCTCAAATAACTTAATCCCAAATTCATCCACAATTAGGGTTAAATCATGTCCTAAATTCAACGGAAGCCAAGGAGAAAGCCATCCGGCCGCCCAACGCATTAAATATAAATCTAAGGTTAAAACGGGTAATAAATTCGGCCGTTGTACCTTAACCGCGACTTCTTCCCCAGTTCTGAGTCGGGCATGATATACTTGACCCAAACTTGCCGCGGCTATGGGTTCGGGAGAAATATCGCTATAAATTAGATCTAAATCCTGCTCTAATTCCGCTTCAATAATTGCCATCGCCTGATCATGATTAAAGGGCGGCAATTGATCCTGAAGTTTGGTTAATTCCTCTAAAAAATCTTTTCTAATTAAATCGGGACGGGTAGAAAGGGCTTGACCCACTTTAATATAGGTCGGGCCTAAATCCGTGAGAACATGGCGCAGGTGGGTAGCCCGTTGGGGGGTATGTTCCACGTCCCCATGTTGCCATTTATCCCACAATAACCCCAAAATAAACCCGGTGAAATACCAAATCACCATAATTGTCCGTCCGATGGCTAACCAGGGGCGACGACGGTGATAGCGGGCAATTTCCTCTGGGTCATAGCGTCGTCTGGATTTGACTTGCTGTGGGTTCACGTTTGTCCTATTCCTCCTAATGGTCAGATTTTTATTGTTGGGATCGAAAAAAGAAATTGTGAATTTTTTTATCTTTTTATTACTGAATAGTATACAAACAATCGCACCCACCGCACGTTTCTACAATTGTGGGATTTGAGTCAATCCTTCTTTTATAGCCGTAATTACCTGATCTTGCTGTTCTGGAGACAGTTCGGGAAACAGGGGTAAAGATAAGACCTCCTGACAAACCCTTTCAACAATTGGGAATTGATTGGCCTGATAGCCCAAATATTGATAAACCGGTTGCTGATGTAGGGGAATGGGATAGTAAATCATGGAACCAATTCCCTGTTCTTGCAGGTAGTTTCGCAGATAATCCCTAGACTTGATTTCAGAATTCAGGGGGCCTTGAACCCTAATCGTATATTGATTCCAAACACTTTCACCGGAAGGGATTTCTTGGGGTGTAATAATTTCTGATAGGGGATAGAGTAACTGGTGATACCGTTGGGCGAGGGTATGTCGTTGTTGATTCCAGGTATCGAGATAACGAAGTTTGATCCGTAAAATCGCGGCTTGTAAGGCATCCAAACGGCTATTAATTCCAATAGTATCGGAACTATAACGGGTTGATTGACCATGTTCTTTGATGATTCTCATGGCTTTGGCCATGGCCGGATCTTGGGTTGTGACTGCCCCTCCATCCCCACAGGCGCCTAAATTTTTAGTTGGGAAGAAACTAAAACAGCCTATATCTCCGATACTGCCGACTTTTTGCCCTTGCCAAGTTGCTCCGGTGGCCTGGGCGCAATCTTCAATCACTGCTAAATGATGGGATTTTGCCACGGCCATTAATCGGGTCATGTCCACGGGTTGACCAAATAAATGCACAGGGATAATGGCTTTGGTTTTTTCGGTGACAGCGTTGGGAATTTGTGCAATATCGAGATTAAAAGTTGTAGCATCAATATCGACAAATACAGGCGTTGCCCCCACAGCACTGATCATTTCTGCCGTGGCGATAAAGGTAAAGGGGGTGGTAATTACTTCGTCCCCTGGCCCAATATTCAGGGCGCGGAGGGCTAAAAATAGGGCATCGGTTCCCGAATTACAGGCAATGGTTTCCTGAGCCCCAATATATTCTCCAAAGTCTTGTTCAAAGGCTTCGACCGTTGAACCTCCAATGTAACGACCGGAAGCCAAAACCGCTTGCACACAAGCGCTGACTTCATCCTGAATAGTTTTGTACTGTAGGCTAAGATCGAGCGGAGGGACTGTATTCACGTTTGACACCATCAAGTAAAATTGAAATTGGGTTCGCTACTAGAGGAACGTTTTTTTGATTTTCTTAGATTTTACAGACTTGGGGCTTTTCTGGGGACTAATTGCGATCGCAATTGTTGTTCTTCTTGGCAAGGGTCAAAGAGTCACAGTTATTCCCTATGGTTTTTGGCGGTTAAACTGATAGAATTATTCCGAGTTAAATTTTGACTCTGCTACAATAACGTGCAGTTTATTACATTTATTAACTTATGTCTGAATTTCAAGATTTTTTAAGACGAAAAGTTGCTTACGTTGCCATCGGTGAATTCAAACCGGGTAAATTTAAAGAAGCTCAAACATTATTTGAACAAGCCGTAGCCACTTACAAAGAAGGCTTTCAAGGAGCTTATTTACTTCAAGAACCAGGAACCGATAAAGGAATTGCTCTGATTTTCTGGGAAGATATTGGTGATATGGATACTTCCAATAATCACACTGAAGCCTATCAAGCTATTATGAATGAAATGTCATCCCTATTTGTCAAAGCCCCAACCACATCTTTTTATGAAGTCAATAGTGCCATTAATTTAGAACAGTTAGCAGAATCATTACTCAAATAAAATCCTAATCAGTTTCAACAGATTACAATTTCCACACCCGCACTGACGCGATCAGGCGGGTTTTTAAGGTTAAATGGTACAGATTACCACCCCATAGTTCCGGGTTCTCCCTTAAATGGCCCCACAATATTTTGAGTAATCCAACCTCCATAAAAATCGCCAGTTTGGGCTTGGACTAACTCATCTCCCACATAGCAAGCATCCATGAAACTAGCATAAAAACTATAATAATTTTGAATATCAATAAATTCAGGAACTGGACTCAAATAACTCCAGGCTGCATTAACAGCTTGTTTGTCAGCGACTGTAATATTATAATAACTACAAGATCCCTTCCATTCACACCAACTTCTGCGAGAAGTTTGTTGTAAATACTCTAATTTAATATCTTCGGGCGGAATATAATACATAGGAGGATGGCTGGTTTCTAAGACTCGTTTTGCTCCTTGGGTTTCTGCTAGAATAATCCCATTAAATATTACTTTAATCGGTTGGTTGACATCTTCCAAACGAGGGGGACGGGGATAATCCCAAACGGATTCTTGGCCGGGTTCTGGGAGAATAGGGATAGGTAGCATTCTGATAATTTCCTGATTTTGGTTAGCAATTGTATTTTTACATATTTTATTGAAAATTTCAAACGGGCTTTTATAGAATACCTAGATTAAAGAGCGATCGCCGATTCTTGACTAACTTCAATAAAATGGTTAAAATCAAAATAGTATTGAGGTTAAATTAAATAATGGTAACTAACTCTCCTTCCCTAATCAGTTCGGTTAATAAAGTTAATTATGAAGTAGGTATTAAAAAACTGAAAAATGGTAAATATCAAACCTTTGTTTTAGAATATCCCAGTTTAAAAGCATCAGCTAATAGCAAAGATGAAGCGATTAAAAAATTATCTAAACGGATTCAGGATTTCTTACAAGAGACAGAAATTATTCAATTAGAAATTGAAATTAATAAACCTAAAGATCCTTGGATGAAATTTGCAGGAATGTTTAAGGATGATCCTCAGTTTGATGAATTTTTACAAGCCATTCAAGATTATCGAAATGAAATTGATGCAGAGGAGGAATAATGGTTAGTTTATGGATTTTAGATACGGATCATATCTCTTTATTTCAGAGAGAGCATCCTCAAGTTGTTGCGAGGTTAAGTCGCATTAATCCCAATCATCGTGCGGTTACAATATTTATCAATAGAAGATTGGACAGTTTAAGCCTTAACTTTCCGCAATTCGATCTAACCGCTCTCGAATAGCCAAATTAAAGAGCGATCGCACCGACATCCATAACCCAAATAATGATAAAACCAGGACAAAAACCGCCCATCCTTGATAATTTCCAATTAATAAAATCGCTCCAGCAATTAAAGTAAATCCTGTCCAACAGATATAAATTAAAGTTTTAATCGCTAAATTAATCCGTCTTAAAGCGCGATCGCTTTCCACAGACCTGACCCGAATTTGTAACTCTCCTTCTTCCAAACGTTCTTCTAAACGACGGATTAAAACCTCTGTTTTACTCGGTTGTTGTAATCTAAACTTAATAAAATCTCGCGCCTGTTTTGCTAATTCTCCGACTAAATTACCTCGCTCTTGAGAAATGGTTAGACTCTTAACAAACGGTTGAGCGCAAGCAACTAAACTATATTTAGGATCTAAATTTCTCGCTAAACCATCCAAGGTAGTTAAAGACTTTAAAATAAACATCATTTGAGCAGGTAAACGGAAGGGTTGTTGCTCAAACATGATATAAATTTCTTCTTTAATTTGATTAAACATTTGAAAATCAACGGGTTTTTCTGTAAATTCTTCTAATAAAAATTTAACCATTTTTCTGACAGGTTTCATATCAGATACAGGTTCGATCAATCCAATATCAACTAAAGTAGTTAATACAACATCGGTATCTTTTTTTAATACCGCAAAAAAGGCTTTAATCATCTGATCCTTAGCTAAGGCTTTGACTTCTGCCATCATGCCAAAATCATAAAAAATCAAATTTCCATCAATGCTAACCGCTATATTTCCTGGGTGGGGGTCAGCTTGGAAAAAACCATCCTGAAGAATCTGTTTTAAATAACAACAAATCCCCAACTGATTGACCCGTTTGACATCAATTCCATAGGCAATTAATTGATCTCGATTATCAGCTTTAATTCCTGGTAAATATTGCATAGTTAGTATCTTATGGGTGGTATATTTCCAATATACTTTTGGTACTAAAATCCCCGGATAATTTTTAAAATTTTCTTTAAATCTTTCAGCATTATTACCTTCTTTAATATAATCAATTTCTTGATATAAAATCATAAAAAACTCATTATATAATTCATCCAAATTATAAAGTTTTGACCAACTAAAATGCCGTTGACAAAACTGAATTATGCGCCGCACCGCTTGTACATCTAAATCAAATAGTTCTTTTAAACCCGGACGCTGGACTTTAACAATTACATCCTCCCCCGTGTGCAGTCTGGCTTTATGAACTTGTCCTAAACTAGCTGCGGCTAGGGGTTGTTCATCAAAATCTCGATATAATGTAAATAAAGAATGACCTAATTCTGCTTCAATAATAGCGACGGCTTCATCGGTACTAAAAGCAGGAACTTGATCCTGTAGTTTTTCTAATTCTTCAACATATTCTAGGGGTAAAATATCGGCTCTTGTTGATAGAGCTTGTCCTATTTTAATAAAAGTTGGCCCCAACTCCAAGAGAGTTTTAACTAACCAAATCGCTCGTTTTCGTTTCTGTTGATTGGTCTGATTTACTAAGGTTTTATCCCACCATAAAAAGAACATAAATGACCCGCAGGCGGTGAAGACATCTAATTGTCTGGTTAAGGGAGAATATCGAGTTTTTTGCCAACGCAGGGGTTTAGAATTAATGGGTGTAAGCATGGAAAATCTAAGATAAAAATAAATAGAATTGTAATGGTTAGAAATAGGCTTTTATAATCCTAATTTCAAGTTTAAATTGAGAATTTTCGAGCTAAAGAACTGCGAGGTAAAACACGCTGAATTTCTTCAACGGTGGTGGCTCCAGTTGTGACTTTTTCAATGGCGGCAATTCGGAATGATAAAAAGCCTGTTTCATGCAAATAACGATGTAATTCTGTTAGAGTTCCTTCATAGATAATTTCACGAATTCGATCATCAACAGCCAATAATTCTACAATTGCTTCTCGCCCAGAATAGCCCGAATTAAAACAGTTAGAACAGCCTCGACCTTTGCGCCAACTGTCAGTTTTTACATTTTCTGTGGCAACGGCTAACAGACTATTATAAAGGGTACTGGTTTTTCCTGACCCTGTGGGCCCGGTAAAAATAATCATTCCCTGGGGTTGACAGAGCCAACTTTTATAAATATTTAATGTGGTTTCAGAGAAGCCTAAATCTTGTAATCCAGAGAAAGGATTTTCTTGGGGTAATAATCGAATTACAGCTTTTTCACCCCCGACACAGGGCAGGGTACTAACCCTCATATCGAGGGCAACTTCTAAGTCTTTTCCTGATACATAATTCTCCCCAATTCTGCCATCTTGGGGGCGACGACTTTCGGCAATATCCATATTAGACATAACTTTAATTGCCACCCGATCCAATAATTTTAGATTCAAAATTTTTTGATCATCAACTAAATTTTTTAGAGCTTGTTCACAGTTAATACTCTGGTTTCTCAGTTGTTGCCAAGCGGATAAAACGGGTGTTCTTGCAGTCATAATAGGTTAACAATAGGATAAATATAATCCAATCAAAAATTGAGTCAATAAATACATCAGTTATCTAGTATAATTATACAGGTAAAGTATATATTTTGAACTTAACTCTCCTTCAGTCTGTCTTGTTTGTATCGTAAGTACACAATTGACACATAATAAAGAAGGAACTCCCATCGGAAAATGTTATTCGCTCAACAGTTAAGCTTATGAAAAGACGCTCATTTCCTAAAATTTTGGTAATTGGTCTAGTTGTTTTAGGACTCCTGGGAATTGGGGGAGTTTATAAATTATCGGGTCAAAACCCGGCGGCTTTAGTTACAGGTAGCACAAAAACAGCACCAGAGGCGGCAATGTTTGTTCCTCGGACGGCTCCGGCGATGGTTTCATTATTAGTAAATCCAGATCGGTTAGAATCAGTAGGAAAGATTTTAACCTTTTCTCAAAAAAGTAATAATAATCGGATTCAACTGAACCCAATTAAAGAAAGTTTGTTAACAAATACCGGGTTAAATTATGGGCAAGATATTCAACCATGGTTAGGGAATGAAATCACTTGGGCATTAATTACTCCTGATCTTGATCGATTAGCCAATAATGGTCAACAACCTGGGTATTTTGTGGCTTTATCAACAAAAAATTCTCAAAAAAGTCAGGAGATTTTAGATAAATTTTGGCAAAAACAAGTAGATGCGGGTTTAGATATTGTTCAAGATCAATATCGAGGGGTTAAACTAATTTATCGCCGTCCCTTTCAAGGAACAATTGATGATGCACCGACTTTAGTTATGGCTACAATTAATGATCGCTTTGTGTTATTTGCCAACTATCCCAAAGTGATGAAAGAAGCCTTAAATACGGTACAAGCGAATCTGAATTTAAGTCAATCTGAATCCTATCAAAAAGCCTTAAAAGAATTAAAACCTGGGGGAGTGGGATTTGGATTTTTTAATTTAGGAGATTGGCAATTAGTAACTGACCAAACAGACGAATTTATCGGTCAAAAACCAAGTTTAGCCGTATCTTTAGGGATTAATTCTCAAGGATTATTAGCGGAAACCGCGTTAATTGCTACCGTCGAGGAAGATCCAACCCAACCATCTCCATCTTTTTCTCAACCCGTAGCAGCATTAAACTATATTAGTTCTAATAGTCCGTTATTAATTGCCGGAAAAGACTTAAATCAACTCTGGAAAGATTTCTCTGCTATTGTTGCAGCTAATCAACCTTTAGAACAATTTATTGCCCAACCTATAGACGGAATTAAAACCTTGTGGGGTTTAGATTTACCTGAAGATATTTTCAGTTGGGTGACAGGAGAATATGCCTTAGCTGTAGTTCCCCATAGCAATGAAAAATGGGATTGGGTGTTTGTGGCAGAACGTCCAGAAAATGCTAATTCAGCTATTGAAAATTTAGATAAAATAGCAACAGAACAAGGCTATAGTTTGGGATCATTTAATCTTAATAATAATACCCTTTCCGCCTGGACAAAGTTAACCCCGATGGTTTTAGAGAAAAAGGATAAAGCCAAAACTCAAACTAGATTAATTCAAGCAAATGCAAAAGGAGTACATTCAACCGTAGGGAAATATGAAATTTTTACAACTTCTGTAGAAGCAATGGATGAGGTATTAGGATTGTCAAAAACGGAAAATTTGATTACTCAAGATCCCGATTTTAAGGCTAGTATTGAAGTTTTACCTAAAATAAACGATGGTTATTTCTATCTCAATTGGCTAACCAGTCGGAATTTCCTTAATCAACAATTCCCTTTGTTTAAATTAGTAGAACTTTCGGCTAAACCATTTTTTGATAATTTGCGATCGTTTACCATTAGTAGTAGCGATCGCGTCGGGAATATTCAGCACGCAACGGTATTTTTAAGACTGCGTTAAATTCCGTTGTTGGGATGAGTGCCCCTCCTGATGCGCTCAAGGGCAACAACGAGTTTTTAATGGGGGTTATGATACTTCTAGGGTGGGTTTTGCCCACCCGACAATTTAACGATTTAAAACCCGTTTTAATGACCTTAATTGATGTTAAGAAGATTGACATTTTTTTATTCAGGAAATCCGATGCAAGTAACTAAAACCTTATTTCAAACTAAAATTCTCCACAATGCTATCCGCAATTTTGCCTTTCCTGATGATTTGCTAAAACGTCATGAAATTCTTCAAAGTTGGATTGAAACCCTCAAAATGGGAACATTAGAAAAAGTCAAAGAAACGTCTTTACAGGGGGATTTTTTAAAAGATATTTTTCAGGATATTTTAGGCTATCGGTCTGTGATTTCAGGAGAGGGAAAAACCTGGGAAATTCACGCCGAACAAACGATTTCTGATGGGGGTGGGTTTGCGGATGGTGCGTTAGGATTATTTACGAATATTGAAGGCAAACTACAGGGAAAAATTATTGCACCTATTGAATTAAAAAATGCTAAAAACGATTTAGATAGACCTGCACCCGGACGCAAACTTTCTGCGGTTGAACAGGGTTGGCAATATGCTAATTATACAGAAAATTGTCGTTGGGTGATTGTTTCTAATTATCGAGAATTACGTCTTTATCAACTTAGCAAAACTCCGGCTTATTTTGAACGTTTTTTATTAACTGAATTGGCAGAGATCGCTAATTTCAAAAAGCTATATTATTTACTCTGTCGGACTAATTTTTTACCCAAAACCGGACAACAACAATCGGTTATTGATCGGTTATTAGCTGATTCGGATACCGCCCAACAGGAAATTACAGAACAACTCTATCAAGATTATCATAATGTACGGATTAATCTGGTTAATCATTTTCGCTTCACCGGGCCTAAAAATCTCCCAAATCGAGATAATGTTTTAATTGAAAAAGCTCAAAAAACCTTAGATAGAATCTTGTTTTTAGCCTTTTGTCAAGATCGAGGGTTATTACCGAAAAACACCCTTAATAATGCTCATGATCACAAAGATCCTTATAATCCTCGATTCATTTGGGATAATTATAAATCAGTCTTTTCTTGGGTTAATAAAGGAAATGAAGATCCGCCAATTCCCGGTTATAATGGAGGTTTATTTGAACATGACTCTTTATTAGATGAACAATTAACGGTTACTGACCCTCTGTGTACACAACTCAAAAATTTAACTAAATATGACTTTGAAACTGAGGTTTCCGTTGATATTTTAGGACATATTTTTGAACAATCAATTACGGATTTAGAAGCATTAAAAGCTAAAACTCAAACCCAAGAATTTAATCCCAAATCCGGGAAACGCAAAACCCAAGGAATTTTTTATACTCCGGCGTTCATTACTCAATATATTGTGCAGGTAGCCTTGGGAGGGTATCTCAAACAAAAGGAAGATGAATTACGCGATAGCCTCCGGCTGGGCGGAGCCCCTCGCTTTCAATTAAATATTACCACAAAAACCAACAAAAAGCAACAAAAACAGGCAGAAATTCAATTTTGGCAAACCTATCGAGATCAAGTTTTAAAACAAACCAAAGTTTGTGATCCCGCTTGCGGTTCGGGGGCATTTTTAATCGCGGCTTTCGATTATTTATTCCAAGATTATCAACGAGTCAATCAAGCCTTATCTTCCCTAGTAACAACACCAGAAATAGAGTTAGAACGTTTAGATACGATGATTTTAACTCAAAACTTATATGGGGTTGATTTATCGGCGGAGTCGGTCGAAATTACTAAATTATCCCTGTGGTTAAAAACGGCTGAACCGGGAAAATCCTTAACGGATTTAGATGATAATATTAAACAAGGTAACTCTATTGTTGCTGATCCTGAATTTAGCGATAAACCCTTTAACTGGGAAACAGAATTTCCTCAAGTATTTGCTAACGGGGGGTTTGATGTTGTTATCGGAAATCCTCCCTATGTCCGACAGGAATTATTATCACCAATTAAACCCTATTTAAAACAGCATTATCAATGCTATGATGGGGTAGCTGATTTATACGCTTATTTCTATGAAAAAGGGTTAAATATCCTCAAACCCGCAGGGAAATTATCTTATATTGTTACTAATAAATGGCTAAAAGCGGGTTATGGTGAACCCTTGCGACGGTTTTTTATTGAAAATAGCACTTTTGAGCAAATTATTGATTTTGGACACGCCCCAATTTTTGAAGATGCAGATACTTTTCCCTGTATTATATCTGTTTATAAATCTTCTCCTTCTCAAGCTGAAATAACTGAACTAAAAACCTCTATTCCTGCTGAATTTAATGTTAAACTCTGTCCAGTTCCCAGGGAAAAATTAGCTAATATTAATTTAACTCAATATGTCCAAAATGAAGGTTATGATGTCTCTTGGTCAAGGTTTACAAGTGAATCTTGGAGTTTAGAACGTCCAGACGTTGAGGAGTTAATGAAAAAAATTCAGCGTGTGGGAATTCCTCTTAAAGATTTCGCCGGAGCTAAACCGTTATATGGCATTAAAACTGGGTTAAATGAAGCCTTTTTAATTGATGAAGAAACTAAAAATAAAATTGTTCAAGCTGACCCCAAATCCGCCGAAATTATTAAACCTTATTTACGAGGTCAGGATATTAAACGTTGGAGTCCTGAATGGCAAAATTTATGGATGATTTTTGCTCATCAAAATTTTGAAATTGAATGCTATCCTGCCATTTTAGACTATTTATCAAATTATCGTCAAAAATTGGAAGCAAGAGCGGGTAAACAGTTATGGTGGCAATTACAAGCATCACCTTCTTTTTATGAACTTTTTGAAAAACCTAAACTGATTTATCAAGAAATTCAGTTTCATTCTGCCTTCTGTTATGATGACTGTAACTATTATACAAATAATAAATGCTTTATTTTTAGTGAACCTAATTTATATATTTTAGCAGTTCTTAATTCTCCCTTAATTTGGTGGCATAATTGGCGATATCTTCCTCACATGAAAGATGAAGCCTTAAGTCCAGTTGGCGTATTAATGGAAACTTTTCCAATTGCACCCCTAACCGATCAAATGCGTGAGGAAGTTGAATCTATTGTTACCCGCTTAATTGAGATCACAAAAACCAATCAAACCGCTAACAATGATGTTTTAACCTGGCTACAAATTCAATATAAAGTTAAAAAAATCAGTCGAAAATTAGAAAACTTTGCCGACCTTAATTTTGAAGAATTAATCGAAGAAGTGATCAAACAATTACCCAAAAGTAAATCATCCGACCCCTTGGGAGTCAAAGGGTTAAAATCAATTCGAGAAGCCTATAACGAATATGTACCAGACATTAAAACTCGTAAACAAGAAGCACTAAACCTAGAAAAACGGTTATCCGATTTAGTTAATCAAGCCTATCAATTAACTCCAGAAGAAATTGAATTAATGTGGAAAACAGCACCCCCTAGAATGCCTTTTTATCCAAGTTATAAAAATTGATTGTACAGTAATAGGCAATCTGGCTATGGGCATTTTTGAGGGAAACTCTGAATCTAATCGGGTTTGGTGGTATGATCGCGTCCTAACCACCTGAATCACTGCTATACCAGAAATTTGTTTTTGATCGATGCTCAACCAACAACGGCTAACCGTTGGAGGCCCCGACGTAACAAAACTTATTCTTTTTTCTCAGATAACTTCACTCAAGTCTATACAATAATTGTCGGTACGATTTTTTATCAAATTAAAAAAAAGTTTAACTTAGTGAACGAGGTTAAACTCAGGTCGCGGGAGGGCATTCCGAGACTTAAAACGGACGTGGAGACAGTGTAAGACTACTTTTTCGGTAGCAACAGTCTGCGAAGCGTCAACCCCATTCAGCGACCATCCTAAAAAGGTGGCGTGGCGAGAAATCCCCGTCCGTTTACGGCGAGGAGGATGTCAAAAATGTCTGGTTAATTAGCCAAAATCATTTTAATCTGAAAGATTAAATTGGCAACGACTCAAGCAAGGATAGGGTTGAAAGCGTCCCGGCCAATGGCGTCGAAACTAATCCGTTGAATGTTTGAGAACAGTACCATATTCCAGGTTCCATACTGTAAAGATTCAGATAGGGAGCGAAAGAGATCGAATGAGTATAAAAGCAAGTGGTGGAAGCTCAGTTGCACGTCCGCAACTATATCAAACCGTACCCGTTGCCACCATTTCCCAAGCGGAGCAACAGGATCGCTTTTTGGGCAAAAGCGAATTAAGTGAACTGGCAACCTATTTCAGTTCTGGGGCGAAACGTTTAGAAATTGCTCAAATTCTGACACAAAATGCAGAATTGATTGTTTCTCGTGCTGCTAATCGGATTTTCACGGGGGGTTCACCTCTAGCGTTTTTAGAAAAACCTAGCGAAGCGACCGAACTGGTGGCCGTTGGTGGCGGTAGCAGTAATGTCGCCGAAGGCATGAAACTGGGAACAATTTCCTATGCGGAGAGCCGTAGTAACAGCCTGTTGGATGGTTTAAAATCCATTTTTGTAGATGCAGGATCGGGGCCAGCCGTGTTTTTACCCCCCGGTTTTGGGCCAATTAACGTTTCTCGTTATGGCCCTCGGAACATGACCAAATCCCTGCGGGATTTAAGCTGGTTCTTGCGTTATGTAACTTACGCCATTGTCGCCGGTGATCCAAATCTAATCGCCGTTAACGTCCGGGGACTGCGGGAAATTATTGAAAATGCCTGTTCTAGCGCGGCGACTTTGGTAGCCCTGCAAGAAATGCGTAGGGCTGCTTTGGGCTATTTAAAAGCTGACAAAGAAGCTCAAGAAATTGCCCTGCAATACTTTGGGGTGTTAATCACCGAATTTGAAGCGGCCACTCCGGGGACAAAGGTTCGCCAACGTCCTAACAGTAGTGACCAACAAGGGTTAGCACTGCCTCAAATTTACTTCAACGCCGCCGAGCGACGTCAGAAGTTCGTGATGAAACCGGGCCTGTCTTCGACGGAAAAAGAAGATGTGGTGAAAGCGGCCTATCGCCAAGTGTTTGAACGGGATATTACCCGCGCCTATAGCTTGAGCGTTTCCGACTTAGAATCCAAGGTGAAAAACGGCGAAATCTCCACCAAAGAGTTTATCCGCCGCTTAGGGAAATCTCCGCTATACCGGAAAAATTTCTATGAGCCCTATGTGAATAGTCGGGTGGTGGAACTGGCAACCCGTCACTTTTTGGGCCGGGGTTTAAGTTCTCCTGAAGAATTTACCAAATATTTCTCGATTGTGTCCAAAGGCGGTTTATCGGCCTTAGTGGATGCGCTGGTGGATTCAGAGGAATATTCCGATTATTTCGGGGAAGAAACCGTTCCCTATTTGCGCGGTTTGGGTCAAGAAGCCCAAGAATGTCGCAACTGGGGGCCACAAATTGACCTGTTTAATTACAGTGCTCCTTTCCGCAAAGTGCCTCAGTTTGTGACTTTGTTCGCAGACTATAAACAACCTCTGCGGGATCAGCACGTTTACGGGACTGGGAATGATCCCCTGGAAATTCAGTTCGGGGCAATTTTCCCGAAAGAAACCCGGAATCCTAGTAACCGTCCGGCTCCTTTTGGTAAAGATACCAGAAGAATTTTGATCCGCAATGGGGCTGGAATTGATAACCAGTTAAGTAACCCAGCGGCCAGAGGCAACCATCCTGGCTCTTTGGGGCCGAAGGTGTTCAAGCTGGATCAACTGCCTGGGGGCTATATTAGCAGTCGGTTCAAGCGTAGTGGTAGCAGCAAAGGAACCAGTGTTAATTACTCCGAATCCTCTACCCAAACGTTGATTCGCGCAGCTTATCGGCAGGTGTTTGGTCGGGAACTCTATGAGGGTCAACGCCAAACCGTTGCGGAAATTAAGCTGGAAAACGGTGATATTACCGTGCGTGAGTTTATTCGCGCCTTGGCGAAGTCCGATGTGTTCCGTAAGATGTATTGGACGTCGCTGTATGTGTGTAAAGCGATCGAATTTATTCATCGCCGTCTGTTGGGCCGTCCAACCTACGGCCGTCAGGAAATGAATGCCTACTTCGATCTGAGTTCCAAGAAGGGCTTCTATGCTTTGGTAGATGCCATTCTCGATAGTCAGGAATATAACGAAGCCTTTGGGGAAGATACGGTTCCTTATGAACGGTATTTGACTCCGGGCGGTGTGTTCCTGCGGACGGGTCGTGTCGGTGCCTTTGCTGAGAAAAAACCTGTGGGGCGCGATGAAGTTACTCCTCGGTTTATTGAACTGGGTACTCCTGACCAAACTAAGGGTGAGATTGAGTTAGATAATCGTGTTGCTCAAGGTGTCAGCAAGCGACGTGAACAAAGCAAAGTGTTCAAGTTGACGACTACTACTGATAAAGTGGCGCTGAAGACCTTAATTCAAGCGCTTTATCGTCAAATCTTTGAGCGCAATATTGATCCCTATGTGAACAGAAATGAGTTTACGGCTTTGGAAAGTAAGCTGGGGAACAATGAAATTAATCTGAAGGAGTTTGTTGAGGCGTTGGGAAGCACTTCTTTGTATATCAAGGAGTTCTATACCCCCTATCCCAATACTAAGGTGATTGAGTTGGGAACCAAGCATTTCTTGGGTCGCGCACCTCGCAACCAAGCGGAAATTCGGCAGTATAACCAAATCCTGGCAACCGATGGGTTGAAGGGGTTTATTAATGCGATGGTGAACAGTGTGGAATATGCTCAACTGTTCGGGGAAGATACGGTTCCTTATCGTCGTTATCCCACCTTACCTGCGGCTAATTTCCCGAATACGGAACGGCTGTATAACCAATTAACTAAGCAAAACGATGAGTTAGTAGTTCCCAGTTTTGAACCTGTGACTGCGACTGACCGTAGCTAAAATCAGTAATCAGTTATCAGTGTAAGAGTTAATAGTCAAGAGTTAGTTAACTAATAACTAATAACTAATAACAGCTTATATCCCTCTGTGTTTCTATGGAGGGATTTTTATTGCCGAATTATATAGCACTACGCATTACAGTTAAAACACTTCTAAATCCCGGCGCAGCCTGTTCCCTCCCCCCCCAGCCCCCCGTGCACGGGGGGTTTGGGGGGCTGTTCCGGTGTTCCGGTGTTCCCTGCTGTAATTAATATTGGGTTCCCGTCTTCCGATAATGAACCGCCGTAACTCCATCTGAATTCAACACCTGACCCTGATGAACAGTGGCATAAATTACCCAATGATCGCCACATTCCATCCGATTTTTTACCTCACAATCGAGATAGGCTAAGGCATCTTTTAAGATCAAACAACCCGTCGATGTTTCTTCCGTTTCTATGTCAACAAACCGATTTTCTCCGGGTTCAAAACGCTTGAGAAAATGTTTTCGCAGTTGTTTTCCTTCCTGCAAAATATTGAGCACAAAGCGATCGCCAATATGAGTTAAGGGTTCCAAGGCCCGATCCTTAGCCACCGCTACGGTAAACCCAGGGGGGTTGAAGGTCGCCTGGGACACCCAGGAGGCTAACATGGCGCTGTACATCTCCCCCCGACGCCCGGACACGACGCACAACGAACCAACCACACGCCCCAAGGCTTGGGCGGTGCGATCGGCTCCCGCAGAGGTAGCTGTGGGACGAAATGCCCGGCGTTTTTGGGTGCGTTTGAGGGTTTGAGCAAAATCAATCGCCGCCTCTTTACAGGTTTGTAGGGTGACATCCGTGGGGGTAAATTTAACTCGGATGGGTTCAAAACCAAATTTATAACCCGCATCTTTTAAGCGACTTTCTAATAAGTCAATTGCCTCTCCACTCCATCCATAGGAGCCAAATACTCCGGCTAATTTATTCGTCGAAGCTGTATTTAAAATCACTCCTAAAGCGGTTTGAATTTGGGTTGGAGCATGACCTCCTAGGGTGGGAGAACCAATAATAAATCCATCACATTTTTCTAGGGCTTCTTGAATTTCTGAGGATTTGGCATATTCACAATTAATTAATTCTACGGCGATATCAGATTTTGTTAATCCTTTGGCGATCGCTTGGGCTACTGTTGCGGTATTTCCATAAGCTGAGGCATATAATAATGCTACAGTTAAGTCCTGAGATTTCTGTTTTTCACTCCAATCTCGATATAAATTTGTTAGTTCTGTTTTGCCATGTTTAACTAACGGCCCATGACCGGTTCCATAGAATTTAATCGGAGGTAATTCCTTGATTTTATCGAGGTTAGAAAGAACATATTTAGCCTGGGCTGCATGAAGACAGTCATAATAGAACCGTCGATCATCGCTATAAACTGACCAGCCTTCATCAAAGACTTGATCGCCGCAAACGTGCGCCCCAAATAGCTTATCGGAGAATAAAATTTCCGTGGCTTGATCATAGGTTAAAATGGCATCGGGCCAGCGAGGAGTAGGAGTTAAAACAAACTGCAATTGATGACATTGACCTAAATCTAAGGTTTCTTCTCCTTTGATGGTTAAAATTTTTAAGTTTTCAGTTTCAAAATATTCTCGTAATGCTAAAGCAGCCGGATTTGAACAAACGAATGTTATATTAGGTGATAATTCCAATAAAGCCTTTAATGTCGCCCCTCGATTAGCATTAAAGTGACCCAAAATAATATAATTCAACTGTTCCAAATTCACACGAGTTTGTAACGCTTCAATGTAATTTTGGGTAAAGGATTCTCCGGGGGGATCAATAATTGCAGTTTGATCAGCTTCAATAATATAACTATTCGCCGTTGTTCCCCGTTGTAGGGAATATTCAACTTCAAATTTTAACCGTTCCCAAGTGCGCGATCGCACTATTTTTGTGTTATTTCCAATTAAAAAAACTTGAACATCACGCGGTTTTTGATTATCCATAATCTTATATTAAAAAAAGTTTTTTTGATCTCTCTTGAGCCTTAAGCATCGATCCCCCCTGCATCCCCTGCCCTTATTAAGCAGGGTTAGGGGGGATTAAGGGGGATTAATAATGATTTCCGACTTTGCGATGGTGAACCGCAGGTAGCACATCAGGATCACTGACTCGTCCATTATCAACGGTGGCGTAAACAATCCAATGATCACTTAACTCCATCCGACTTTGGACTTGACATTCTAAATAGGCTAAGGAATCTGTTAGAATCGGACTGCCATTATTAGCAGTTTGGGTATTAATTCCTTCAAACCGATCCGCACCAGGAGTAAATCGTTTTAAGAAGTGTCTCATCAGTTTTTGATAATTACTTTCTGCCAAAACATTCAGCACAAATTTATCATCAACCTGCATTAACGCTTCAATGGCTCGATCCTTAGCAACGGCAATGGTTAATCCTAATGGTTGAAAACTTGCTTGAGTCACCCAGGAGGCTAACATCGCACTACTAACTTCTCCTTTTTGAGCCGTAATAATATACAATCCACCGCTTAAGCGTCCCATGGCTTTATCTAAGTTACTATCCAGGGATTTCATCTGCTTAACGGTTTTATCTCGACTCAACCATTGTCCGATATCTGTACCCGCTTCATCGCAGGTTTGATAGGTGGTATCATGGGGAGTTTCCGTAATCCGAATTGAAGGAAAGACTTGCTTTAATCCAGCATCATTGAGTTTAACTTGCAACGGATATAAGGATAAATCGTTTCCGCCTCCCGACTCATATAAACCGTAGGATTGTTTATTATGAGCCGATGCAATAATAGTATTAATTGTTTCTTCTGCCAGTTCAGAACCTAAACCAGAAACCGGGGGCATTCCGATTATAAATCCCGCAGAACCCATCACTAATTCCCGCACTTCTGTCGCTTCAGCCTTGCGTAAATCCATCATTTCTACGGCAACACCTGTTTTTGTAATGCCGTGGGCGATGGCTTGGGAGAGGCGATCGCTATAGCCATAGTCGGAGAAATAAAACACCGCTACAGTGGTTTCAGATTTAGTTTGTTCGTGACTCCATTGCCAATAACGTCCTTTTAGTTCTTCTAAATTATGCCGTAATAATGGGCCGTGTCCCGTGGCAATAGTGGTAATTTCTCCTAAAGGTTCCATGCGTTTCATCGCATTAATTACCGAACGAGCATTAGGAGCCATTAAACACTCATAATAAAAGTGAAAATCTGGTTCAAGTGCCGCTAAGTTTGTATCGTAGGTTTGATCGGAACAATAGTGCATTCCAAACGCATCGCAAGTAAATAAGGTTTGGCTTTTCCGATCAAAGCTAAAAATTGTATCCGGCCAATGTAAATTCGGAGCAGATACAAATTCTAAAACATGATCATTTCCTAAATCTAAGGTATCGCCATTTTTAACTAATTTACGTTCAAAGGGGGTATGGGTTAAATTTTCTAAAAATTGAATTGCTACCTTCGACCCCACAACCGTAACATTGGGAGCAAGTTCTAGGATATCTTTAACTAGGCCACTGTGATCGGGTTCGGTATGACTAATAATTAAATAGTCAATATCCGCAGGATTAATTAATCCTTTGAGTGTGTCTAAATATAGTTGCCGGAATTTGGCATGGGATGTGTCAACCAGGGCTATTTTTTCCCCGCGAATGATAAATGAATTATAGGTTGTACCGTTTTGCAGGCCAAATTCTATATCAAATCTTTCCCGATCCCAGTCCAGGGAACGAATAGCAGTGGTATCAGCAGCAATCTCTTGAACTTCAATTGTTAAACGATTTTGTTTTACACGATCAGTGAGGGCTACCATTCATGACCTCCCTAGATAATTGGTTATGACTTTGACTTGTTTCCCTATTGTGACACGGATTAATCGTAAAGATTTATTAAAAAACCTATCACCCAGTTCAGCTTTACTTTTGTAAATCTGTTGATGGTTGGCGAGTATCCTCGCTCCCCTGGCTTTTCCCGCGCCCATCTTTACAAAGCCTTAACAATTGCTAACAAATTTTTACACAATTCTTGAATAGGGGGCTTGACCCCTCACCTAGAAAAAGTTATATTGTGGTATGTAGATGCACCCTGATGGTAGGGAGAGTGGCTAAGGCGACTCTCTCTTTCTTTTTGTTCTTTGATGGTAGACCGTGAGGCAGGTTTATAAGTAGTTGCACAAAATAAATTACCTAGTTGAGAGAGGGAACACCGGAACAGCCCCCCCAAACCCCCTGTGCACGGGAGGCTAGGGGGGGAGGGAACAGGGTAGAGGATGTGTAATTAATTTTGTTTAGGTACTTATAGAACTTGCCCATATCCCTATCTCATGGCGGAACGTCCCTGTTTTCCCAATTTAAAGAATACAAAATAACCCAAATAAAGAATATAAACAGCTAAACCCACTAAAGCAAAAAAGCCTAAAAATTGAGGGGTCAAATTAGGACTAAAAGTTTGTCTATATAACCAGGGAGGGTCTAGCCAAATCCGACAAGTCCCATCGGCGATTAAATTTTTTTGACCTTGAGAAAATCCACAATGTACAACCGGAATTAAAGCGATCGCACCCAAAAGATTATAAACCGTCGCCGCCCAACGCCAGGAAGTAAAGATTAACTTCAGACCGGAATTAGGCATTTCTGAAACTTCTTCATTCAGATCCACCCAAAACCAGAGGGAAATCGGAATTAAAACCCGTGCCATAATAGAAGTCAGAAAACCAATCGGAAGGGCAGCAATCATTAAATACAAACTAATTATCAACAAACTAGCAACACGAAAATAGGTGATCATTAAGCGTTGAATGGCTTCAGCTTTCTGAACAAAAGCCCAAATAAAGATCACAAAGGGAATAATTAGTGCAAATATAACCGCCAGCCTATAGTCCGTCCAGACCAACGGTTGTAACCAAGAAGATTCGACGGCTAGTAAACAATTAAACATCCTAAATTATTAAATCCAATAAAGAAAAATTAAGCAACTGGGTTAACTTAAGTTAACTCTCAGTTGCTTATCAATTAACAGAAACTAGACAGCTTAGAAAAGAACTGATTAGTCTTCATAAATACGACATTCATCCGCACCAGGGTTATCGTTGCAATAGACTTCAAAAGAGTTTTTGGGTTTTTTTTGTTTTTGGTGTGAAGCTTCAGCTTGTAATTCTTCTACAGCATCCCAAGCTGCTGCACACTCTTTAGAGTTCGAGCCAGTGACATCACAGACTGTGCGGGCTCCCTCTACTTCTTTCTCGATGACTTCGTTGATGTCGTTCATAAACCTTTCGTCCAATCCAAATCTACTAAGTACAGGTTCCAATTATACTTTAGAACATTTTTCAACAGTTCAGTCAACCCAGACAGTAACATTCATTGGATCTGCTGTATTCCACACAATCTGCTATCTTAGCACAAGAGAGCCGACTATTGAGGGAGGGCGAAGATGGCAGAATCAACAACCAAACCTATGCGCTGGGTCAGTGCTTTATCTGAACGTCCTTCCTTGGAAGCGGCGGTAAAAGAAGTTGTGGAAATCGCTCAAGATGCCTTACGAGCTTCTCCAGACCTAGGTTTAGTCTTTATTTCCTCGGCCTTTAGTAGTGAATATTCCCGACTGATGCCCTTACTCCAAGAACATCTCAATCTTCCCATGCTGATCGGTTGTGGTGCAGGGGGTGTGATTGGCATGAATTCCGATTACCAGGCTGAGGAAATTGAGGGAGAACCCGCTCTGAGTCTCACTTTAGCCCATTTACCGGATGTTGCAATTCATCCGTTTCATCTATCGGCCGATGATTTGCCTGATTTGGATAGTTCCCCGGATCAATGGGTAGAATTAATTGGAGTTAAACCCGAAGATCAGCCCCAATTTATTCTGTTAGTTGATCCCTACTTTGGTCAAATTAATGATTTCCTGCTGGGTTTAGATTACGCCTACCCGGGTTCGGTAAAAGTGGGAGGAGTGGCCAGCACTGGAGCCATGGGTGGGGCTACAGGGGTATTTTCCGGTTCCAAACGCTATTCTGAGGAAATTGTTGGTTTGGCGTTGTCTGGTAATATTGTGATTGAAACCATTGTTGCTCAAGGTTGTCGTCCCATTGGCCATCCCTATCGCGTGACCCAAGCTGAACGCAATATTGTTTTAGAAGTGGAAACTCCATCGGCAGATTCTGAACCAGAAACCAAGTTTTCCGTTTCTGTGCGCTTATCTCCCCTAGAAGCATTGCAGGATCTGGTACAGGAATTAAGCGAAGAAGATCGACAACTGGCTCAACATTCTTTGTTTGTTGGGGTAGTGCGGGATGAATTTAAACAGAAATTAGAACCTGGGGATTTTTTAATTCGGAATTTAATTGGGGTCGATCCCAAGGCTGGGGCCATTGCTATTGGCGATCGGGTTCGTCCCGGCCAACGGATTCAATTTCACCTCCGAGATTCTCGCACTTCCGCAGAAGATTTAGAATTATTAATCGAACGTTATCAACGACAGGCTTCTTCCTTTCCCCAAGGAGTCACAAATGCCGGAGCATTGATGTTTTCTTGTTTGGGACGGGGAGAAGGGCTTTATGGGGAACCTAACTTTGATTCCCGACTGTTCCGACGATATTTTAATATTCCCTTGAGTGGCTTTTTCTGCAATGGTGAAATTGGCCCGGTGCGAGATACTACGTTTCTACACGGTTATACCTCGGTTTTTGGAATTTGTCGGCAAAAAAATTATTAATTAATATCAATTCAATTTTTGTAAAAACTAAGTTTTTGAAGTTTATGCAGGAAAATTCACAACAGCTTTTGGTTTTGACTCAATTGTTTAAAGTCGGTATTGATCGGGCGGATATGATGTTAGAAACTATCTGCCGATCGCCGATCAAGTTAAAGTTACTATCTATCGATTTATTCCCCCCGCAACAGTTAACTATGCAGTTGGAAAAACGGTTGGGTACTAAGGATCTAAAATCGGTAGAAATGGTATTTACAGGGGAGTTTCAAGGGAATACTCAACTGATGTTTCCGAAACAAACTGCGACAATATTAATTGATTTGATTGAAAGTGAAGATCGGCGCAAATTAGATAAAGGAGCTTTTGAAAAAGCCATTTTTAGCGAAGTAGGAAATATTTTTTATAATGGGATTATGGGAGTGATTAGTACCCTCTGTGAATATGGGATTACCTATATGATTCCTAAATATAAAGAAGGAGATCTGAGAAATCTATTGTTCGGGAGTTTATCTCCTAAATATTCAATTGCTTTGATAGGAACTATTGAAATATTCAAAGATCGAAATTTAGTCTTCTGGTTTCAATTTGATACTTTGGAAAAACTCTTGGAAAAAAGCAGTAATATTGAGGATTATTTTGATGTTTAATTATAGAGAAGGGTAATTACGAATGGGTAATGGGTAATGGGTAATGGGTAATGGGTAATGGGGAAGAAAAGAGTTCACCCTCTGGGTTTTAGTTTTAGACTCCTTTAAATCCTGTTTTTATTTCTTGTTCTAAAAGATTAGATTGAGCTTGGGGAGATTTTTTAATTAACCCAAGTTGGCTTAAAATAATTCCCAAAATAATAACTATTCCCCCAATATATTGAGCAGTTGTCGGGGTTTCTCCCAATATAAAATAAGCAGCCAAAATTCCTGCCAATGGGCTAAAAGAACTCACCAAAGAAACATCTGAAGCCGTCGTATTTTTAATTCCCTGAAACCAGCAGATTTGACCTCCTACGACAATTATGATTCCATAAACTAACATCCATTGCCATAAAAAAGGAGAAAAAACATCCATAAAATGTTGTGATCCAAATATGTGCATAGCAACTATAAAAAAAATAATTGTTCCCGTGATTGTACGAAAAATCGTAAAAATTCCTAAAGGGATTTTTTGTAGTTTAACTTTACTAATAATACTAGAAAAAGCCAAGGCGATCGCACCTCCAAGAATCATTAATTCAGGAATCCCGATCATCAAACTGCCTCCCATTTCTATCATACCAGATTCAGTGGGTTGAAGCATAATCGTTAAAGCCACCCCCACAAAGGAAATTATTGCACCCAGAATTACCCAAAAATTGACTTTTTCCTTGAGAATAAAAATTGACAAAGCTAAGGCTAAAGCGGGTTCAATTCTACCAATTAAAACCACATTATTAACGGTGGTTTGTTCCAGGGCCGAAAAAATTAAAGCCGGGGCGATCGCACTGGATAAAATAGCAACCGTTAACAGACCAAACCAATCAGATACTGAAAGTTTTTTAATGTTGTTTACCGTCCATTGTCTCCCATAAATCAGTAATAAAGCCAATAAAGCACAAAGATTTCCCACAAATAAAACATTACAAAAAGCTATAGGGTTTCTCCCATTAATTAAATGTTGTCCACCCAGATCCGCTAGTTTGCTCACAATTGCATTAGAAGTGGCAAAAATAATAATAGCTAAGGCTAAATAACCCCGACCCGTCATTAAATTTTTATTCATCTGCTTAATTGTAGAGGATCTAAACTTTAAGATAAAACTAACTGTGCAAAATTATCAATTTGATCTGTAGCACTAAATTCTTCAAAGTAGCGACGCACAGACGGCGGAAAAACCTCAAAATTAAATTGAGTATCTCCGTTGGCGATATCTGCCCAAAAATAACGCAAATGGGGAACTAATTGTTCGGCTTCTTGAATCGTTAATCTTAACGGTGGATTGGTTAATAGTTTCATCATAAAGGGAAAAGAATGTTCCCCCATCCATTCCCGTGATTTTACGGATAAATCTGGCCAATCTTCAACGGCGGTAATTCGATGGGATTCTATCTTTAAAACGGGTTTTCCCTGAGCATTTGTATGAACACAAATCACGCGATAGGGATGGGGATAACTAACTAATGATCCTGTGGTAATATCATAAATTCCTTGCCATTGGGCAATATCTTGAACGTGCAAATGTCCGGTAAAAACTAACTGTACCCCCGCCTGTTTTAAAATCTCTAAAAAACGCGGAGCATTTTCTAACATATATCTTCGCCCCAAGGGATTCGTCGCCTGTCCTGGTAAATGTTCAATCACATTATGATGAATCATCACAAAAACCAATTGATTTTTGACTTGAGATAATACCTGTTCTAACCACTCTAACTGTTCTGACTTTAAACAGCCTATTTGATTGCCATTAACATCAAAATGATTGGAATTTAACCCAATTAATTGTAACCCGGGTAAAATTTCCTGGGTATAATCTAAACTTTGATGGTTTTCATAGCCAAAAGCTCGATAATATTGGGGAAATTCCTTCAATCCAATGGAATTTTTATGGCTTTCTAAGGCTGGAATATCATGATTGCCAGGAATTACATAAACTGGATAGGGCAGTTGGCTTAATCGTTGACTTAACCATTGATGATTTTCCCTTTCTCCATGTTGAGTTAAATCTCCGGGTAAGAGTAGAAAATCTAAATCTAATTCCCCTAAATGGTCTAATGCCAATTCTAAAGCGGGGATACTCACTTCCACTAAATGGAAACGATGGGGATGATCCCAAATTGTTTGAGGCAGAGCAATATGCAAATCACTGACAATGGCAAATTTAAAATTTAAGTTCATAATTAAATCGGCAAAAGGGCTAACAAAAAAGGTATTACTCGACGCAATAATTAACAAAATCAAGGTATAATTAAACGTCCATCATTTTGTTAAATTGGATGAACTTTGATCTCTTTACTAAAAGAATATAGCGAAATTAATCCCATTTTTTAAAGAATATTAATAATATTAACATTACTTCATTATTTTCTCCAGTAACGGTCGAATATTTTTATTTTTACAGATAAAATTTAATCAGCCTAAAAAGGGGTATGTTTGTACATTTCAATACAGAAGCAACGGATTTTTAGGGATAAACAATCTGTATATGTACTCATTTCTTAAATAACTCTAACATAAAGTTGGAATTCTTTAAGAAATGTAATACAATAGTTAAATAATTGTTAAGGATTTTCAGCAGTATTATCAATGCACAAAGACTATTACGGCTTGTTAATCTCCACCCTCAGTTTTCGCCATCGCTGGAAATGGCAAATTATTCTCCCCTATGGCGAATATTTGACCTCCGACGAGGACTACGCCTCCGCAGAAGAAGCACTTCGGGAAGGAAAATCTTGGTTAGAACGGAAGTCAGCGTTTAATGCCATTAATAGCTGTCTGGCTCAGTTTTATAGTGCAGGGGTGCTCAATCCTTCGGAATACAGCAGTCTGATAGATTCTCTGCGGGGAATTACCGAAAGCTGTTCATCGGATTAAATCGGTTTGAATTCATTAATCCAACCTGTCCGAAAATGACCGATTTGATTGGCTTGCCAAATTTGACTACTATTAATATCTAAACCCGTTAACTAACCTTAATACTAATACTTTGCATATTTAGTTATGTACAATAACGGGGGTTCCCACCGATGCCCACTCAAATAACCATTTGGCATGATTCACAGCCACATTGGTACAACCGTGAGTAACAGGTGTACCAAATAAATTATGCCAATAGGCTCCATGAATAGCCATGCCCCCATCGTAGTACATTGTATAGGGAACATCGGGAACATCATAATCCGGGCCGGTCATGCGAGTTGTTTCATATTTGGTATAAACTTTAAAGACTCCGGTGCGGGTGGGAGTGTCCGCTTTTCCGGTGGAAACAATTACCGCATAAACGGGTTGATTTCCTTCCCAAGCTATTAACCTTTGTCGAGATAAATCTATTAAAATCCAACGTTCAGAAGATTGCTGTAATCCTATCATATTACGCGCAATCAGGTTGTGTTGTTCATTGGCGATCGCTAAATTTACTGGGGAAAATCCGGTGATTAATGTTAATATTGTCGCCGTTGCTATTATTCCCAAAAAACTTGATTTTGTTCTGGGAAAATGGGGTTGTTTGACCGGATTAAACCTGAAATCAGAGAGGGATTGAATTAGGGGGTTGAGCGTTTTCATAATCTACTCCTCTTGTTTAACTTAATTTAGATCAATGGGTGTGATTGTTAAATTCAATTATAGGGAAATTTCCGAGAACTGTTGTAGGAGGGTTTGAGTTTTTTTGGCGATCGCTTGCCAATTTTGTTCTCCAATTAAATCAGGTGGAAATAAATCTCCAGCCAGTCCCACCGCGATCGCTCCCGCTTGAATAAACTCAACAGCATTGTTTAAAGTTACCCCTCCCGTGGGAATCAAGGGGATATTTCCCATCGGCCCTTTAATACTTCTAATATAATCTACACCACCGACCGCAGAAATAGGAAATACTTTAACACAACTAGCCCCTGCTTGCCAGGCGGTGATGATTTCGGTGGGGGATAATGCCCCGGGAATTATGGGAATTTCCGCTTGTTTTGCCACCTGAATCATATCAGGGTTGGTATGGGGAGAAAATAGGAATTGCGCCCCGGATGCGATCGCATTCTGCACGTCTTCAATGGTAAATAATGTTCCAGTTCCGATCAAACATTCTGGCAATTCAGACCGTAATTCCGCAATTAATTCTGGGGCTTGATCGCTATTCCAAGTAATTTCAATTAACCCCATGCCTCCGGCGGCGGTCGCCTGAGCCATTTGTTTTCCGAGTTGCCTTTGGCGAGTGCGGATAACGGCGATCGCTCGATATTTTTTTAACCAAGATAACCAAAGTTCAGAATTCACTTTTAAATTAAAATATCCTTAAAATTGATTAACAATATTACCTAATTTATTATAGCATATTTAAGATATTATTATTCCCTATGCTCGTCTATAAAACTTAAAAATCTATGTTAAAATCAGAAAAATCAAACAATCTTATTAATTAAATTTATGATTAGTGTAGAAGAATTAATTGAAAAATATCAGCTTATTCCCCATCCTGAAGGTGGATATTTTCGAGAAACCTATCGTTCTGAGGGTGTAATTTATCAGAATGCTTTACCCGAACATTTTAAAGGTGATCGCAACTATTGTACAGGAATTTATTTTCTACTACCCCAAGGGACAAAATCCTGTTTGCATCGGATTCAATCTGATGAAATGTGGCATTTTTATTTAGGAGGTTCCATGACTCTGATCTTAATGCACGAAGACTATGGGGTACAAAATATTATTCTTGGGTCTAATATTTTAGCAGGAGAACAAGTCCAGTTTGTGGTTCCGGCGGGATGGTGGTTTGGGGGTTATCCTAATTCTGAAAGTTCCTATAGTTTCGTTGGTTGTACCGTTGCACCCGGGTTTGATTTTGCCGACTTTCAATTAGCAAATCGCTATGAACTACTCCAGAAATTTCCAGGATCTACGGATATTATTTTAACATTAACCCCTGATTTAGAATTAATAATATAACAGGAAGCAGGGGGAGCAGGGGGTGTAAACTCATTCGTAATTCGTAATTCGTAATTCCCCATATTACATCCGTTCTAAGACAGAAATTCCTAACAAAGATAACCCTAATTTTAAGGTTTTTGCCGTTAAATCACATAATGATAAACGAGAAGTCCGTTGAGGTTCTCTGGCTTTCACGACGTCACATTGCTCGTAAAACTGATTAAATTTTTGGCTTAATTCAAACAAATATTGACATAAGCGGTTAGGTAATAAATCTTTAGCAACTTCCTCTAAAATATCCTGCAATTGTAATAAATGTTTAGCCAAAACCACTTCTTCATCTGCTTCTAAAACCAGTTGAATATCTGTTTCTAACTTTTGCCAATCAATATTTCCCTTACGACTAATTCCTTGAATTCTTACATAGGCATAGAGCATATAGGGAGCCGTATTTCCTTGTAATGATAACATTTTATCAAAACTAAAAATATAATCACTGGTGCGATTTTGGCTTAAATCTGCATATTTGACCGCACTTAAACCCACTATCTCTGCAACATGATCAATAAACTCTTGGGTTTCGGTGCGTCCTTCAGCTTTGATGCGGGTTTCTAAATCTTTTTTAGCATAATTAACCGCCTCATCTAATAATTCCCTTAAACGCACGGTTTCCCCAGAACGAGTTTTTAATTTTTTTCCATCTTCTCCTTTCACAACTCCAAAAGCAACATGAACTAATTCGACATTTTCCGGTATCCAACCTGCCCGTTTTGCTACTTGCCAAAACTGCATAAAATGGTTAGATTGTCCAGCATCAGTAACATAAATAATTCGAGTCGCTTTCTCGGTTTCAATCCGATGTCTTAACGCGGCTAAATCCGTTGTAGCATAATTATAACCACCATCGGTTTTCTGCACAATTAAGGGTAAAGGTTCTCCTTCTTTGTTAGTAAAACCTTCTAAAAACACACATTTTGCTCCTTGATTTTCGACTAATAATCCGATTTTATCTAATTCTTCAACAATTTGGGGTAAAAATTGATTATAAAAAGATTCTCCTCTTTCAGTTAATTTAATCCCCAAATCATCATAAATTAACTGAAATTCTCGCCGAGATTGTTCACATAATAATTGCCACGCCCGACGGCTATCTTCTGCCCCTGCTTGTAGGCGTACAACTTCTTGGCGGGAGGTTTCTTTAAAGGTTTCATCCTGATCAAATCTAACTTTTGCTTGCCGATAAAATTCTACTAAATCCCCTAAATCGAGCGCATTTGCAGTGGTTAAAGCATCGGGATAAACTTCTTTTAAATAGGTAATTAACATTCCAAATTGAGTTCCCCAGTCCCCAACATGGTTAAGACGTAAAACCTCATGTCCTTGAAATTCTAAAACCCTAGCAATACTATCTCCAATAATCGTAGACCTTAGATGTCCGACGTGCATTTCTTTAGCAATATTTGGACTAGAAAAATCTACAATCATTTTTTGGTTAGGGTTAACTTTAGGAATATTTAACCGTTCATCCCCTAACATTTTTTGGAGTTGGATTTGTAAATAGTCTGTTTTCAAGCGTAAATTAATAAAACCAGGGCCAGCAATTTCCGGAGTTTCGCAAATTTCATCAATAATTAAATTGTCTATAATTTGAGTTGCGATCGCTCTAGGATTACTTTTTAAAGGTTTAGTTAAAGACATCGCCAAATTACATTGATAATCACCAAATTTAGGATTAGTTGATGCAACTACCATCGGATCAATTGTGGCAAAATCTTCACCAAAGGCAGCTACTAACGCTTGATTAAATTTAATCTTGAGAAGTTCTACTGTAGATGTCATGATTAACGCTTTCGGTTTAAGGCTTAATTTAAGGATATCCTTGCCTATTGTACCTTAAAGAGAGTTGATTCTATCAAAAAACTAGAGTTTGAGGAATTTGTCAACTTCAGTCCTCCTTAAACTAAAATTACAGACTTAATTAATATAAGGCTGATAAAGGTGCATTCCTTGGGAATATATTCGTTGTTCTCTGGTTAGCTTAAATTAGAACTATCTAATACCGACTTGTGCTAAAATCTGAAACAGAATTGAATTAATAAAACTCAGGGCTAAAGCTCCAATTATAGCACTCCAAACTCCCCAACGTAAACGAAATCCTTCCACCAGTTTAGCCGCTAAAGCAAACATAGCCACGTTGAGAATAAACGAAACAAAAGATCCGGCAAAAATTAAAGTCGCTGGAGCTATAATTAAGGCTAAAATTGGACGAATTAAAGCATTAACAATTCCAAAAACCGCCGCCGAAATTAGGGCTTTTTTGAAATCCTCAATTTCAACTCCAGTAAATTGACTCAGTAAAGCAATCAAATATAAGCTGACGGCTGTTACTAACCAAGCGATTAACAAACTAACCAACATTTTGAGAACTCCAATATTTCTATAACGCCTAATTTTAACCCTAATTCATCACAATCTGAAGATAAAATTATAAAATCTTTATTTTTCCTTAATAAAATTTAAGATAAATTCACCCCGCACCTGCTACCAGTACGGGGTTTACCGTCAGAAATTAAACATTAAATCGGAATAATAGCACATCTCCTTCTTGGACAATATACTCTTTCCCTTCACTGCGAACTAATCCTTTTTCCTTCGCAGCATTCATCGAACCAGTCGCCACTAAATCCTTATACGCCACCGTTTCCGCTCGAATAAATCCCCGTTCAAAATCAGAGTGAATCACTCCGGCGGCTTGGGGTGCAGACATTCCGGCTTTAATTGTCCAGGCGCGGGTTTCTTTCGGGCCAGTGGTTAAATAGGTGCGTAATCCTAATAATTCATAAGTGGCTCTAATTAAGGATTTTAAACCTCCTTCTTCTACTCCCAAAGAAGCCAAAAAGTCAGCCCGTTCTTCTTCCGACAAATCCACTAATTCCGATTCTACCTGTGCCGAAATAATCACTACTTGAGCATTATCAATTTTTGCCACTTCCCGGACTTTTTCAACTTGGGCATTTCCTGTTGCTAAATCATCTTCTGAGACGTTTGTTGCATAAATTACAGATTTTTGAGTGACTAAACCCAACCCTTTTACTGCTTCTAGTTCTTCTTCAGTTAATATTGCTTGACGGGCGGGTTTTCCTTCATTTAATAAAACTGCAATTTTTTCTAAAGCGGTGACTTCAAATTGCGCTTCTTTGCTGGTTTTGGCTTGTTTGCGGGCGCGGTCGATGCGTCGTTCAACTTGAGATAAATCTGATAAGGCTAATTCTAAATTAATAATATCAATATCTCGCAAGGGATCAATTGAACCCGAAACGTGAATAATATCATCATCTTCAAAACAGCGAACGACATGAACAATGGCATCTACTTCTCGAATATGGGATAAAAATTGATTCCCTAACCCTTCTCCTTGACTCGCCCCTTTGACTAATCCAGCAATGTCTACAAATTCAATTCGAGTGGGGATAATTTGTTCAGACTTGGAGATTTTTGCTAATACATTTAACCGTTCATCGGGAACTCCGACAACGCCGACATTCGGTTCAATAGTACAAAAGGGAAAGTTCGCCGCCGTCGCCTTAGCATTGGCAACTAAAGCGTTAAATAATGTCGATTTACCAACGTTGGGAAGTCCAACAATTCCGGCTCTTAGCATGGGTTCGATGGTTGAGTTAAACGTTCAATAGACTATCAATTTATGATTATAAACCTTCTGGGGACGAATTCAACAAAGCTGTATCTAAATTTAAAGAAGTTTCATCTTTAACTTGTTTCATTATTAAGATAAAATGAATGTACTGTATCTGCATTGTTTACCACAAAGACACAAAGACACGAAGAAAGAAAGAAGAATAATTAATGGGATATGGGTTGTGGAAATGGTATGGTTTAATCATAACATAGAAAACCCTCATCAGTCCCTTGCCTGACTAAAAACTACTATCAACTTAGAATGACTCTTTTATCGGTTCCTTTGTGTCTTTGTGGTTACTTCTACATACAATAGTTAAAATATGGATAATTCTCTTAAAATAGCAGATTTATTTTCTGGAATAGGTGGGTTAAGATTAGCTTTTGAAAGGGCTGCTTATCAATGTGTGTATTCTTGCGAAAAAGATCCCGCTTGTCAATCTGTCTATTTTAATAACTTTGGAGAAAAGCCAGAGGCAGATATTACTAAAATTGATTATAATAATCTTCCTGAATTTGATCTATTAACCGCCGGATTTCCCTGTCAACCCTTTAGTATTTGTGGAAAACGTCAAGGGTTTCAGGATACTAGAGGAACCCTATTTTTTCATATTTGCGAAATTATAGAAGTCCATCATCCCAGGGTTATTGTCTTGGAAAATGTTAAGCATTTGTTACATCATGATCAGGGAAAAACCCTCAAGACTATTTTATATTCTTTAGAAGATTTAGGCTATGCTGTTGATTATAAATTATTGAATGCTAAAGACTTTGGACTTCCGCAAAATCGAGAGCGAGTAATTATTGTAGCTTGCAAAGATAAAAAATTTTATTTCTCAAAATTGCAGAGGGTTTATCCTATTCCTAAATTAAGAGATTTTTTAGATCACAAGGGAAAATTTGAATACTTAAACCCGGAAGAATATACACTTATCGAGGGTTACAAACAGCAGTTATCGGGTCTGATTTTTGTGGGATATCGTAATAAGAATATCTGGAAAAAAGGGATTAGACCCAACACAGAACATTTATCTAGGGTACATCACCAACCAAATCGAATTTACTCCATTGATGGAGTCCATCCCACCATTCCATCCCAGGAAACATCGGGACGTTTCTTTATTTATATTCCCGAGGAAAATCGAGTTCGTAAGTTAACTATCCAAGAATGTTATAGAATTATGGGGTTTCCTGAACCTTTTAAACTGCATCCCAATTTGGGAGAATGTTATAAACAAATTGGGAATTCTGTTTGTATTCCTCTATTCCAAGAACTTGCCATACAGATTAGAGAGCAAATTTTTTCTGCTTTTGATCATCAGTATTTATCTGGAATTAGATCAATATAATTATTAATAGGCTTTACCATTGTCAACATGGCTTTAGATATGCGCTTAAGCGCAACAACGAAATTATTAATTATTTGATAGATTATAGCAATCCTATTTGAGTTGTGTTTAAAATCCCTGATCAAAAGGGAACACCGGAACAGCCCCCCAAACCCCTCGTGCACGGGGGGCTAGGGGGGGAGGGATCTGGGGTAATACTTCTGGCCGTTTCATATCAGTATTGAAATGTTACAACCTATTTAGGATTGCTATATATTCAAGAAATCTAATTCCAGATGTATGTTTTACCAATTAGGAGGTAAACCGTATAATTCTAACATTTCTTCATCTTGTAATAATTCCTTAGTTGGACGCTCTACGACAATTT
>Ga0082207_1000126_pt1 | contig 44221 bp, 27 predicted proteins | sample LakMenEpi10Aug09_FD_71540 | JGI IMG/M metagenome (GOLD analysis project Ga0082207, IMG submission 71540) | reverse complement strand
GACTCGCCGCCCGCACATGCGTTGCCCTCCATCTTTCCCAACGGTTGATTCATGTCGCTGAGCAAAGCACGTGTTTTGATTCCGGCCCTTTTTCCATTCGAGCACAGCGAATCGGCAAGCTCTCGGGCCTTCGAAAGCGTCCCTAAAAAAGCCCCCGTTCCCCATTTGACATCCAGCACCAACGCATCGAGAGTCTCGGCGATCTTTTTGGACATGATGCTCGCCGTGATCAATGCGACCGAAGGAACCGTCCCTGTGACATCCCGCAATGCATAGAGTTTTTTGTCCGCCGGCACCAAGGATCCGGTCGCTCCTGTGATAAAGCAACCGATCTTGGACAACTGATTTTGAGACTCTGTCTCGCTCAAATCGCATCGATAACCAGGGATCGCCTCGAGTTTATCGAGCGTCCCGCCAGTGATTCCTAACCCCCGTCCGCTGATCATCGGAACATCCAACTCGCAGCAAGCGAGCAATGGGCCGAGAATCAGCGAGGTTTTATCCCCCAAGCCACCGGTCGAATGCTTATCGACCCTTGGCCTGTCCGAAACACGCTCGAGCCTGTTTCCCGTTTCGATCATCGCGTCGGTCAACTGCGAGATCTCCTGACCATCCATCCCTCGGATGAAAATCGCCATCGCCAGGGCAGCCATCTGATAGTCGGGAAGATCTCCTTTGGCATAGCTCGATACCATGAACCGGATCTCCGACTCGGAAAGCTTCTCGCCATCCCTTTTCTTCGAAATTATCACCGCTGGAATCACTTGCTCGCCCGCTCCCAATTGGTGTCAAATAGAATGAACATCGCCATATGCCTCGGATCTTAAGAAACCTTTTTTGACCAAGCTACCCGAAAATGACTTTCTGTGCATTCCCCAAAATCATCGCTTCCCTTGCCATCATAGCCTCAGGCCTGTGTCCTGCCTCAAGCGTTTGGGGGGATGACCAGGAGCTCAAACTGCTTGCAAAAAGCCAAGCCAAGAGCCTTTCGATCGCGTTCCAAAACGCAGCCACTCAAGCCATGCCTGCGGTCGTGACAGTCTTGGCCAAACGGGCCGATGTCGACTCGACACTCGACGAACTCGATCTGCTCGATAGCAACAGCACACGAAACTTTAACATCGGCTCTGGAGTGATCCTCGATGAAAAAGGCCTATGCGTTACAAACCATCACGTCATCAAAGATACCAAGGGGATACGCGTGCGTTTGGCCGACGGTCGAGAACTTCAAGGGGATAACCCCGTCAGCGATCCGTCGAGCGATCTGGCTATCTTTCGCATCGCATCGGACACCCCACTTCCTCACGTGAATCTCGGAAACTCCGATCGCCTTGTGATCGGGGATTGGGTCATCGCAATCGGCAGCCCCTTTGCCCTCGAACAAACCGTCAGCGTCGGAATCATCAGCTCCAAAGGTAGAGCTCTGAGCCGGCTCGTCGAAGGCCAATTGCTTCAAACCGATGCGGCTATCAATCCAGGCAACTCCGGCGGCGCTCTGATCGACCTCGATGGCCAACTCATTGGAATCAACACCGCGATCATGACCACCAGCGGTGCATTCCAAGGAGTCGGATTTGCCATCCCCAGCGCTCGAGTCCAGTGGATCACTCGCGAACTGTCCGAGTTTGGAAAAGTCCGCCGCGCCAAAGTCGGCATGCGAGTCGAACCGCTGACCCAAGCTCTTGCCGACGAACTTAAACTGCCAGTCCGCGGTGGCGTTATCGTCACCCGCATCAACCCCGATAGCCCTGCTCAAAAAGCAGGTGTGCAAATCGAAGATGTTATCTTGGAAATCGCCCAACAGCGAGTCTTCACCCCCGAAGACTTTCGCAGCGTCGTCGAACAACTCCCCGCCGATAAGGCTTATCCAATATCCATCATCCGCTCAAAGGACAAGCAGACCCTCGAGATCACCCCCGTTATCTCTGAGTGACACCAAAAAGGAACTGAGACAGAAAGATTCTGCAATGACAACCTCTGGGCGATTTATCATTGGCGGCGGAAGCTTGTTGTTCCTCGTGCTCATGGGAATTACTTGTTGGATAGAAAAGTTACCCTGGTTCGGTGAACTGATCATCTTTGTTGGCCTCGGGGCGATTCCATTTTTTCTTCTGCTTAACGCAATATTTGCCCCTAGCGAAGATGTGCCCAGCTATCAGAAGTTGGGCTTGCCTGAATCCTCCGACGCTCCCGAAGGTCTCATCGTGGTTCGCTTCTGGCGAGGTATCTTGGGAAATACCCCAGCAGCTGTCGTTGTGGATCCACAGCAGCCGGAAATACTGTTTATCAACTGCCTTGGGTATCCGAATTTTTTCGATAGAGCCCTGCCCATCGCACGGGTCTCTAAGGATCAAATTCTCGACGTATGGGATTACCCGTCCGACGTCAGGGGTGCCGAGGTCGAAGGCTCGAAATCAAGACCCAACTCGGCAATGCACAGATCTTGATGACTCGCGATTCGAAACAAGTACGTCCCGAGAATTACGAAAAGCTTCGAGATCACTTGGCCCAAGAGTTTCCGGGTGACGCCTCTGCACGAATCACTGCGGATCAACAACGCGTCACTTCGAATCTTGCTCCTAACGGCAAAACGACTCTAACGGAGTACATCGTCGAGCCCTGGAAAATTGTCGCGGTAATCATGCCACTAACGATCTTTCTATGCACCTGCGTGGTCTTCTTTTTTTTCAATCCAAACGATCCTGGTCAAATTCTCTTAGGCGTTTTAATTGGGGCCACCTTGGGGCTTAAGATGCTGGCTGTCGCTCTCCATTACAACAAACAGTAACCTCCAGGCTGGTTCAACAAGGACGACCGATCCATAGGGCCAAAAAAAATTCGATTCGCTACGGTTTTTTCGGCTGCGAAAATCGAGACAAGATCGCTTGGCATTCAGGCGACGATAACAGGGAATAAAAACCTTGACGCTCACACTGCTGACCACTCGAATGCCCCTCGGCTAACCCTAAGGCTACACAATTGAGGATTTGCAGTCGAGCTTTTTTCATCGCTATGTCCTGCGGCTCTAGCCCGCGATCGAGCCTCTCGCAAATCCATGTCTGATGGGATTTCCATTCCCGCGAAAGTTCCTCCTTAGAGAATTTCCGGGGATTCAGGAAATGTCCGAGTTTGGTGACCCACTCGGAAATCTGCGCGTCGATCGGCCGAGTGTCATCCCAGGTCCCCTGAGCCAGTCCCAGTTCGACAGCTCTCAGGGCATCGATCGGCTGGCCATCTAAGAGCATCGAAACGGCAGGCTCAAGCCCAACAAGGCGAATCAACCTCTGCGTACCCCCCCAACCAGGTGTGAGCCCCAGTTTGGATTCGGGCATCCCAAGCTGAGTCTCCTCAGAGACATGGACAATCCGATACCGACAAGCCATCGCAAGTTCCAGACCGCCCCCTAGGCACGGTCCCTTGATCCAAGCGATCGTCAGATTCGGAAGTTGCTCCCAGTCATCGAGCAAATCCTGACCATGCTTGAGAAACGACTGGATCTGCGAGTCGCTTTGAATGCTGAGAATTCGCTTAAGATCCGCTCCAACGACAAAGCCTTTTTCCTTGGCACTGCACAAGACAACCGGTCGAGGATCGCCGTTGGCTTGCAACCAATCCAAGACGGCTCGAAACTCATCAAAAAGTTCTTCAAAAAGTACATTCAGTTTGCGGCCATGCACATCGATCCAAAGCTTGTGCCAAGCTGTCGAGGGATTTTCTATTCGAAGATGCTTAAGTTCCATCATGCATCAGCGCTTTGCAAGGGGAGTCCAAGCCCGAGGTTCCGGCCCAGTGTAATCGGCTAGCGGACGGATCAATCGATTGTCGGCACGCTGCTCAAGGATATGGGCTGACCAACCGGATATCCTCGAAAGGACAAAGATGGGTGTAAAGAGCTCCGTCGGGATCTCCAGCGATCGATAAAGCGATGCGCTATAGAAGTCGACGTTCGGAAACATTCCTTTCTCCCGCCTCATGACCGCTTCGATCCGCTCGGAGATCGCATACAGTTGCGTGTTCCCGGTCGCATCGCACAATCGCTTCGACCAAGGTTTGATGATGTCCGAGCGAGGATCCGCACCCTTGTAGACCCGATGCCCAAAGCCCATGACCTTGATCTTCTTGCTAAGCATTTCTAGCAACGAAGATTCCGCAGAGTCAGGATTGGACATCTGATCCAATAACTCCATCGCTGCTTCATTGGCCCCGCCATGAAGTGGACCTCGCAGCGCTCCTATCCCACCAGTGATCGCCGAGTAGAAATCCGAAAGGGTCGATGCAATGACCCGAGCCGTGAATGTAGATGCGTTCCACTCGTGCTCAGCATAGAGGATCAGCGAAACATCCATCGCTCGGATTTCTAACTCCGTAGGCTTGCGATTTTTCAGCGTCGCCAAGAAGTGCGAAGCGATCGATGGTTCGTCTTGTCCAAATCCCCCAACCTTACCATCCTGGTGGTATCGATACCAATAGGTCAACACCCTCGGCATACAGGCTAACAATCGTTCGGAAACGCGAATCCCCTGGTCAAAAGAGCCCTCGGGTTCAATGGTACCGAGCATCGAACTGGCCGTCCTGAGAACATCCATCGGGTGGGCGCTCGAGGGTATGAGCTCGAGGGTTCGTCGAAGCTCCGCAGGAATCTCGCGATTGACTTCAAGCCGGCCTTTGAAATCGTTAAGCTCTTTTTGGTTGGGCAATCGACCAAAAAGCAGCAGATAAGCGACCTCTTCGAAAGTTCCATGCTCGGCCAAGTCTTCGATGCTGTAGCCCAAATAAGTCAGACCAAAGCCCGATTTGCCTACGGTGCTCAGCTTGGTCTGTCCTGCAATGATCCCATCGAGACCACCGCGACTTTTGTTGCTCGCGGATTCTTTCGAAGGATCTTTGGCTCGAGAGGATTCATGGCTCATGATTTAGAAGTTCCTAAATTGGTTTTCTCTTCGGATTGGAGATACCCAAGCAATTCATAGAGCTCGTCTCGGGTTTGCATCGTCGTCAAAACACACGCCTGAGTTCCCTCGCGTCGAATGGTTTCGTAGACAACACGTGCCGCTTGGTTCATCGCCCTGAAGGCCGACAGGGGATACAACACCATTTGGATCCCGGCTGATCGCAACTGAGAAATATCCAACAAGGGTGACTTTCCAAATTCCGTCATGTTCGCAAGGATCGGGACGGGGACCTCGCGCGCAAATGTTTGGTAGTCTTCGAGGCTCGTGATGGCTTCGGCAAAGATCATGTCGGCACCGACTGCAACATAAGCGTTGGCACGCTCGATGGCCGCCGCAAGACCTTCAATCGCCAACGCATCTGTGCGGGCCATGATCACAAAATCCGGATCGACTCGACCTTGGCACGCCGCATGGATCCTGGCTTGCATCTCCTGACTCGATACGACTTGCTTGCCCGGCCTATGTCCACAGCGCTTGGCCGAAACTTGATCCTCGATATGGACGGCAGCAACCCCCGCTCGATGCATTTCCCGAATCGTCCGCTCGATCGTGCCCTCGGTTCCCCATCCAGTATCGATATCCACAAGCAATGGGAGTTGGCAGATGTAGGTGATCCGGCGGGCATCCTCAAGGACATCCTCAAGGTGTGTGACACCAAGATCGGGTAGGCCGTGCGAGGCATTGGCAACCCCTGCCCCCGAAAGGTAGATCGCTCGAAATCCCGCCTGCTGGGCCAATAGTGCCGAAATCGGATTGATCGTTCCGGCGATCTGCAAAGGGCTCTCTGCCTCGAGCGCTTGGCGAAATCGCCTTCCTGGTGAAATCTCAGAAGTTGCCGAATTCCTGGGTTTTTCGGTGGGGTTTTGCATATTCAACGGAGTTGACCTGAAAAATCCTATGACACAGCCAAGTTAGGCGTTTTGCTCGACCGCACAAATCTAAACCAGTTTATATTAGCCGTATCCATACCCACTGGCCAATCGGTTAGAATAAGAAAAATCTCTACAAAGAAGTTTTCTGCTGCGACCCGTACCATGCACAACGACCCGAAGCCCAGCCAGGACAGACTTGACCCCCTTTTGGAGGAACTCTCGAGCTACGTTTCTTATCCACCTGAATTCTCGCAGGAAGCTTATACGACCGCTACGGACTGCTTGCTCGATGCACTAGGCTGTGGGCTTTTAGCCCTCAGCTTTCCGGCTTGTGTTCGCATGATGGGCAGCGTGGTCCCGGGGGCTCACTTGGACCAAGGGGCCCGGGTGCCGGGCACTCCATGGCAATTCGATCCGGTGCAAGCGGCCTTTAACATCGGGTGCATGATCCGTTGGCTCGATTACAACGACACATGGCTCGCCGCCGAATGGGGACATCCATCGGACAATTTCGGTGCCATCTTGGGCCTTGCCGACTACCTGGATCGCAACCCGAATAATCCTTGGACTCCAGGCAAAGCATGGCTCATGAAAGATGTCCTCCAGGCGGCGATCATCGCTTACGAGATTCAAGGTGGTTTGGCTCTCGCCAACAGCTTTAATCGCCAAGGCTTCGACCATGTGCTTTTGGTTCGCGTCGCATCAACAGCGGTTGCTTGTCGGATGCTCGGCGGCGATCAAAGTCAAATCGCCGATGCGCTGAGTCAAGCTTGGCTCGATGGTGGAGCCCTTCGAACCTACCGTCATGCTCCGAATACAGGGTCGCGAAAGAGTTGGGCGGCCGGGGACGCAACACGTCGAGCTGTGCAACTTGCCCTCTGGACAATGACCGGGGAGATGGGTTACCGCACTCCGATGACTGCCAAGCGTTGGGGGGTTCACGATGTGATGATGGGCGGCAAGGAGATCAAGCTTGTGCAACCCTTGAACTGCTACACCATGGAGAATATTTTGTTCAAGGTGTCGTTTCCTGCCGAGTTCCATGCCCAAACGGCCGCTGAGGCGGCAATCGGATTGTCCGTTGCAATTCGCGATAAACTTCATGCGATCCGTCAGATTCGAATCCACACTCACGAGTCTGCGATTCGGATCATCGATAAGAAGGGGCCCTTGAACAATCCGGCTGATCGAGACCATTGCCTCCAGTACATCGTGGCAGTTTCGCTTATCTTCGGCAAACTGACGGCAGACCACTACGAAGACCAAATCGCCCAGGATCCTCGCATCGATGCATTGAGAGCCAAGATGCAAGTCATCGAGGATGTGCGTTACACCCAGGACTATCTTGCACCCGAGTTGCGCTCGATTGCCAATCGACTCGAGATCGAATTCGATGACGGATCACCAACACAGAGTGTCGAAGTGATCTTTCCGATAGGACATCGACGACGTCGGGCCCAAGCCAGACCCTTGCTCCATGAAAAGTTCCTTGCAAACTCGAACCAAGCTATCGATCCGCAGATTTCCGAGAAACTCCTGCAGTGGTGGAAAAGCCCCGAAAGCTTCCGAAACTTGAGAGTCTCTCAGTGGATGGATGCCACTGCAACAACCATCGCCCCATCAAAGGCTTAAACCATGTCGACGCTTCGCGAGATCTCCCAATCGATACAGCAGCAGGAAAAAGGGCTACTCCAAGGTGGAGGCAAGGCCGGTTGGGATCGTCAGCGCAAACTCGGGCGATTGCCCGTTCGCGAACGACTCGAAGCATTGCTCGATCCGAATGCACCCTTTTTGGAACTTGGACTTTGGGCCGCTTATGAAATGTATCCTCAGTGGGGAGAAGTCCCCGCTGCAGGTGTGATCACAGGCTTGGGGTTTGTCGAAAATCGTCCCTGCATGATCGTTGCCAACGATGCGACGGTCAAAGCCGGAGCGATGTTCCCTCAGTCGGTCAAAAAGCTGATCCGAGCGCAAAAGATCGCTTACCGATTGAAATTGCCTATCCTCTATTTGGTGGATTCAGCGGGTGTCTTCCTCCCCTTGCAAGACGAGATATTTCCCGATGAAGACGATTTTGGTCGGATCTTTAGGAACAATTCGATTCTATCTGCCGAGGGGATCCCTCAAATAGCCGCCGTCATGGGAAACTGCATCGCCGGTGGGGCTTACCTGCCGGTCTTGTGCGATAAAATCCTGATGACGCAGGGAAGCCAACTATGCCTTGCCGGCCCTGCTTTGGTTAAGGCTGCGATCGGACAGACCGTCGACCCCGAAGAGCTCGGTGGAGCCTCCATGCACTCGCAAATAAGCGGAACCGTCGATTTCCATGAACCCGACGACCCTGCTTGCCTAGCACGCATTCGATCCTTGGTCGCAATGATGCCTCATGCGAACACATCCCCAGCTGGGCGCTCGCCGAGTCGATCCGCAGAGGATCTCTACAGCATCGTCCCCGGAGATGGACGCGGAGAGTACGACGTCAGAGACTTGCTCTCGTGCATCATCGATGCGGAGTCTTTTCAAGAGTTCAAGCCCGATTTCGGAAAGACGCTCGTGACGGGTTATGCCAAGATCGAAGGCTATCCGATCGGGATCGTTGCCAACCAACGTGAGCGTACTAAAACAGCCGCCAAAGAGATACAAATCGGGGGCGTGCTCTATGGGGATTCGGCTGAAAAAGCCGCCCGCTTTGTCCTGGACTGTCAGCAGAATCAAGTGCCATTGCTCTTTGTCCAAGACGTCCAAGGTTTCATGGTTGGCAAACAGGCCGAGCAATCCGGTATTATCAAATCCGGTGCGCAGCTCGTCCGCGCGATGAGTATCGCAACGGTTCCAAAGTTCACGGTGGTCGTCGGCAGTTCCTACGGTGCAGGCAACTACGCTATGTGCGGACGGGCTTACGATCCTGCGATGATTCTTGCATGGCCAAATGCGCGTTACGCAGTCATGGGTGGCAATCAAGCTGCCGATACGCTCATGTCCCTCAAAGTGCGAGACATGGAAAAATCAGGCAAAAAGCTATCTCCACAGGAGCTCGATGCCATGCGGACCTCTGTGCAAGAGATGTATCAATCCCAGACCGATATTCGTTATGGAGCGGCCCGAGGTTGGGTCGATGCCATCATCGCTCCAGAATCGACACGACTTTGGCTCTCAACGGCCCTGAGCGTCGTGTCTAACAATCCCTTCCCAGCTAACAAGCAAGCGAGAGAAGTGTGAGCCAAACCCTCCGGATCGGTAATGCTCAGGCCTTTTGGGGAGACAGGCCCTCGGCCGCCAAAGAAATACTCACTCAGGTTCCCGACCTGGACTACCTGACGATGGACTACTTGGCCGAAGTCTCGATGTCCATTCTTGCCCTTCAGCGCGAACGCAACCCCCAAGCCGGCTACCCACAAGACTTCGTCGAAGTTGTGCGAGGACTTGCACCCTACTGGCTCTCCGGAGGCAAGTGCAAGTTGATCGCAAACGCCGGAGGACTCAGTCCGATGGCCTGCGCAGAGGCATGCCGTAGCGTCTTGGAAATGTCTGGATGCCGTTCTTTGAAGATCGGTGTTGTCGGTGGCGACGATGTGCTCGGGATTCTTAAAACAAACCACCCTATCGAGATCGAGCATTTCAACAACCTCGATACAAAGCAACCGCTTGGGTCGGTGCAAGATCGCCTGGTAACGGCAAACGCATACATGGGTTGCTCAGGAATCGTCGAAGCCCTTAAGATGGGTGCCGATATCGTGATCACCGGGCGGGTAGCCGATCCATCGATGGTGCTTGCCGCTTGCGTACACCACTTCGATTGGAGATACGACGATTGGGATCTTTTGGCCGCCGGGACACTGGCGGGTCATCTGCTCGAATGCGGAACCCATGCCACTGGCGGTATATCCACCGACTGGCTTGACGTGCCGAGTCCTATGGATATCGGCTTTCCGATCGCAGAACTCTCCGGCGATGGAAACTTAGTCATCACCAAGTCGGATGCATCGGGTGGGTGTGTCACTGTCCAAACGGTCAAAGAGCAACTGCTTTACGAGATTTCGGATCCAGCTCGCTACATCAGCCCCGATGTGGTTGTCTCGTTTCTCGGACTCAGCGTAGAGCAAATCGACATCAACCGCGTCGCGGTGCGCGGTGCAAAAGGGCATAAGCAACCTGATACGTTGAAAGTAAGCGCGACGTATCGTGACGGATACAGAGCTGCCGGAACATTGACGATCGTCGGGCCACAAGCCGTTGCCAAGGGCCGACGCTGCGGTCAAATCGTATTGGAACGGCTCAAAGACGCAAATTGGAACTTCAGCCAAACGGTTGTCGAATGCCTAGGCAACGGAGCAAGCATTCCTGTGCTTGAAGCAATCAACGCGGGACATGATAGTTTTGAGACTGTTTTGAGGATCGCAGTGGAGTCTCCAAGCAAGGACGCGGTCGATGCGTTTTCTAAAGAAATGATTCCGTTGGTCACCGCAGGTCCCCAAGGCACCACTGGGTATGCCCAAGGACGACCATCGGTCCAACCGGTCTTTCGTTACTGGCCATGCTTGATCGAGAAAAAACTGGTTCGCACCAGCGTGCAATCGATCTCTACAGAGGATCGGTCAAGCGGCAAGGCTCCGAGCGATACTTGGCCTAAGTGCCCAGCTCCCAAGAGAACCGATACTGCTTGCTCAGCAACCGTGGCTCAAGAGAAACATCAAGCGAGTATTTCTCAAAACCCAAAACGTCTTTATTCGGTCGCGTATGGTCGCAGTGGAGACAAAGGTATCAACGCGAACATTGGAATCCTTGCCCGAAACCCCAGCGATTACCTTTGGCTCAAGAGTTGGTTGACGGCTCAGCGAGTCCAAGAGTACTTTGAGTCGATGGGGGTCGAGCGGGTCGAGCGATTTGAAGTACCGAATTTACATGGACTGAATTTTTTGGTGCATGGCATTCTGAGCTGTTCTATTCGAAATGACGCTCAAGGCAAAGGTTTAGCGCAAGCCTTGCTGGCCATGCCCATCGAGGATGCTGACGTTTAATCTGGTGTTATGTCTAGGAGACGTGCAATGCCCAGCCGCAATTTCCAATCGCATCAAACCAACTCTGTGTGGGTCGATGGACTGACCATCGGCCAAGTCCTTCGGCAAACCGCCAAGCGACTAAAGCACCAAGACGCAGTGGTATTTCCTAACCTTGATTGGCGGATCACTTGGAAGGAATTTGACCATCAGGTCGACCTTGTCGCCAAGAGTTTGATTGCCCAAGGTTTTCGTCGCGGGGATCACTTCGGCATATGGGCCACCAACATTCCAGCTTGGGTTTTGCTCCAGTTTGCCACGGCCCGAATCGGGGTTGTCTTGGTAACGATCAACCCCTCCTATCGCACCGAGGAGTTGTCCTTTGTGGTCGGTCAAGCGGATCTCAAAGGCTTGGCCCTGATCGATCACTACAAGACCACGCATTACTCGGATTCACTCTTGCAAGCCGTTCCGGAACTTGTTCACGCCAAACCTGGTGAGCTTTCAAGCCCTCGATTCCCAAAGCTTAAGACTGTTATCAGTTTGCGTGGAGAAGCGATCCGAGGAAGTTTCGCGTGGGATCATTTCCTAAGTCTATCCGATAGCGTAAGCGACGAATCGCTGCATCTTGCAGAGCGAGATTTATCGTGTAGCGATCCTATCAATATTCAGTACACATCGGGCACAACAGGTGCGCCCAAAGGTGCTATGCTGTCGCATAGAAACATACTGCTCAATGCCTATTTTGCGGGTCAAGGACAAGCCTTTTCGTCGACCGATAGGTTATGCGTTCCGGTGCCCCTTTATCACTGTTTCGGCTGCGTTCTTGGAACCCTCTGTGGAATCGTCCACGGGGTGACCATGGTGTTTCCGGCCGAGACATTCCAAGCGTCCCAAACAATGCTCGCAATCGAGCATGAAAAATGCACCGCTGTCTATGGTGTCCCAACCATGTTTATCGCGATGCTCGAGCATACGGAGTATCCAAGCAGAGACTTAAAGAGCCTCAGAACGGGGATCATGGCCGGAAGCCCCTGCCCTATCGAATTGATGCGGAAAGTGACCGAGCAAATGGGTGCCTCGCAGATGACCATCGGTTATGGCCAAACAGAAGCCTCGCCGCTGATCACCCAAACGCGAATCGATGATCCAATCGAGCTTCGCGTCGGCACCGTCGGCAGAGTGCTCGAAGGGGTCGAGGTAAAGATTGTCGATCCTGCTACCGGCAAGACGCTCGGTTTCAACGAATCAGGCGAACTGTGTGCTCGCGGACACAATGTGATGTCTGGTTATTACATGTTGCCAGAAAAGACCTCACAAGCGGTCGATGAACACGGCTGGTTGCACACCGGCGATCTAGCTCTACAAGAACCCAACGGCTACTTCCGAATCACCGGCAGGATCAAGGATCTAGTGATTCGAGGAGGTGAGAATATCTTCCCGAGGGAAATCGAAGAAGTACTCTACCGTCATCCCTCGATCAAAGAGGTGCAAGTCATCGGGGTGCCCGACCGAAAGTTCGGCGAAGAAGTGATGGCATGGGTGAGCTTTCGCGACGGATGCGAAGCAACCGTTGAAGAGCTAAAATCGTTCTGCAAGGAGCGACTGGCTTACTTCAAGGTCCCGCATTACTGGAAAATCACCGACCAGTTCCCGACGACCGTCACCGGAAAGATCCAGAAGTACCGTATGCGAGAAATCAGCATCCAAGAGCTCGGTCTCCAAGCTGTCGCCAATATTGAAACAGCATAGATCAGACGGATCAGACGGATCAGTCGGATCAGTCGGATCAGACGGATCGGACAGATCGGACAGATCGGACGGATCGGACATATCAGACAGATCGGATACAATGGGCTCGACCTCAAATATGAATCTCTACCCTAGGAGTCCTATTCGTATGAATGCACTTATGAAACAGTGTCTATTGCTTTGCGCGGCAATTTGCTTTTCGCTTCACGGCAACGCCTTGGTTACGCTCAGGGCCGAAGATCTTCCTAAGATTCGCAAGGATGTTGTCTACGGGCACAAAGATGGGATGGCTCTGACTTTGGACGTATTCGAACCGGAGGCTAACCGCAAAGGGATCGGCTTGATGTTCATGGTCAGTGGTGGCTGGGTCTCGACCTGGATGCCTCCGGCTCAAATGTCGAACTTTTTTAAACCTCTCCTGGATGAAGGATATACGATTATTGCCGTTCGGCACGGAAGCAGTCCTAAGTACGTCATTCCCGAGATTGTCGAGGATGTGCGTAAAGCCCTCGAGCTTGTGAACAAACAATCCGAGGAATGGAAGATCGATAAATCCAAAATCGGGGTCTTTGGTTTCTCTGCAGGCGGACATCTATCGCTGATGCTAGGGACGACGGCCAACGACAAAAAGCGAGGTCCGCGTATTGCCGCAGTTGCCGCCGTCTTTCCACCGACGGATCTAGCACCTTACAAAACCCCAGGCAATCCCCGCATGGATCAATTTCCAGCCTTGAAATTCGACTCGAATCGCAACGATGAATTCTCACCGCTTCGTCAAGTCACCATGGTCGATGCTCCGACACTGCTGGTCCATGGAGACAAAGATGAACTCGTACCGATATCCCACAGCGAGAACATCAAGGAGGCCTTTGAGAAGGCCCAGGTCCCCTGTGATCTGGTCGTCATCAAGGGGGCTGCCCACGGCTTTAACGACGAAGGCAACCGCGTCATGTTCGAATCGATGCGGGACTGGTTCAAGAAGCATCTGGACAATCGCCAGACGGAATCAAATGGCGAATGATTCCGTCCTGCGAACCGTCTGCTAGTTCAGGCCATCTTCGGCCAACCGGTCGATTTCATCCATTCTCTCGAGCATCTTGTTGAGTTGCTCTTGTCCCCAGTGGGGGCCTTGCAACGATGGTTTTCCAGTTCGGTCTGCGATATCAGCACTCGATGGCAAACTTCCCATTGGGCTGCTCGATCCTGGGTCACCGACGGCTAGCGAACGGACGGTTTGCGAGAGCGTGTCGATCTTGCTGGCCAACTCGTTGACTTGAACCGACTTGCGTTTAAAGTCGGTCGACTTGTTGGCCAATCGGTCGGTCAGTTCATTGACCGATGTCTCCATGGCACCCTTGACTCGATTGAGATGATCGATCTCGGCGGCCAGTTGGCGATGATGGTTTTGAACCGCTTCAAACTCATTGTTGGCTTGGATCAGTTCAGCTCTCCGCAGCGATAGGTTGCTATCGAGCTCTGCAATCGACTTGTCGAGTTTCGTGCAGCGAAGTTCGCGATCTTCGATGAGAACCTTGGTTTGAGTTTCGAGCAAATCGCTGAGTTCTCTCTTCTGAGAGATCTCCTCATTGAGACCTAGGATGCTGTTGGCAAGTTGATCTTTAGACAACTGCATCGATTCGATCTGGGAGTGCAGATCTTTGTGAGTGGCAACAATTTGCCTGAGGTTGGCTTGGGCCGTTTCGATTGCCTCGTCGACCAAAGCCTTCTCGACTCTGGCATCCTCTAGGCCTTGGGTCACGTCGGACAGCGATTGAGTCTGGATCTCCAAATTGCGTTGGAATTCAACTTTGAGCGACTCAAGCTCGGTTTGCAAATCGGCTCGATCCTGCTCGAGAGTGTCGCAGGACTGCTGCAAGCGGACAGCTTCGTCGCTGAGTTTCTCGATGCGTCGTTCGATTGATTGCTGATCTCTTTGGAACTGCCGTTGGTTGGATTCATGCTCCGAGCGTGCTTGCTCGAAGGATTCCCGAGCCTGGGCCAGTTGCTCGTCGAGCTCAAGTATCTCGCGTCGAATTTTTTCCCGCTGGGACTTAAGATCGCCAAGGTGATCTTTCTTGGCCTCGATTTCCGAGTCAACACCGCAGAGTTTCATCTTGGCGTAGTCTGCGTCGGCTTGGAGTTGAACGATCGAGCTTTGGAGGGATTCGACGTCATCGACCAAACGATTGCGTTGCCGATTTAGCTCCTCTGCTTCGTTGGTCCACTGCGATGCTTTGATCTGAGCGGCAACAGCTTGGGAGTCGAATTCTCGGACGGCGCTTTCAAGACGATCAAGTTGGTGCTTTTGCGACTTCCAATCGCTGATCCACTTTTGGTAGAGTTGTGAGAGCGAGCGAATATGTTCGGAGACCGTTTCAATCCGTCGTCCCGATTCCTTTCGGATCCGATCGCTTCCAATCTCACGAACGGATCGATCGTAAAACAGGCTTATGCCCGCCAACAGAAAAACCATCGCGCCGGAGATATTAAAGAGCACGAATTCGTGATCCGCAAACTGACGTCCGTAATTCCAGTAGTTCGTCGCTCCAGTGACGGCGATACCTAAACCAAACAGAGAGAAGGTCATCAGACTCGGCCAACGACCCTTGCCTGCTTGGTCTTGATCCGTTTGCATCCATGTGCGGACTTCATTGCTGTACGAATCCAGTACGCGTACAAGCCTATCGACGGTGGTATCGTCGAGCAATCGTTCATCCGTGGCGACCCGCTCCTTACTGATTTGCTCGATCGATTCGAGGACTTGGGGTTTCACAGTTTCTCTCCAATGGCGAGTTTGTTTGACAAATTGTTCAGGTCGTTAGACGACTGGGGAGGAATTCGTCAATCTTTTCCCAGTCCCACTATCTTTCCTTGTCGAATCCTCGGGAGAAATTTGCCTGAACTCCCAATCGGCGGAACAATTGATATAATCGGAGTGTTTTTCGAGATTGAGGGTAAGAAATATTCATGTCGTCGACCCCCATGCGGATCCTGGTTAGTGCCCAAGCCTTTGCCGTTAGCGGAACGGAGTATCGTGAGAGATTGGGCAAACTGGGATGCCAAGTCATCGATGCGAAAACTTGGGGACCCCTCTCACTCGATTCGTTGATCGAGCAAGCCCAAGGCTGCGACGCGATCATTGCTGCTATCGATCCGTATTGCGAGGCGGCCTTCAAGGCGCTGCCGAGGCTCAAGCTCGTCGCACGTTGCGGGATCGGTATCGATAGTGTCGATTTGGTCTCTGCCACCGAACACGGTGTTTTGGTAACCAACGTGCCCGATGCGATGACCGATGCCGTGGCCGATTACTGCATGGGATTGCTCTTGTCGCTCGCGAGGCATATCCACGTGGGTTATAGCTGCATGCAACAAGGTGGCTGGGCAGAATTTCCAGGCGTTGAACTGCGAGGGAAAACCCTTGGATTGGTAGGATTCGGACGAATTGGCCAAGCCGTCGCGGCTCGCGCGTTTGGCTTTGGACTGAGCATCGCCGTCTATGATCCATGGATGCAGGCATCGATCTCCGCAGGGAAACACGATGGGCAAATCGCTGCCTTGGCAAGTCGAGTTCGGTGGTTGGAACTTTCAGACCTCCTAGAGCAATCAGACTTTGTATCGATCCATGCCCCAAATACGCGTGAAACTCGGCACATGATCAACCGGCAAGCGTTTGCAAAGATGCGGAAAGGAGCCTACCTCATCAACACCGCTCGTGGAGCCCTAGTCGATCCGGAGGCTCTTATGCAAGCCGTCCGCTTAGGACAGATCGCCGGAGCAGCGATGGATGTCTACGAGCAAGAGCCATTGCCCGCAGATCATCCACTCCGCTCTACTCCCAATTTGTTGCTAACACCCCACAACGCATTTAACTCGCAAGAAGCGGCTCTGCGAATGAGCATCGGATGCTACGAGCCAATCGTGGATATCCTCGAGGGGCGAACTCCCAAATCTTTATGCAATCCAGATGTACTCGAATCGACTTGCCTGAGAGTCAAACAATGGGCACTCTAGAATGAACACTATGAAAAAGAATTCCGTTCGCGATGCCTTAAAGCGAGGGGAACCTCAAGTTGGTACGTGGCTTTCCTTGTCGAGTCCTCTTGCGGCACGCTTCATGGCAAAAGCTGGCTTCCCCTGGCTGACGCTCGACATGGAACACAGCAATTGCAATTGGGAGACAGCATCGTCGATCTTTGCGCATGTCGCGGAAGCGGACTGCGTGCCGTTGATTCGCGTCCCGTCGATTACTCATGAGAATGCCAAAAGAGCACTAGATCTCGGCGCCTTTGGCATCGTCTTTCCCATGTGCAATACAGTAGAGTTGGCTGAATTGGCCGTGTCGAGTTGCAAGTATCCACCGATAGGAACTCGGAGCGTTGGCGGGAGTGTTCACGCTCTGAATTTTGGAACCAATGCGGCAGATTACTACCGAAGAGCCAACGATGAAGTCTTGGTGGTTGTCCAAGCCGAGCATATCGATGCGGTCGATCAGATCGATCGTATCCTAAGCGTTCCGGGGGTAGATGCTGTCTTTGTCGGCCCCAATGATCTCCTCGCATCGATGGGCAAAACACCGCAGATGGAAACCGACGATCCACAATTCGTCGATGCCCTCGACAAAATCCTTCGCTCGGCAAAATCGCACGGAGTCGCGCCTGGTATTCACGTTGCCGATGCCCAAGCCGCAAAGCGACGAATGGAACAAGGATGGCAATTCATCGCTGTAAGCAGCGAACTAGGATTTATGAATCAAGCTGCTGGTGCGTTGCTGAAAGATTTAGGTCGATCGAACCAAGGTCAAGTCGCGCGCTACTAACTCGCTACGAAATAGGGATGATGAGGATGCGACAACGGAACGTCGATTTAGGCCCTGGGAATGCTTCAGCCAATACATCCTACTGCTGGATTTTGTCCATCCTGTGGATCGCTCCGCTTTGGCTCGTGCTAGGCTACCAGAGCCAACCGACTCAGGCTCAGGAGAACGTCGAGAAGCAGCCAACTCTGAAAAATCGAGGAATCGCGATTCTGCAGGCCCAACAAGGGCCTTTTCCTGGAATCGGAGTCGGACAGGTCTTAATCGCCGCCGGACAAGTTGCATCCGATGCTACGGTACGCATCGTCGCCAGCGAAAAGGATCAACGGATCTTCTATCCTGCGATCGAAATCGTTTCGATCGAACCCGAGCCGCAAGCTAAGGAAGAACGATCCGGAGCGATTCAGTCGGACCAGCGGAGGATTGGAGATGGCACTGTTATTAAGCGATTGCGGAAAGCGATCGAACGCGTGCGAGAGTACATCGATCCGGTTGAACATGTTCGCATTCATTTCCTGTTTGTAGGCGATGCGCCCCTAACGATCGAGATCGATGGAGAAGTCAAACAGTCCATTGAACTGGTTCCACAGCCTATCGATGATCGCAAGATCGATCGAGCAACTTCAAACCGCTGGACGACGCTTTTGGATCAGTGGTGGATCAGTTACGTCGAACAAGCAAAACGGCAGATAGCCAGAAGCGATTACCCAAGCCTCGTTGAACGCTATCTCGTGTACTCGCTAGCGAATCGCTTTGGGTTTCCGATCCCAGAACTCGATCCTCGCAAAACCTCCATCTTGAAGAATCCAAGCGATCCGACTCCAACGATTCAGCGGATTGCAGGTTCCGAGTCGTCGCGTGATGAACTCCGACACGAACAACTGACTCTCAGCGTGGCCGACACTTCTCGACGTGTCGCTATACCGAATGCTCCACGTTGGAAGACCCATGAGATTCCCGACCTTCCACCCGGCTACTCACTGGAATCCATACCCATAGAACCTATCGCCAATGTCATTCCTCCCGAATGCTTCTATATCCGCTTTGGTTCATTTCAGAATTATCTTTGGTTCCAAAAGCTCGGCGACTCACGAGGGGGAGATATCGCTCAACTGGCCATGATGCGTGGTTACAACTACGAGAGCACCGATCGAGTTGAACGCTTGCTCAATACCAAGATGACAACGATCAGCAAACTCTTTGGGGATGCGGTCATCTCGGATATGGCCATTGTCGGTTACGACTTGTACATCCAAGACGGTCCAACCATGGGTGTGTTGTTCGAGGCAAAGAACTTTGGCCTGCTCAAAAGCTCCTTCGAACAAGAAAGACTCGCTACACTTGAGAGGATCGAACAAGTGGGTGGGAAGCTGCGAGACGAGCAGATAGGTGGAACCACCGTTTCCTTTTTGAGTGCTCCAGATCAATCGGTCCGTTCGTTCATGGTTCTCTCGGAACCCTACCTGTTTGTGACCAGTTCCAGGGAACTGGCTCGACGATTTATCGAGGTGCAACAAACGCAGCAGTCGCTGGCCCATCAGCCTGCCTTTCGCTTTGCGCGTTTGATGATGCCCCTAGAACACGACTACGACGTTTTTGCTTATTTCTCATCAGAGTTTTTTCAGAATCTGGTTTCTCCCAAATATCAAATCGAACTTAAACGCCGTATGCGAGCAATCGCTGCATTGGAAAATGCCGAACTTGCGAATATCGTTGCGAAGAACGAAAAAGCACGCGGATTGCAAGGAATTCGAAACGGCAACCAAAAATCAGGAACCATACCACCGGACTGGTTGCCCGGAGATCAAATCGAATACTTGATCGCACAAGGCTATTTGCCACGTTGGTTTCAACAACGGGTTGATGGATCCGAGACCGTCAGATTCCAAGACGGCTGGTACGATTCGCTACGAGGAGCCCGCGGAAGCTTTATGCCTATTGCCGATGTCCCCTTGGTCGACTGCACTCCCGAGGAGTCTGCCGATTACCGAGAAAGCATCGAGTACTACACCAAAGATTGGCAACAGACCGATCCGCTGATGTTTGGACTCAGACGCTACGAACATCCTGAAATTCCCAAAGCAGAGAGGGTCGCGATCGAGGCTTACATTGCCCCATTAGGTAGCGACAAGTATGGGTGGATGAGCCTGCTTCTTGCACCACCAGTGGATCAACAGATCCAACTACCGAGCGACGATGTGGTAAGTTTGCAAGTGCATCTGCGAGGTAACGATATGGGGAATCGTTTCACGCCCAACCATACCCTATTTGCGGGCTTGAAAGACATCGCCCTACCCTTCCCCGAGGAGACCAAAGGGTTGTTTGCGACCCTCGGGCTGCTCAAGTCGCTCCCTGTTTATCTAGGAGCTTGGCCCAAACCTGCGATTCTTGATCGTTTGCCTTTAGGACTCGGTGGTGGATTACCAGATGTCACCGGTTATTCGCGAACTCTCATTGGATTGTGGCGTTGGCAGATGGGTGGTTTTAGTATCATCTCTTTCCATCGTGAAATCCTCGACGCATGCGCATCGATCGTACGAGTGATTCCTGCCGATGATGTGGCCCAAGGCAGACTGCGGGTCGGGAATATTTCGGATAGCAAGGTAGCTGGTTGGTTCAATACCCTGGGGTTTCGACAAGCAGCCCAAGCAACACGTGGGAATCTATTTCTCTTGGACTCGATTGCTCAGCAATTGGGACTTCCGCCTCAAGAGGCCAAGACCGTCGCACAAAGGTTGCTCGATGCCAAGTTGCAATGCACTCTCGGAGGCGAATACCAACTTGAAGATGGCATGTGGCAATCGACCCGATGGCCAGACGATTTGCTCCTGGCACCGGGAGCTCAGCCCTCGACCGTCGGCTTTGACACGCTCCACACCGTACCCCCGAAAGATTATCGAGCCGGATGGCTAGAGTGGTTTCGGGGTGCAAATTTGCATTTGACGCAGTTGCCCGAGAGACTCGTCGTCGTAGGACATCTGGATATGGAATTGATGGCGATCAAACCCTTGGCCAACGGCGATGACTCCGAGAAAGCCGAAGGGCTACCAAAACTCAATTTCGACATCTACAACCTACCATTCAAGATGTTCAATTCGGACAAACCCAAGAAGAAGCCTCAGGAGCCCAAAGAGAGAGGTTTCTGATGCGACTAATTTTGGGGGTCGATGAGGCTGGGTATGGCCCGAACATGGGCCCATTGGTGATCGCCGTCAGCGCATGGCTAGTCGAATCGGACTTTGATGTTCTCGATGGGCTGGCACCCTTCGAGCCCGAGTTCCTCGCAGCCCCTTGGAATCCCCAATGCGATTTTGTTCCGTTTGGTGATTCCAAGAAGATTTATCAACCCAGCAAAGGCTTGCTGGGGTTGTCCGTTGCAATTCGCTTCTTCGAATCTATTCTAACTAGCAAACCTGCGATCAGTCGCCCTTGGTTTGCCCTCGGGAATCTAGCCCATCAAGATATCAAGCGCGTTGAATCGCTTCCCTGGTACGATCGTTCGTTGAACTTACCAGATCAAGTCATAGACGATCTTCTGACGCACTCTGCCCTGGTGTTTTCCAAAGAGAAACTGGTCAAACTCGGTGTACAGTTGGTCGATTTTCGGCTGAGAGTACTCGACGAAGCCTACTTCAATAAATCCGTCGAATCGCTTGGGAACAAGTCCGATGTCCTCGGTCAGTCGAGCCTGAACCTCACTTGGCAGGTTCTTCAAGACACTCTTGTCAGCTATCCATGCAAGGCTGTTGAGATTTACTGCGATCGGCAAGGTGGCAGGAAAAAATACGCTGGTCTGCTTTCGCATACATTTCAAACGTCGCACGCTCAGGAATCGGTCCCCTTTATCTCCGCGAGCCTTGAATCGCCCCAATCGAGCCTTTACTCGATGCACTACAGGGATATCCCAACAACGATTCGTTTCCAAGTCGAGGGGGATTCGTTATTCCCGCCAGCGGCCTCATCGATGGTCGCCAAATGGACTCGCGAAATCCTCATGGGACGGCTTAATCGATACTGGCAAGGTGTCGTAGGATCTACACTTAGGCCGACGGCAGGCTATGCGGTCGATGCAGCCCGATTCGCTCAAGACATCGGGCCCTGGATCGATCAACTTGGTTTCGAGAAAAACCATTGGTGGCGTATGCGATAATCGGTTTTGAACCGGTTATAATGAGCGAGTTCCAGCAGTTTTGACAGATGTATTCCAAGGAGATCGTCTTTGTTGGTTTGGACGTCCGTTTTCCAGAAAACTCCCCAATTCCTAATGGGATTGATCCTAGCTTTCATGCTGCTTGCAGTGGATCAAGTTTTGTGCAACGCACAGGATAAACAATCCAGTGCGCCGAAGTCCGCTTTGGCGAAAGTCACTTGGAAAGTGACTGTTCCTGCGGACACCCCTGGGGGATCCAAACTCTATATTGCTGGAAACATCGACGAATTCGGCCCTTGGCAACCCAATGCTTTCGAATTAAGCCCCCTTGCCGACGGTAAGTACGAAGCGAGCTTAGATATTCCAGTCGGAACTCGCATCCAATACAAGCTGACCCGAGGAAGCTGGGCTTCCGTCGAGAAGTCCATCGAAGGTGCCGAGATCAAGAACCGCACAGTAACCATTAGCGGTCCGCAAACCATTGAGATTTCAGTCGCTTCTTGGGCGATCGCTAAACCCAAGCCGTCCACGACGGCTTCCGGCGATTTGCGATGGTCGGACTTCTCGAGCCAAATTCTCCAAGCTCGACGCAGAATCACCGTCTGGTTGCCTCCCGATTACCGTGAAAATCCGCAAGTTCGATTTCCGGTGGTCTATCTGCTCGATGGCCAAAATGTTTTCGACAATCAACGCGCAGCCTTTGGTGCCGAATGGCGGGCCGATGAGACAGCCAAAAAACTTGCTCAATCGCCTAGCCCTAGAGCCTTGATCCTCGTGGCGATTGACAACTCGAAAAACAGGATCGATGAATACACTCCCGTCTCCGATAGGATCGCAGGCAATCTCTCCGGCGGACGAGCCGATGAGTACCTCAACTTTATCACAACCGAGCTTAAACCTTGGATCGATCAGGAATTTCGAACGCAGATGCGTCCTGAGTCGACGGCTATCATCGGCTCATCGCTAGGCGGTTTGTTCGTCCTCAATGCATTGCAGCAACGTCCTGATGTCTTCGGGAAAGGAGCCTCGATGTCCCCTTCTCTTTTCTGGGGTAATCAATACATGCTCGAGTTTTTTTCCAAGCCCGATCCCAAAGTGAATCAGGCCAAGCAGCGGCTTTGGATCGATATGGGTACTCAAGAGGGTGAATCTCCTGATGGGCAATCCAAAGCCGTCGAGCAAACCAAACAACTTGTTGATCTTTTGCAAACCCACCATCGAGATCGATATGATGTCAAAATGATGATCGATCCTGATGCCAAACATCATGAATCAGCGTGGGCCAATCGCCTGCCTGCCGCATTGGAATTCCTCTTCCCTAGCCCACAAGAAACCCAACTCCGATGAAAACAACTCTGAGTTCCACCATGGCGTGGATCTTTCCACTGCTATTCCTGAGCAACGGTGCAAATGCATTCCAAAAGATCAGTGATACGCGCGTCGAGCGGATCGACCCTTTGACCATCGAACAGGTCAAGCAAGCGATCGAAGTCCAACCTGGTTACGAAGTCGAATTGGTGGCGAGTGAACCACTCATCAAAAGCCCCGTGGCGATCGCCTTTGATGCCGACGGAGCGCTTTGGGTCGTTGAGATGGTTGACTACAGCGAACAGGAAAACGATGCACTAGGACGATTGAGCAAATTGATCGATACCGACAGCGACGGCGTCATGGACCAAGCTCAAGTAATCGCTCAAGGTTTGTCCTGGCCCACCGCCCTTGCCTCGCTTAAAGATCGCATGTGGGTTGCTGCCGCTCCGGTGATTCATGAGTTCAAGCCACAGGAAAACGGATCCACTTCCAACTGGAAATCAATCACAATTCTCGAAGGACTCGGCAGGCAGAATGTCCAAGGGCTAGCCAACTCCTTTCGTTGGGGACTCGATGGACGCTTGCACTTGTCAACCAGTTCCAATGGTGGCCAACTGACAGCCAATCCAAACAGCCCAATCGTCTTACCGGTCAGTCCCACCAATGTCTCTGGTCGAGACATCGCGATGGACTTAGTCAGCGGCAAACTCTCATCGATTGTAGGCTATGGCCAACACGGTATGGACTTTAGCCCTTGGGGAGATCGCTACGTGACGAGCAACAGCGACCATTTGCAACAGGTCGTCGCGTGGTACTTACCCGAACTGACCGATGCGTCTTTGTCTAAAGCCGTCGCATGGAGAAGATCGATTGCTGCAGATGGACCTCAGGCCGAAGTGTTCCGTATCTCACCGGTTGAATCCTGGCGAACCATTCGAACGCAGATGCGATTGGCCGGGATTTCGACGGGAATACTTGAAGGCCAAGGAAGAGCAAGTGGATACTTCACATCCGCAACTGGCGTTACCGTCTACGATGGCGATCAGTGGCCAGCGACCGACCATCCGATCGCATTGATCGCAGATGTCGGAAGCAATTTGGTCCATCGCAAGCACTTGGTTCGTAGCGGTGTGGCATCCAAAGGCCAGCGGATCGATTCGCAAAGTGAGTTTTTGCGCAGCAGCGATACTTGGTTTCGTCCCGTACAGTTTGCCAATGGACCTGATGGGTGTTTGTACATCGTCGATATGGCAAGAGAGACGATCGAGCATCCTAAGAGCATTCCCGAACCGATCAAAAGCCAGGTCGATTTGACTTCTGGGCGAGATCTCGGTCGTATATGGAGAGTCAAAGCAAGTGGTCGACCGATCCGGCGCATGATACCGGCGCTTTCGAATTATTCGACTTCCGAGCTTTGCGAAACACTCGGACATCCCAACGGTTGGCATCGCGAGACAGCCTCGCAAATCTTGATCGAGCGCCAGGATATCCAAGCGATCCCACTTTGCCGAAAAATCCTCACAGGTAGCCAAGAGCCATTTGCAAAACTCCACGCCTTGTCGGTTTTGGCCTCCTTACCACAAGGCTTAGATAAGGCGACTTGGTTCCAAAGCATCCAAGAGAATTCGATACACGTAAGGCTTTGGGCATGGGTGTTTGCAAACCGGATCGCGGATCTTTCCCCAGAATCGATCCAAGATCAGTTGCAGGCCGTCGCACAAATCATGCAACGTGAAAAGGACTTGGAAGTTCAGCTGGTGATGGCGGTTCGAAGCCCACTGGTTCTTTCACAGGAATCCAAGCGAGCGGAATTGTTTGCAGGCTGGCTCCAACGCAAGGATCCTGCAATTCTTGCTTGTGATGAGTTACGGGCTGCAATCGAGTATGCATGTCGAGGCCATGGAGCCAAATTGCTTTGGGAGCAAACCGATTGGCTAACGCTCTTGGGCAATTCAAGTCCGGCGTACAATTATCTTGATGCAATGCTGTTTCAAATGCAGCAACACGGAGAACTCGCTGCGGTGGTTCAAGATTGGAACCAGATCCGTTGGACTGATGATCAGCTTAGAGCGGCCACCGACGCTCTTGGACGTCTAACCGAACGTAGGATTATCCCCGAAGGAAGCGATACCTATCTCCAATTGACTAAGCTTGCTAGCACCCAACTCTTACCCCGAATCCAAGCGACTTTGCAAAAGGGAAAAACCGATCTACAAGCTGAGTCCGAGCTCGGCCTTAGCGATGCTCAACGAACCAATGCGATTCGATTGATTGGCACATTACCGATCCAGCAGCGTCAAGAAATTTTCACGAAGATCCTCTCGGATTGTCCCTCGGCAACGATCCAATGCAACGTGATTGAATCCTGGGTTCCAGGCCAGGCCGTCCTTCAGAAACTCGCGACCGAGTATCTCGATGGAACGAATCCATTGGTCGAACAGTCAATCTTCAAAGCGCTGATTCGCAACGAAAGTGGTGCGAAATTGCTCTTGGAACGGATCGAACAAAAAGGACTAGGTTCTTCGTCGATTCCCGCGTGGGTATGGCAGGCCTTGAGGGCGTTTCCCACCGACGCGATCAAGAAGCGAGCGCAGGCATTATCCCCGGTCTCCGAGGTCTCGTGGGAGAGCGTCGCTTCGAAATATCGCGACGCTTGGGATAAACCCGGGGATGCCAAACTCGGGGAATCCCACTTTAGAAAACTCTGTGCAAGTTGCCACCGCGCGATGGATATCGGGATTGCGATCGGTCCTTCGCTCGATTCTTATCGAGTACGGCCTAACGAGGCGATCGCACTGGCTGTGGCTGAGCCGAGCCGAGAGATGGATCCAAAGTACGAGCAGCAACAGATTCGAACCAAGGACGGTGAAGTCGCCGCAGGAATATTGATCAGCTCAAGCCAAGATCAAGTCACACTCCTTACGGCTCAAAACCAAAGCGTCTCGATTTCGAAAAACGACGTCGAGCAATGGAAGAGTTCTGGAAAGTCGCTCATGCCTGATGGGATGCTTAAAGAACTAGACCCCAAGGCCTTGAATGATCTAATCGCCTTTTTACGGCTCGTCCCCAACCCTTGATCAAAGACCGATATTCGGTGGTGGGCCTTTGGTCAAACCACCTCGTGTCCAGTCACATTCCCAACCTGGAAATGCAAAAGAGGGAAATGGCTCTGGAGCAATCAGATCTCGTGACTCGTAGACGATCTCGAATTGTCGATCCAGTCCGATTCGTCCTAAGCGAAACTTCTTGTAGAGATGATGCGTTTTCGGATCCACTTTGATCTTTCCACCGGGTGCATCGAACTCCAAGCCTTTTTCAAGGACTTCACGAATTTTGATTGGATCCGAGGACTTCGCGATTTTATAAGCCTCTTTCCAGACCATCACCTGTGTGTAGGCAGCTTCCATCGGATCGTCTACCACTCGGTCGAGACCAAAAGCTTTTTTGAATTTCCGCACAAAGGCTTGATTCGCAGGCGTATCGAGCGATTGAAAGTAACTCCAAGCTGCATAGTGTCCATGCACATATTCGGGTGGGATACGCCGGAGTTCACCTTCTCCAACACTGGTAGCTAGCACGGGCGATTTCTCAGGATCGATCCCGATCGAGTGACACTGCTTGTAGAATTCAAGATTGCTCTCGCCGTTGATGGTACTGAGGATTAGATCCGGCGCAGCTTTTTCGATCTTTTTAACCACATCATGGAAGTCGGAATGTCCGAGGGGAAAATAGTCTTCGCCGACGATCTCGATCGATTTGTTTTCCAGATACTTTTTGACAATGTAGTTGGCAGTGCGTGGGAACAAGTAGTCGGAACCGATCAAATAGATCCGCTTCCGCTGGCCACCCTCCTGGGACATAAACCAATCAAGCGCTGGTAAAATTTGTTGATTCGGTGTGCTTCCAAAATAGAATACGTTGCGGTTGCATTCAAAACCTTCGTATTGCAAAGGGTAAAAGAGCAACGGTTTGCGAGGTTTGCTCGATTTACCATCGAAATGCTCATCCCTAAAGAGTTCTGTAGGATTATCGAGTTCGTCGATGACCGCTTTGCGGTGCAAACTCGTCCAGCATCCAAAGATCACATCAACCTGCTCGCGGTCGACAAGTTCCCTTGCGCGACGCCTGAAGATTTCGCTGCGAGACCGACCGTCTCGGACGACAGATACGAACTCGACATTAGGAAACTCTTTGCTGGCGTTGATCTCCTCGACCGCCAAAATCTCGCAGTGCCTCAGGGACATTTCGTTCATGCCCATGGTACCGGTTTGGGAATGCAAGACCCCGAGCTTGATGGTCTGCTGGTCTTTTTCCCGGTTCAACAAGACATCGCTGGCCTTGTTCAATGGCTCGCATCCGATCGAAGTAGCCAAGGCTGCCAAGAGCCATAAAAGGGCAGTGTTTCGGATCGCTTCTTGATACCGTCTAGAATGCATCGAAGCTTACTCTTCCATCAAATGCGTGAGAATGTCTTGGAAAGGAGCCGACGAAATGCTTAGCTCTCCACGAAACGGGTGGTCTAACGATGCGATCAGGAAGATCATCAATCCCATAAACGCAGAAAGCATCCCACCTAGGAAGAGGTGGTTGACGATCTTCATATCGAACATCCAGATCAAAGCGATATTCATTAAGGCCCCGATCAAAACAACTCCCCACATCACACCGGGAATCGATGTCGATACCGCAAAAAGCCTCAGTCGTCTGGCCTCCAGATAGTTATTAAATTGCCTGAGGGCTTCGGCATGAAGAATCTCCTGTCCGGGCGTCTTGGGCTCAAACCGGATGAGTTGTTCATGGAATGCGATCATCCGTGTATTACCCTCTTGAGGGATGATCCCTTTTTGCTGAGAAGGCCAAGCGTACTTGACCACGTATCGGGTGTAATCCCGAAGTAGCCAAATCAGGTTGGTGCGATCGGGCTCTGGGTAAGCACTGACATCTCTGGCCAAGGCCGAGAGCGTCGAGGCCTCCTTGGAAACGATCGTCTCTACACCGCTAAAGTTCTGGTAGGCGGCTACGGCCAGTAAGCCCAGCAGCAAACCGTAGAAGACTCCGAAGCACGAGAGCATGTAACCAATCAGATCATTGATGTCCGCTCGCTTGCGAAGGAATGCCCTTAGGATAGGACGAATAAAGATGGTGCCGACCCAACTAAACGCTACGAAGGCACCGGTGATGATCACCGCCAAAGCAACGCTGGGAATGTCATAGATCCAATAAAACATGGTTTCAGTCCAAACGAGTGGTTTTATGACGAAGGATTATGATTCCACAAGTGGTCAATTTCCAGCATGAATTGCATACGATCAAGCCGAACCACCAAAAACAGGTATTTTCGCTCAGGGTTTAAGCCACTTTAGGGACGTAGGGCTGTTCCCAGATAGCAATTTTCGGATCGATTCTTTCCAGGAACGGTTCGAGCAACTCCCGATTCTGTGCTTGGGCCGAATCCACCCGGGGGCGAACTTGGTTGAGAACCACCGCTTGGACGCCAAGTCCCAAACTTATTGCGACCTGCACGGTCGAAAGAATCTGATGGACGCACCCCAATCGGTTTTCCGCCACTACAAGAAGTGGATAGCCAAGTTTGGTCGCTAAATCTGCGTTGGTCATCGTCCATGTGATGGGCGAGAGCAACCCCCCTGCCCCTTCGACCAAAAGCAACTCACAATGATTCCTCCAAGCCTCTACGCCTTGAACGAGTAGGTTTTCGTCGATCTGTTTCCCTTCGGATCGGGCAGCTAGCGGTGGAGCCAACGGAGCCAAAAAGCACTGCGGATTAATTCGCTCTAATGCAATATTCGCTGATTGCTCACCGAGCGACCGATGCAATTGCGATGCATCGCTTCGATGATCCTCGCGAGGATATCCACTTGCTAGCGGTTTATACACTCCAATGCGTTGGCCTTGCTGGATTAAACGTCTTGCATACTCGCAAACAAAAAAGGTCTTCCCCACCTCGGTGTCTGTTCCAGTGACAAATATTCCTTTCACGATTGGATCTCCTGGCACACAAGGCAGACATGTTTTTTCCCTACTTTGGTCAGCAGTAGCCAACCGACGCTCTCCGAACCCTTATCGATGATCAATTCTTTAGCCCATTGAGCTAAATCGACGTCGATGTTTCGGCTCTTGAGTTCCCATCGCCCTACCTTGAGCGCTCGGGACATGGCTCGAACCTTTTTGCGGTCCATCGGCATGACCTCAATGACTCGATACCACCGCAGCAACGGATGCTCGACCGGCGTGTCTCCGATACAGTATCCAAACTCATTTCCAAGAACGCTCAATCGCAAACGATCGGAGAGGGATACCACACAGTTGGCCGCACGCAGCGCTGGATCATGATCGGCCACAAAGGCCGACGCGGCCACTTGCAATGGATCTTGTTCGATACACTCCCATGCCTCTAAAGCCCCCAACGGTTCGGAGTCAAAGACCTCGTGATACCATCCAGCACTCTTTCGGTAGGCACTGACAATACGCTTGGCATGGTGCCACTGTGGAATTCTCCAATAAAGTCGTTGCTGGCGAACCGAGCCATCGCGAGAGATCCATCGTCGAGAGTCTGGTGAACCACAGTTTTCCCAGGCGTAATCGACATCCGGCTGGAATCCAGGCGCCACTTTGATCGAAGCACCCGGTGCGATCTCAATCCGTTTGGCAATCGCCGGCCAACTTGGCTCGGTCGAATACATATCTACCGTCCGACCGCTGACTCGTCGGTCTGGATCTAAATGCAGCCACCCATCAACTGGAAACTCCGCGTCCTCAAAACGTACTTGCACAGGCCGCAATGGGACCCCGTTTCTAGATGCATTGAGCTCGGCAAGAGCGCAAGCGATCTCTGAGGAGTCGATCGCAAGAAGTCGGTCTCCTAACGGCGTCTCATGCGATAGATGTTTCGCGATGGCAATCGCATCGACTCCGGCTCCGCAACATCCATCAATAACCGTTGCGTGAACTGGAAAATCCCTTGCCGTCTCCTCGGCGGTGATCTGATCGGAGGCTTGTTCCAGAAGCGTCTTCGTCCAAAACCAATTCCACGGCTCGGAGACTTTTCGCTTTGCGGCACCCTTTGCAAACTCAAACTGCGTTTGAAGTAACTGCAGTTGCTTTTGAGTTAATCTAAAACTAACTCCAATGGATTTCGAGAAGTCTTCCAAAGAACTGCAAAAAGACCAAGCCTCGGCAGCAGGTGCCGAGGCTAGCCATTGAAAGTCTGAAAACTCATTCACAGGAGTTCACCGGAGTACCAAAGTATCCGAACTCTAGCGACTTACTCTTCGAAAGCTGGCGCGTCGGTCGGAGGAGTTGTAGGTTCGCTCTCGTCAGTGCTCAAAGTCGCCTTGGGTGCCTGGTTCAACAGAGGATAGCTCTGCTGTTCGGCCGCCGCGGCACCTCGATTGACCAAGTCCTCGAGGGCCTCTTTACGGTAGGAAACTTCGGATTCTTGGAAGATCCTAAATCCAGTACCAGCCGGGATTAGGTGTCCGAGGATGACGTTCTCTTTGAGACCCACAAGGCGATCGACCTTACCGGCCAAGGCCGCTTCGGTAAGAACCTTCGTCGTCTCTTGGAAGCTTGCTGCCGAGATAAAGCTGTTGCTTTGAACTGCAGCCTTGGTAATCCCGAGCAATTGGACTTCGGCATGAGCGGGCTTGGGCTTCTTGCCCTTAGCTCCCTTGCCGCCGAGTCCTTCGCTCTGCGCATTGGCAGTGTCGAATTCCTCTTTGGTGACAATCGCACCGAGTGCAAATTGGGTGTCTCCTGGATCGGTCACCTTCATGCACTTGGCGATGTGATCGTTGTGCTTCTTGAAATCGAAGCGATCCATCACCAATCCGGCCAAAAGACTCGTATCTCCGGGGTTGGTGATCTTCACCTTACGCAGCATTCGAGCAATGATGATCTCGACGTGCTTGTCGTTGATTTCCACCCGCTGCGAGCGATAAACCTGTTGGATTTCGTGCAACAAGTATTGTTGAACCGCTTCTTCGCCGCTGACGCGCAAGATATCGTGCGGCACCAATGGACCTTCAACCAACGCTTGTCCCGCTTTGACGATGTCGCCAGAGTGTACCAAGAATCGCTTGCCTGGTGGTACCAAGTGTTCGATTTCTTCACCGCTATCGCTCTTGACCAAGATCGATCGTTTTCCGCGCTTGCGATCCTTGGAAATCTCGACCGTTCCGTCGATTTCGGCGACCACTGCCGGATCCTTGGGTTTACGAGCTTCGAAAATCTCGGTGACCCGAGGCAGACCCCCAGTGATGTCCTTAACGCCAGTGGCCTCCCGAGGCATTTCCGCGAGTTCTGTACCTGCGTTGACCTTCTTGCCCTCGGTTACGTTGATCACCGCCTTGTCTGGCAGATAGTGAACGTCGACCGCTTTTCCATCGGCGTCTTCGATAACGATTTGAGGATGGAACTTGCCCCGCGAGTCCATGATGCTACGACGGATGTTTCCACTTGGATCTTTCTCGATCTTGAGTGTATCACCTTCGGCAATATCGACGAAGGTAACCTTACCACCGACGGTCGCCAGAATGGGAATCTTGTGCGGGTTCCATTCGCAGAGAACTTGGCTCTTGGGAATCTCTTGGTCTTCTGCGACGAGCAGTCTTGCACCGACTGGAATTTCATACCGCTCAAGCTCACGACCGCGAGCATCAACGACGGCCAATTCACAGTTTCTCGTGAGCACAACGTCTTCGCCGTTGTCGTTTCGGACATACCGCATCTTGATGTACTTGACGATACCACCCTTCTTGGACTTGATATCGCTTTCTTCCATCGTGGTACCTGCAGCACCACCGATGTGGAAGGTACGCATGGTGAGCTGAGTTCCAGGTTCACCGATACTTTGAGCAGCGATGATACCGACGGCCATTCCTTCTTCGACCATCGCACCGGTGCTCATGTCCATACCGTAGCAGCAACGGCATACTCCCAACGGGGCATCGCAGGTCATCGGAGAACGAACTTGGATCTTCTCCAATCCCATCTCCTCGATCTTATGTGCAACGTTTCGGGAAATCATTTGATTCTCTTCGACGATTGTCTCCGAGGTAATCAAATTGACGATGTTTTGGCGGCTGACTCGACCTGTGATCGATTCGGTCAATCGCACTTCAACCTTCTCACCTCGATAGATCACACCCTTGGTGATTCCCTTGGTCGTACCACAGTCATTGAGTGTGATCACAACGTTTTGGGCAACGTCGGCGAGCTTACGGGTCAAGTAACCCGAGTCGGCAGTCTTCAGAGCCGTGTCGGCTAGACCCTTTCGTGCACCGTGGGTCGAGCTGAAGTACTCGAGAACCCCGAGGCCTTCACGGAAATTCGACTTGATCGGCGTTTCGATAATTTCACCGGTAGGTTTTGCCATCAGTCCCCGCATACCGGCGAGCTGACGGATTTGCTCGATACCACCCCGTGCACCAGAGGAGGCCATCAAGAACACTGGGTTGACATACCAGTTGCCTCGGTGTTGGTCGGTCTCCATGGCCGCAAGCATGTCCTTGGTAATCGCTTCGCGGGCGGCTGTCCAAGCGTCGAGAACTTGGTTGTAGCGTTCCTGAGCGGTCATCACACCCTTGAGGTAGTTCTTTTGGAAGGTCATGACCTTCTTGTCTGCATCCGAAATGTGACGGGATTTGGTATCGGGTGTCACGAGGTCGTCTGCACCGAAGGACAATCCACTGTGGGTCGATTCGCGGAACCCAAGTTGATTCATATCGTCGAGCAATTTGATCGTCGCACGACGTCCGAGCAATTGGTAACAGTCACTGATGACCATCGCCAAATCGCTCGAGCGAAGCGATTGGTTGTAAAAATCCATCCCTTCAGGAAGGATCGAATTAAATAGGATTCGCCCATAGGTTGTTTCAACAATCTGTCCGCCTGGAGCAGACCGATCGTCGGTTTTAAGTTTACGTCCCTTTGGCAAACGGGCTTTGATCTTGGCGTGCAAGGCGATCTTTCCGACGCTGTAGGCATAGTCTGCCTCGGTCGGATTCGCGAAGGTCATTCCTTCACCCTTTTGATCGGCAAGCATGATCGTGATGTAGTTGCAACCCATCACAGTGTCCTGCGAAGGACTCATAATCGGCTTGCCGTTGCTCGGAGCAAAAATATTGTGGGTGCTCATCATCAACGTGTGAGCTTCCACTTGTGCTTCGATCGAAAGAGGCAAGTGAACAGCCATCTGGTCACCGTCAAAGTCAGCGTTAAAGCCTTTGCAGACAAGTGGGTGCAAATGGATTGCGTTGCCTTCGACCAGGGTTGGCTCAAAGGCTTGGATACCCATTCGGTGAAGCGTGGGAGCACGATTCAAGAGAACTGGGTGGTTGCGAATCACTTGTTCGAGAATATCCCAAACTTCATCATCCTTGCGCTCGAGCATCTTCTTGGCCGATTTGATCGTATCGGCATGTCCGAGATCCTTGAGCTTGCGAATGATAAATGGCTGATAGAGTTCCAAAGCGATCTTTTTGGGAAGACCGCATTGGTGGAGTCGCAACCTCGGTCCGACAACGATCACGGAACGAGCCGAGTAATCGACCCGCTTTCCAAGAAGGTTTTCGCGGAAGCGGCCTTGCTTTCCTTTGATCATATCGGTGAGCGACTTCAATGGACGATTGCTACTTCCCAATACCGGACGCTTGCATCGTCCGTTATCAAATAGCGCGTCGACGGACTGTTGCAACATCCGCTTCTCGTTGCGGATAATGACTTCCGGTGCGTTCAGATCGACCAGCTTACGCAATCGGTTGTTGCGGTTGATGATCCGACGATACAGGTCGTTTAGATCTGATGTGGCGAAATTGCCACTATCGAGCAGAACCAACGGACGCAAATCCGGTGGGATCACAGGGATCACATCGAGGATCATCCACTCTGGACGATTCTCGCTATCTCGGATCGACTCGACGAGCTTAAGTCGATTGATAAGCTCCTTCTTGCGTTGCTTGCTACTGGTTTCATGCAACTCATTGCGAAGTTCTTCCGAGAGCTTTATCAGATCAAGGTTTTGAAGCAGCTTTCGAACTGCTTCGGCCCCCATGTCCGCTTCAAAGCCGTCGCCGTACTGAGCGCGAGCCGCTCGGTATTCGTCTTCGGTAAGGAGCTGCTGTGCTTCAAGTTCAGTCGTGCCCGGATTGACCACAACATAGTCTTGGAAGTAGATGACCTTCTCGAGACTGGTCGTTTTCATTTCAAGCAGATTGCCCAGGCGGCTCGGCATCGCTTTGAAGAACCAAATGTGAGCTACGGGTGCTGCCAATTCGATATGGCCCATCCGCTTGCGTCGCACTCGCGAGTGGGTGACCTTCACACCGCAACGATCGCAGATCATCCCCTTGTACTTCATCCCTCGGTATTTACCGCAAGCACATTCCCAGTCCTTCTCAGGGCCAAAAATCCGCTCGCAGAAAAGGCCGTCCTTTTCAGGACGATAGGTTCGGTAGTTGATCGTCTCTGGCTTCTTGACTTCACCAAACGACCAGGAACGAATGTCCTGGGGTCGAGCAAGCGAGATCTTGACCGAGGTGTAATCGTTTACGCGATCGTAGGTGGCTTCGGCAACATTACCCATTTAAGGAGTGCTCCAGGGATCGGATATATAAAAAGTGATCGAATGTTAGTAGGAATCGGACTGAAAACTTAGGTTCGGTTTTTAAAGCCGACGCTTTTCGAGTCGCATGTTCAGTGCCAAGCCTCGGATTTCGTTGGTCAAAACGTCGAAACTTGCTGGGGTCCCAGACTCCAGTGTGTTCTCTCCCTTGACCATCGACTCGTAGATCTTGGTTCGGCCTTCAACGTCGTCGCTCTTGACAGTCAAGAGTTCTTGGAGGATGTAAGCCGCACCATAAGCTTCAAGTGCCCAAACTTCCATTTCCCCGAATCGCTGACCGCCAAAGCGAGCCTTGCCACCGAGAGGTTGTTGGGTGATCAACGAGTAAGGACCGGTGCTTCGAGCATGAACCTTGTCGTCGACGAGGTGGTGAAGCTTGAGCATGTAGATGTAGCCTACGGTTGTCTCTTGCTCCATCTGCTCACCGGTTCGACCGTCGAAGAGTCGGATCTTGCCGTGCCTTGGCAATCCCGCCGATTCCAAAGCGTCGTTGATGATTTCTTCCGAAGCACCATCAAAAACCGGAGTGACAGCTTGGAAACCTAATACCGCACCGGCCCAGCCCAAGTGGGTTTCGAGAATCTGACCGACGTTCATCCGGCTAGGAACCCCAAGTGGGTTTAGCATGATTTGCAGAGGTGTTCCATCGGGCAAAAAGGGCATGTCTTCGACTGGCAGGATCTTGGAGATAACCCCCTTGTTGCCGTGCCGACCGGCCATCTTGTCACCGATGCTAATAACACGCTTGGTTGCAATGTAAACCTTAACCATCTGCAAAACTCCGCTTCGGAGTTCATCGCCACGCTTCATGCTGTTGAGGCGGCGATCTCGCAGATCGAGGGCTTCTTCAACTGAAGGCCACAGGTTCTTGTGAACCTTCTTGACCTCAGCATGCAAACCGCCATCAAGTCGGTTGAGCAAGCGAGAGAGGTTGAATGTTTGGGCCTTCTCAGCGATGTACTTCGGATCTTGGCCACCGGTAAGCGGTGTGCCGTCCTCGTCGGTCAGTTTTCCACCGATAGCCTTTTCAATTTCCTCAGCGAATGCGACGAAAGCATTGGCGATATCCTTATTGCCCTCTGTCTCGACTTGCTTGAGTTCGCGTTCGAAATTCTTTCGCTCTTCTTCGGTAAGGCTCATGCGACGAGAGAATTTTTGGGTATCGATCACGATACCTTCAACGCCGGAACTCACTTCTAGCGAGTCGTTCTTTACATCCTCCCCGGCTCGTCCGAAGATCGCGTGCAAGAGTTTTTCTTCTGGCGTCAGCTCGGTCTTGCTCTTTGGCGAAACCTTGCCGACAAGGATGTCCCCTGGGCGTACATAAGTACCGACTTGAACAATCCCCGACTCGTCGAGATTTCTCAACGCCTTTTCACTGACGTTGGGGATATCCCGAGTGAACTCTTCTCGACCGAGTTTGGTCTCGCGGATCTCGACATCGAACTCTTCGATGTGAATCGAAGTGTAAACGTCTTGCTTGACCAACTCTTCACTGATGATGATCGCGTCTTCGTAGTTGTATCCGTCGAAGGACATGAAGCCTACAAGGACGTTTCGTCCGAGGGCTAGCTCCCCGAGATAGGTCGAAGCACCGTCGGCAATGATTTGACCTTTCTCAATCTTATCGCCGATCTGGATGATGGGCCGTTGGTTCAAACAGGTACGTTCGTTGAGTCCCTGGTACTTCTTCAAGTGGTAAATGTCTGTGCCGATTTCGATTCGAGTCGCATCGACAAAAGTCACCTTTCCGGCCCTTCGAGCGCGAACGACCATCGAAGAGTTCTTGGCAACTTCTTTCTCCAATCCCGTTCCGACGATCGGTGGTTCGGCAACGAGCAACGGCACAGCTTGGCGTTGCATGTTCGAACCCATCAAAGCGCGGTTGGCATCGTCATGCTCCAAGAACGGAATCAATCCGGCAGAGACACCGACCATCTGACAGGGAGAAATATCCATGTACTGAACCGACTCTGGAGCGACGATTTCAAAGTCGCTGCGGTGACGAGCGATAAGCCCTGGGCCTGGAACCAGCACCGATTCTTTGACCGCCAAGTCCGCTGGCGCGATGTAAGCATCGGATTCCTCATCCGCACGCAACCATACGACATCGTCCGTGACGCGGCCTTCGGAGACCTTGCGATAGGGAGTGATCAAGAACCCATATTCATCGACTCCCGCATAGATCGACAGCGAACTGATCAGACCGATGTTCGTACCTTCAGGAGTTTCGATTGGGCAGATCCGTCCGTAGTGCGAAATGTGAACGTCACGAACCTCAAAGCCCGCTCGTTTTCGATTCAATCCACCTGGGCCGAGTGCAGAGAGTCGTCGCTCGTGGGTCAACTGCGAGAGTGGGTTGGTCTGGTCGACAACCTGAGAAAGTTCGCCGCGTCCGAAGAAGTATTCGATGGCCGCTGAGATGCTCTTTTGGTTGACCAAAGACCTGGGGGTCATGTCTTGGACTTCTTTGAGGCTCATTCGTTCTTGAACGGTTCTACGGAGCTTGAGGAACCCCTTTCGGAGTTCTTCGCAAGCCAACTCGTCGATGGTTCGAAGACGGCGGTTGCCCAAATGGTCGATGTCATCGAATCGGGCATCGCTGTCTTGATCGAACAAGTCGATCAAGTACTTGATCGAAGCGATCAAGTCTTCGGGACGCAGAGCCATTTCGTCTTCAGGCACCGTGAGACCTAGCTTGCGATTCACGCGGAAACGTCCAACGCGTCCAAGTCGATAGCGGTTGATATCGAAGAACTTTTCATGGAAAAGCTGCTTGGCCTTCTCCAATGCAGGCGGATTGCCTGGTCGGAGTCGTTGATAGATTCGCAAGAGAGCTTCTTCGTGGCTGCTGGTGTTGTCCTCAGCCATCGAGTTAAGAAGATAAGGAACCTTTGGCATCTCCATCACTTCGACGGATTTCACTCCGCAGGTGCAGATGATGTCACCGATTGCCTTGGAGATCTTGTGACCTGCTTCGACGATAATTTCCCCTGCACGCTCGTGGTCAGATGGGAACACGACATCGTCGCAAGCGATTTTATTTTCGATCTTTGGAAGAGATCTTCCATCGCTGATCTTCTCGGATTTGATCTCGTAGAAAGCCGAGAGCAAATCCGTGTCGGTGCTGAGCTTCGGAGACATCGCCCGAAGGAGCGTGATGACTGAAAACTTACCCGACTGGTCGATTCGAACCTGGAGCGAATCCTTCTTGGTGACATTGATTTCGATCCAACTTCCACGCTCGGGGATCACGCGGGCTGAAGGCAATTTGCGATCCGATGTACCTTCGGATTCTTCGACGAAATCGACACCTGGCGAACGGTGCAACTGGCTAACAACAACCCGTTCGGCTCCGTTGATGATGAACTCACCACCACCGAGCATAATGGGGATATCCCCGAGAAACACTTCCTCTTCAAGGGGTTGTTGGCGGTTGAGTCGAAGCCATACCTTTAGCGGTTTACCGTAAGTCAATCGCAACTGACGGCACTCTTCGGGCGTGTACCGAGGCTTTCCAAGCTCGTAGCGAAGGAATTCAAGGCTTGCGGTATTGTCGTAGCTCGCGATCGGGAAGACTTCGCGAAGCACTGCTTCTAGGCCTTGGTTCTTCCGCTTATCTGTCGCGATGTCTTCCTGCAAAAAAGCCTCGTAGGAAGCGGTTTGAAGCACCGTCAGATTAGGGATCGGAAACTGACTGCGACCCGACCCGAAAACGCGTGTTTCAGAAGGTTGCAGCCGTCGCTTCGATGATGTCGCCATAACTAGGAAGTTCTATCGGTTAAGGTATACAAACACTCGAAAATCAAAGTGGGGGGGAGGCTCGAAAGTCCAAGACACGTAGTGCCGAGAACCGGGGGAGCGAAGACGACCAAAAAGGAGCCTAGCTTCCTGATCGTCCGGGTTTCGCTCAAGCCTTAGGCCTGAAAGAAACAGAGGGACTCGGGGCAGGTTTCAATCGTCCGGTTATCCGATGAATCGATGACTTCATTGAAAATCCTCCGTATTCGGAAAGAAGACCCGCACGAATGTCGCTCCGCCGATCCAATCGTGCGTGCTCACTTGCAATGCTGAAGAAACCATTTGGAGGCTGGGGAATATGATCACGGAATATCAAAGCAATTCCCTCAAAGGCTCCGGAATGGTGTTTGGTGTAGGCTATCGCACCGCTTAAATGCTCTTCGGGAAACGACTAAAAATAGTAATTCCCGAGAACATTCAAGGCCCCCTAGTCTAGCAAGGCCCAGGGTTCCTAAAAGGGCACTTAGGCTAAAAGTTGAACTTTTTTGAAAATTAATCGCAAACTGGCACTCCAGTAGCTTACTGCAGTTCACTGCGGGCCAGAGCAGCAGCGATAAGGAGCAGCAGGGCCTGCAGCCAATACCGCCCAATCGACATTTTGATCATTTTAGAAAAGATTGGATTTGAGCGTATTTCGGCGCATCCCGATGGGTTTTTGAAAGCGCTCGGGCGCAAGCCCTCCCGTGAAGGACCAAGGGCCACAGGCCAGTAACCCGAAGTGTAAACGAGGAAGCACTCGAGTAATCGTCATGCGGAGCCATCGGCCATGTACTAGCGCTGACTCCCTCTCAGATCGTTTTACGGGGGTTTTGAGCGGGGATCGCCCCCGAGTTTCGGGCGACCAATACCTTGAAAACTTCACCCCCAAAACAACCTTTGGATGTCCGAGTCTGTGTTGGAGCAAATTTGCCTTTAAGCTATGATTTCGGGAAGTTGAGTTTGCCTTCTGCCAACTCCTAACCAACCATTCACCCTCTGTCCGAATTCCTATGACCCCTATCGTCGTCCCCGCTGTCGGTGAAAGCATCTCCGAAGTCCAAATCAGTCAATGGCTCAAAAAGGAAGGCGAATGGGTCTCGGCAGGAACCGATCTTGTCGATCTGGAAACCGAAAAAGCTTCCGTCCAAATCTCCGCTCCCGCCGATGGATACCTCGTAAAGATCCTTAAACCCAACGATCAATTTGCCGCTGTCGGCGAGACCATCGCGGAATTCCAACCGGCTCCTAAGTCGGCTTCCAATACCCCAGCCTCGACTCCTTCCACCCCATCGACCACAAACACAACCTCAGCCGCGCCTGTTGCAAGTAGCCCTGCATCGACCGATGTGCGTGTCATGCCCGCAGCTCGCCGCATGGCCGAGGACAACAAACTCTCTGCCGAGTCGATCCCCGGTACCGGCCCAGGTGGACGTGTTCTCAAAGAAGATGTCGCCAACGCCGTGGCATTGCGCAACACACCAACGGCTCCCACGACCGCGCCCGCTATCGCCCCAGCACTGACCCCATCGATCAGCCCAACTGCTCCCTCGACCGCTCTGCAACAAGGTTCGCCTCATCGAAGCGAAGAGGTCAAGCCGATGAGCATGATCCGCCGCACGATCGCGACCCGTCTGGTCCGAGCACAACACGAAGCTGCCTTGCTGACGACCTTCAACGAAGTCGACATGCAACCCGTGATGCAACTTCGAAACAAATACAAAGATGCCTTCCTGGAAAAACACGGCACAAAGCTCGGCTTCATGTCGTTCTTTGCCAAAGCCGCCTGCGAAGCCCTCAAGCGTTTCCCGGCCGTCAACGCCGAGATTCGCGGAAACAACATCGTCTATCGACACTACTACGACATCGGAATCGCTATCGGCGGCGGAAAAGGACTCGTGGTTCCTATCCTACGAAACGTCGAACGCATGAGCTTTGCCGATGTCGAACGTACTATCGGTGACTTTGCCGAACTCGCCAAGAACAATCGCCTCATGCCCGAGGATCTCGAAGGTGGTACGTTCACCATCAGCAACGGCGGTGTCTACGGTTCGCTCCTGTCGACCCCCATCGTCAATCCTCCCCAAAGCGGCATCCTCGGTCTGCACTCGATCCAAGAACGCCCAGTGGCACTCAACGGCCAAGTCGTCATTCGCCCAATGATGTACCTGGCACTGACCTACGACCACCGTATCATCGACGGTCGCGAAGCTGTGACGTTCCTCAAGACGATCAAAGATGTGATCGAAGACCCCGCCCGCTTGTTCCTGGAACTCTAATCGCCATGATGCAACTCGGTTTCGTTAGCGCGATCGTCCCAGAACTGAACCTCGAACAAGTCGTCGAACTGGCAAGTTCGATCGGTTACCAAACCGTCGAACTCATGTGCTGGCCTCCGAGCAAAGCCGACCGTCGCTACGCCGGAGTGACTCACATCAATGTCCTGGATCTTGATGATGCTCGTATCGCAGCGATCAAGAAACTCACCGCTCAAAACAACGTGAGTATCAGCGGCCTGGGATACTACCCCAACTGCCTTGATGCCGACGAAGAACAAGCCCAACGCTGCTGCGAACATCTCAAGCACGTGATCGCTGCTGCACCACGACTGGGTATTCATCAAGTCAACACCTTCATCGGTCGGGACCATACCAAGAGTGTCGAAGACAACTGGCCCAGGATGCTCAAGACCTGGCGACCCATCGTCGATCTTGCCGAAAAGCACGGCGTTCGAATCGGAATCGAAAACTGCCCGATGCTCTTTACCGCCGACGAATGGCCGGGTGGCAAAAACATCGCAAGTTCCCCGGCCATCTGGCGCCGTCTCTTTGCCGACCTTGCAAGCCCCAATCTCGGACTCAACTACGATCCGTCCCACTTGGTCTTCCAACACATGGACTACCTCAAGCCCATCCGCGAGTTCATCGATCGGATTTTCCACGTCCACGCCAAAGATGTCCGTCTCGACCAGCACCTTGTCGATCAGCACGGAATCTTCGCCCATCCAAACCTCTACCACTTCCCAAAACTCCCGGGACTTGGAGATGTTCAATGGGGCAAGTTCTTCTCGGTTCTAAGCGACGCAGGCTACCAAGGCCCTGTGTGCGTTGAGGTCGAAGACCGCGCCTACGAAGGCTCACTCGATGACCGTAAAGCTTCCCTGGTCCAAAGCCATCGATACTTGTCTCAGTTTCTGCCTTTGTAAAAACACACAGTCGCAACACGCACTCTCCTTTCCCCCCCTCCCCCTCTTGTGTCGATTCGAGGAAAAGATGACCTCTGAGCACGGTTCTGACTCCAAAGCCCCCAAGCAAATCGCCAACGTGATGAACGAAACGCGGATCTTCCCACCAAGTGGCGAATTTTCGCGAAACGCAAGCATCGGTTCGATGCAGGCTTACGAGTCGATCTACAACCATTCGATCGCCGACACCGAGAAATTTTGGGAGTCCCAAGCCCGAGAGCATCTCCATTGGTTCGAGCCTTTTACCAAAACGCTCGATTGGCAAGAACCCTTTGCTCAGTGGTTCCTCGGTGGCAAAACCAATGTGTCTTACAACTGCCTCGATGCCCATGTCCAAGCAGGCCGAGGTGATCGAGTCGCGTTCCACTGGGAAGGCGAACCGGGCGATACCCGCACGATCACTTATGCCGAGCTGACCAAAGAAGTCAGCCGCTTTGCCTCGGCCCTCTCGAAACTCGGGATCCAAAAAGGAGATCGCGTTAGTATCTACATGCCGATGGTGCCCGAACTACCCGTGGCCATGCTGGCCTGTGCCCGCATCGGTGCAATCCACTCGGTGATCTTCGGCGGGTTCAGCGCCGAAGCCATCGCGGATCGCAACAACGATGCCCAAGCCAAATTGGTCATCACCGCCGACGGAGGTTGGCGACGCGGAAAACTTCTTGCCCTCAAACAAACCGTCGATGAGGCTCTTGCCAAGAGTCCTAGCGTCGAGCATTGCATTGTCCTGCGTCGGGCCGGAAACGAGACCAAAATGCACGCGGGTCGCGATCTGTGGTGGCACGAACTGACGGAAAACCAACCCGACGATTTCCCTGCCGTTGCGCTCGATAGCGAGGATCCTCTTTTCATCCTCTACACCTCGGGTTCAACGGGCAAACCCAAAGGGATCAAACACACCACCGCAGGCTATAACCTTTATGCCAAACGAACCTTCGAGTGGGTCTTTGACCACAAACCCGACCAAGACATCTTCTGGTGCACGGCCGATTGCGGTTGGATCACCGGCCACAGTTACATCGTCTACGGCCCCTTGTCGGCAGGGGCAACGCAAGTCCTCTACGAAGGAGCCCCGAATTGGCCCGCCGAAGACCGCTTCTGGGAACTGATCGAAAAGTACAAAGTGACGATCCTTTACACCGCACCGACGGCCATCCGTGCCTTCATCAAGTGGGGCGATCATCACGTCGAGAAGCACGATCTGTCGAGCTTAAGACTCCTCGGTAGCGTCGGCGAAGGGATCAATCCAGAAGCCTGGATGTGGTACTACAACAAGATCGGATCAGGACGTTGTCCAATCGTCGATACTTGGTGGCAAACCGAAACCGGCGGCATCATGATGTCCCCACTCCCCGGAGCGATCGCTTGTAAGCCCGGTTCTTGCACCAAACCACTCCCTGGGATCATCCCTCGAGTCCTGCACGCGGATTTGACCGACGTTGGCACCAACGAAGGTGGGATGCTGTGCATCGAGAAACCTTGGCCCGGAATGCTCCGCGGCGTCTGGGGTGACGACGAGCGATTCAATGAGACTTACTGGAAACGAGTCCCCCATATGTACCTCACAGGGGACAACGCACGCTGCGATGAAGACGGCTATTACTGGATCATGGGTCGAATCGACGATGTGATCAATGTCTCAGGACATAGGCTCAGTACGATCGAGATCGAAAGCGCGCTGGTGAGCCATCCGTCGGTCGCCGAAGCGGCAGCCGTTGGGCGTCCTGACGAGATCAAAGGGCAAGGGATCGCCGTGTTTGTGACCTTGAAGAACCATGCACCCGACGAGTCGATTCGAGACGAACTCAAGAAGCATGTTCGCAAGGAGATCGGTGCCTTGGCAGTCCCCGACGAAATTCGCTTCACGACCATGCTACCCAAAACGCGAAGTGGTAAGATCATGCGGCGATTGCTAAGGGATATCGCATCGGGCAAACAGAGTGTTCAAGACACCTCGACGCTCGAAGATTTCAGCGTGCTTGCAAAATTGCGTGGTGACGAAGAAGGCTAAGGAACCTAAAAGGAGCCGAATCGATGATGAAACCCATGAGCGAGGAATTGACCCGAGAGCGGATCGATGCCCTGAGGGTCGAGTTGAAACCCGCTGAGAGGATCTTGCAAATCATCCACTTGAATTTCGTGGTGGGAGCGTCTGTTCTTTTAGGGTTCCTCTATTTCATGAGTCGGAACATTGCTCCAAACGATGCTGCTGTTCCATTGCTGTTTTTTATCGTCAGCATTCTGCCGGTGGTACCATCGTTCATCGTTCCGGCACTGATGCGAAATGCCAAGCTAAGTGCTGGAGAGTCAAGTGAGGAATCGATTGGCAAGTTGGCGGGGATCTACCAAACTTCACATATGGTTGGTTGCATGATCCTTGAGTCGGGGATCATTTTCTCCGCCCTGGCCTTTCGGTTTGCCGACGCGGTGCCGCAGTGGTTTGTCTTAGTGCCAGCGATATTAATCTTGGTCCTTCTCCTTCGATTCCCATTGCCCGGTAAGCTTACCGATTGGGTCATCACCAAGCTCGAATCCCGCCGCGATTAGGATACGAAAACAACTCCGACCGTGTAACGGCGCTGCGACCGTATCATGGGTCTGTGACCCGTGACCGCAATATTTAAATCATCAACGCACGGCCTCGGAGAGCCGTGCTACGGTGGTTTGCCAAAATAGCCGCGCACGGCCCCCGGGGGCCCGGCGACGGGGGGG
>Ga0082207_1000125_pt1 | contig 44310 bp, 34 predicted proteins | sample LakMenEpi10Aug09_FD_71540 | JGI IMG/M metagenome (GOLD analysis project Ga0082207, IMG submission 71540) | reverse complement strand
GCTCGGGCAAGGCACCAGTTGCGAATGTTTGCGGAGGGAGTGCGTTGTGCAACTGTGCGAAGCACCGAGGCGTACAGTCGTTTGTCGTCATCGGTAGAGCCTGAATGGTGAATGAGCCACGAGCCGCACTCGAGTGCCCATCGAACATCGTCTTCGCGAAGTGCGGTTGCCACCGTGGTTCGCACTATTTCAACACCGCCAAAACCTGCAATCAAACGATCGGCCCGTTCCCTAGTAGGAAGCGGAAACAAGTTGGATTCTTCGCCATCGAAGAAACCAAACAGACCACTTCGTATCTGGCGCACATGATGTTCGGCGACTCCGTAATACTCGGAAGTGAGGTAGTCGTTGTCGTAGTAAGAGGGAAGTTGAATAAGGTGAGCCAAATCTCGCGATGAAGCGCCCCGATTGGTGTGACGCACGGTCTGGTCCCACAAGTACTGGATGGAATCGCGGTACCGGGTAACCCGTCGAACAATTTCACCCTGGCCTGAAATCGGCGGGCCGTGAACACCAACCAAGTGTTCCGACTGAAGCGACAGGAGGTGGTCGATCCCACGCAGCATCACTTGCGGGTCGCGGTATTCCTCACCGCGAATGGCAAAAACATTAAACAACACTGGCCAAACAAGGTTGTTCACTGCAGTACGTAGTGATGGGAACCAGTACGTCACCGAATCCTCGGCATCACTTGGTGCGGGTGTTACGTCGATGGCGAGGCCGGCAACGTTGATGGTGCACTGTTCGGCAAACGTGTTGGTTGGTGCAATGAAACTGACGGTGTGTGGCGCGTGTGCCGGGTCTCGATAAAAATTTCCCAAACCCACGTTGACGAGGCCGTCTTCGCCGGAGTCGCTTAACGTGACGGCGAACTGCTCGACTAACCCTCGGCTATAGGCAGGCGCAATCTCGGTAGCGGTGCGTTCTCTGTTGAACGAGATGTCTGCGTGTCCCCAGACAGGCACCTCACCAAATTTGTCGAAAACTGCTTGTGTGCCGCCTACGTAGTGAAAGTGTGTGTACAACACGGCAACAACCGGGCGAGACGTGTACTTCTCAAGTTCGGTAAGCGCGTTGCGCATTTCTTCAACAGACTCACCAGTATCAATGGCAATGATTCCGTCCGGTGCGTCGATAAACGTTTGATTCGAGAGACCATTGCCCACGAAAGTCCACACGCCTGGCGCCACTTGGTAGAAGCTTTTTGCTAGTACTTTCGAATGCGCTATATGGTCGCGGTGTGCAACCTGGCCATTGGGAAGCGTCTCGGTCAATTGTGCGTTGGGCTCAAAACTCTTACTTCGTCGAATCTTTTCGGACATGCGTATACCGTAGGCGAATGACGTGGCCGCCAAAGACGCCAACTATTGGTACGAGCCAAGCTCCTGTGCTGGGTCTGTCGATGCGGCGTCCGGCCAATTGGAATACCAAATGTCCGCAGCCGAAGTACCAACGTGCAGCGGCAAGCGATCGAAGCCATCAATAGGTGCAATGAGTGGTTCAATAATCACATCGTGACGAGGCTTGGAGAAAAAGGGAAACGACTGCCGAGCCTCGCCCGTCCTATTGATCACTCTGTGCGGTGTTGAAATCAATCGACCACCGCTCCATAGTTCCATCATGTCTCCAACGTTCAGCACAAAAGCGTCTTCGGGGCATACGGCATCAATCCATTCGCCACTACGTGCACGAACCTCGAGGCCTCCAACGGGGTCGTGTGCCAACGCAGTGATCACATTAAAATCTTTGTGCGGATGAATTCCCCAAGCATCTGTCGTTGCATTCATAGGTGGGTAGTTGAGCAGCGTCATGTTGGTGAGCCCTTGCGTCATGCACGACATCACAAAACTTGTGTCCATCTGCAGCGCCGAGCAAAGGGCAACAATGATGTCGTTGGTTACCCCCTCGAGTGCATTCCAATAGGCGATCACGGGTGTCTTAACGTCAAACGAAATCGCGGGCCATTTATTGGCGCCGTATAGGGGAGACTGCGAGCAGATTGGGTCATTCGGGTCGGTTTCGCTATGCAGCTTCCATGCTTCGTATTGGTCGGCTGTTCCCTTGCCGGAATTAGGTGTGAAATACCCGAGGGGCACGAAACCCCGGTAGTTACCTTTTTTAACCATGTCGGCCATCAGCACTTCTCGCGGGGTAGCGAATAGTTCACGAACCGCAGCGCGCATGTTGGTGACTGTTCTAGTTGCAACCCCATGGCCGGCGACGATGGCGAAGCCAACGTCGCTAAACGCATGGAGGAGTTTCTTTGCGGTTTGTGAATAGGCGCTGGTGTTGGTCGCGGATGTTCGAATCTCGGATATATCAACAATCGGGAGCGAAGCGACCACGGGCCAACCGTAGTCCAGAGTTTTGTCATATATCAGAGGAGTAACTGCCTATATAGTGGTGCGGCTGTTGGTGCTCATCCGGAGTAACCGTGCCATATATAAGGAGTACATCATGTCGTTCCCATCAGATCTGGAAATTGCACGCAAAGGCGCAGCAAAGCCGCTCACCGAGATTGCCGCCATGATGGGAATCGGCGAGCACCTGTTGGAGCCTTACGGCAAGAGCCTTGCAAAGATCAGCCTGGACGCAATCGACGAACTTAAGGGTCGACCAAAGGCGAAGTATGTAGTAGTCACCGCAATCACCCCAACGCCACTCGGCGAGGGAAAGACCACCACAACTGTTGGTCTTGGTCAGGCCTTTAAGCACATTGGCAAGAACGCAGTCATCAGCCTTCGTCAGCCATCCATGGGTCCAACATTTGGAATCAAAGGTGGCGCTGCCGGTGGTGGTTACAGCCAAGTCATTCCAATGGAGCTGCTCAACTTGCACCTCACAGGAGACTTCCACGCAGTTACTGCAGCGCACAACCTGTTGTCGGCAATGGTGGACAACCATTTGCATCAGGGCAACGAACTCGATCTCGATATGGACAACATCACTTGGCGTCGTGTAATCGACGTCAACGATCGTTCGCTTCGCAACATCATCGTCGGTCTTGGAACCAAGGAGGACGGCGTTACGCGTCAGACCGGTTTCGATATCACAGCAGCCTCCGAAGTAATGGCAATTCTCGCCCTTTCAACTTCGCTCGAAGACATGCGCAAGCGATTTTCGCGAATCGTTGTTGGCTACAACTCCAAGGGAACGCCAGTGACTGCAGAGCAGCTGAGTGGCGCAGGTTCAATGGCAGTCATCATGCGTGATGCAATCAAGCCAAACTTGTTGCAAACGCTTGAGAACACACCAGTCATTGTTCATGCTGGCCCGTTCGGAAACATTGCGCATGGCAACTCGTCAATCATTGGCGACATGGTCGGCATTCACGGTGGCGATTACCTCATCACCGAAGCGGGCTTCGGCGCAGACATGGGAGCAGAACGATTCTTCAACATCAAGTGCCGTTACTCGGGCTTGAAGCCAGATGCCGCCGTGTTGGTAACAACAGTTCGCGCGTTGAAGGCTCACTCCGGTAAGTACAAAATTGTTGCCGGCAAGGCATTGCCACCAGAGCTATTGGCCGAGAACCCATCGGATGTCGAAGCCGGCGGCGAAAACCTGAAAGCACAGATTGAAAACGTGAAAGCACACGGTGTTGTGCCAGTAGTTGCTATCAACTCATTCCCAACCGACCACAAATCGGAACACGATGCGATTCGCAAGATTGCCGAATCGGCTGGCGCACGCGTTGCAGTGTGCACGCACTTCGCCGATGGTGGCGCGGGCGCGGTCGACTTGGCGAGGGCAGTGGAGGAGGCTTGCAATGAGCCAAACAACTTCCACATGCTGTACACCGATGATGCATCGTTGAAGGAAAAGATCGAGACCGTTGCCAAGACCATCTATGGCGCGGCAAACGTTACCTATTCGGCACTTGCCAACAAGCAATTGAAGAACTACACCGACAACGGATTCGGGAATCTGCCGGTTTGTATCGCTAAGACGCACCTGTCCATCTCGGGCGATGCTTCGTTGAAGGGCGCACCGAAAGGCCACACCCTCAACGTTCGCGAAGTTCGCGCATCGGTTGGTGCCGGCTTCGTCTATCCAATCTGTGGCGACATGCGTACTTTGCCGGGTCTTGGTACAAAGCCTGCCGCTGCAATCATCGACTTTGATGAGAACGGCGAAATCGTCGGATTGTCATGAGCACCGAATTCAAACGCACGCCCGGTGGCGCCATTTTGATGGACGGCAACGGACTGCGTGACGAAACTGTTGCACGCTTGCGCAAAGAAATTGAAGCTGCGGGTTCGCCCAAAGTATGTCTTGCCACTGTGCTTGTTGGCGGCGATGCCCCAAGCCATATCTATGTAACCAGCAAGCACAAAAAAGCGCAAGAGGCCGGAATGGTTTCGGTTGGAGTGCATCTCGAAGAAGACGCAACACAAGAGCAGGTAGAGGCAGAGGTTCGCAAACTTGCCGCCGACCCTTCAGTGCACGGCATCTTGGTGCAACTTCCACTTCCAAAACATCTGAACTCCGAACCAGTGCTTGCGTTGCTTCCACCCGAAAAGGATGTTGACGGGTTGACCGAGCGTTCGATGGGACGACTGATGCGCAGCCTTCCAGGCCACGCACCCTGCACCCCGCTCGGTGTTATGCGCTTGCTGGACCGTTACGAGATTTCTACGAAGGGTAAGAAAGTTGTTGTCATCGGGCGCTCGTTTCTGACGGGCCTACCTCAAGTGATTTTGTTCGTTCGCAAAGGTGGCGACGCCACCACAACATGCGCTCACTCGATGACACCAGCAGAAGATCTCAAGGCAATGTGCCGAGAGGCTGACATCATTGTTTCCTGCGTTGGTGTTGCTCGCATGATCAAAGCCGATTTCGTCAAGCCAGGTGCAACAGTGATCGACGTCGGTGTCACGCGCATCGACAACAAGATTGTTGGCGACGTGGACTTCGACGAAGTGCAAGCTGTGGCGGGCGCAATCACACCAATGCCGGGCGGAACAGGCCCAATGACAATTGGATGTTTGTTAGAGAACACGTTGTCTGCAGCCAAAATGCTTGGTGCATTTCCAACAAAATAGTTTGCCTACAGCGCCGCAGGCGCCTGCATTTTCTTGGCAAGGGCTTGCAACAATCGGTCCAAAATTGTTGCCATCAAAACAATTGCGATTCCGACCTCGGCACCCAATCCAGAGTTGGATCGAGTGAGGGCTTCAACGGAGCGATAGCCCAAGCCCTCTCCGCCAACCATTCCGGCAATGATCGCCATTGCCAGCACCATCATCACCATCTGGTTGACTGCCAAAATAATGCTCGGCATCGCAAGAGGTATGCGTACTCCCCACAGAACTTGTCGCTGAGTTGCACCAAACGTTGTGGCTGCTTCGATCGACTCTTTATTTACTTGTCGAATGCCAAGCGATGTAAGTCGGATGCCAGGCGGGATGGCGTAAACAACCGCCGCAACGATGCCGGGCACCGGGCCAACAGTGAAGATCATGACGAAGGGGATCGCATAAATCAGGGGAGGGATTGTTTGCAGCGAATCAAGCAGGGGAGAAACTGCCGCCTCCGCACGTGGGCGACGACCGAGCCAAATGCCGATGGGAAGTGCAATCAAAATCGAGAACAGCACAGCAACCACAGTCTGCGACAAGGTTTTGCTTGCATCAGGCCACATGCCGGTAACACCGATGAACACCAGTCCGAGTGCGGTGGTAATCGCCATCTTCCAACCTGAAACATAAAGAGCAAGCGTTGTCGCAGCTAGCACTATCACTTGCCAAGAAAGTGTCTCGTTCAATAACTCTCTAGCCCGAATGAGAACATCGCGAACAAGAAAATCATTGAATGGACGCGTCACCACACTAAACGTGTCACGAAACCAGTTAACGGCAGTATCGACTGGATCTGCGAACGAAGTGCCCCATGAAAATGGAAACTCTTGGATGCCAGCAAGTCTTCCCACAATTGAACCAATGATCAGAGACGAAGCAATTAGAACGATTCTCTTACGCGACACGGAGCGACGCTGTTCGCCGGGGGCTACGACGACAGCGAGGCTGACGCGATCAAGCACAAACGCAACAGCAACAACGGCCATCCCAACAACAAGCCCACGCCCCGGGCTCAGCATGCGCACGGTTTGCATAATCTCCTGGCCTAAGCCTCCGGCGCCTACCAGTGTTGCGATGACGACAATCCCTAATGCCATCATCACGGTTTGGTTAATGCCCGCAATGATGGAAGGAACCGCCAAGGGCAATTGCACCTTCATCAAAGTCTGTCGCTTGGTAGCACCAAACATTCTTGCTGCCTCTACCGCGGATGCGGGTACTTGTTGAATACCGAGTGAGGTGAGGCGAATGATTGGGGGGAGTGCATAAATGATGGTTGCAATCGCTGCCGGAACTTGACCAATTCCAAAAATGAGCACTACTGGAATTAAGTACACAGTTGCTGGGACGGTTTGCATGGCGTCCAGTAACGGACGCAGCGCAGATTCGGCACGTTTATTCAGCGCCGTCCAAACACCAATGGGAATACCGATTGCAATGCTGAGTGCGACCGAAACTGTCATCAGTGAGACGGTGTCAATGCTTTGCTCCCACACACCAACGATGCCGGGGTAAACGACGGCGAATGCTGCAAAACCGGCGGTCCAGTACTTGCCACTACGTGCGATGACGAGAAACACGATTGTCGGGGGAATAAACCAGGGCAACCAACTGATGAACCCGGAGGTGCGTTCAAGCCCGAAATCAACGACCCATGTGAAGGGTTCAAAAATGAGGGTGAACAGCCAATGTTGACCGCGATTTTCGCGAACCCATCCCTGGACATCATTTACTGGGTTCGCCAAATTGATATTCCACGATTCTGGAAACCCTCGTTGCCCAAGAATCTGCGCGAGAACCAATAATGCAACGAACCCGGCAGCGGCAGGCAAACGTCTGGATTGTTTTTGACTTGGCGCAGAAGAGAGGGCGATGCTCATTGCTGTTCGGCTTGCAACATCGATGCAACGCTTTGGCGATTGACGACACCAATTGCGTTGCCGGATTCGTCAATGATGGATATGGCTTCGTCGCGCTCTAACAACATTGGTATAACAGTTTCAATTCGCGCGCTGGCAGGAACGGTTCTGCCGCCGCTAACAGGGTTGCCGGCAACCGCAACCGACCGCACGCTTAACACTTTGGCGCGCGGAATGTCGTTCGTAAACTCACGTACATAGTCGGTGGCGGGTTGAGTAATGATCTCTTCGGGGGTGCCTACCTGGTCGAACGAGCCATCTTTCATGATTGCGATGCGGTCGCCTAATCGCAATGCTTCCGCAAAGTCGTGCGTGATGAAAATGATTGTTCGCTGCATCGTTTTCTGTAGTCGTATGAGTTCGTCTTGCATTTCTTTTCGTATAAGTGGATCCAGTGCGGAAAATGGTTCGTCAAACAACAAAATCTGTGGATCGACCGCAAGCGCGCGAGCCAGACCAACTCGCTGTTGCATACCGCCCGAAAGCTGCTGGGGGTAGTGGTCGGCCCATCCCGAGAGCCCAACAATTTCGAGCACATCATTGGCGCGAGCAAGTCGTGTCGATTTATCAATTCCCTGCACTTCAAGGCCGTAGGCAATGTTGTCGATAACGCGTCGATGGGGGAAAAGTCCGAAATGTTGAAACACCATTGACATTTGCCCGCGACGTACGCCGCGCAACTCCTCTTCGCCCATTGCCAAGAGATTTTTTCCATCGAGCAAAACTTCGCCCTTGCTCGGTTCGATAAGCCGGGATAAGCAACGGATGAGTGTGCTCTTGCCGCTGCCGGATAAGCCCATGACAACAAATGTCTCTCCGCGACCAACACTGAACGAGACATCACGGACAGCGACGGTTTGATCGGTCTGCTGCAGGATATGAGACCGGCTGGCGCCCCCTTCGGCCAAAGCAATTGCTTGCGACGCCGCCCCAGAGCCGAACACCTTCCATAGTTTGCGTACTTCTATTGCTGGTGATGCTTCCCCGGGCACCCCCTCACCATAGTTCAGCACCTATACAAGCGCACAAGCCCTCGCTACGCTTGGGGTGCACTGATTAGTGCACAAAACTACACAAGGGGAAAACATGCTTTCAAGCAAGAAATTGCTCGTTGCTGGTTTGATTACGGTTGGTTCGTTGCTTGGAGCAGCGTGCGGCAGTAGCGACAACACAGCATCAGATACAACAGCCGCTGCAGGGGATTGCACCGGCACAGAAACGATCAAGATTGCACGCAACAACTGGTCGGCATCAGCCGTCGAAGTTGAAATCGTCAAGCAATTGATCGAGAAGAATCTTTGCAACCCAGTCGAAATTCTAGACATTGACGAAAACGCCATGTTTGCAGGAATGTCCTCTGGCGACGTTGACGTCAACGTTGAAGTGTGGCCATCTGGTGTAGTGCCAGAAGAGCAGGCATTCATCGATGATGGTTCGGTAGTCAACATGGGCGACCTTGGGGCAGAGGGCAAAATCGGCTGGTTCGTTTCCGATTACGCGCTTGAGCAGTTTCCTCAGCTTGCAACATGGGAAGGCCTGAAGGATCCAGCAGTAGCTGAAGCATTCGCAACAGCAGCCACTGGTTCAAAGGGTCGTTTCTTGGGAATGGACCCATCGTTCTCCCAGTACGACGAGGCAATCATCAAGAACCTTGCGCTTCCATTTGAAGTGCAGTTCTCTGGTTCCGAAGCAGCAACACAGGCAGAAATCGCAGCTCTTTCGGCTGAGAAGAAGCCAGTAGTTGTGTACTACTGGTCGCCATCTGGTGCCGTAGGCAAATACAACTTGAAGAATGTTGCATTGCCAGAACCAAGTGTTGACTGTGCCGCCGAGGGCGATAAGTGCGACGGCGACTACCCAGTCGACAAGTTGTTCAAGATTGCCTCCGCAAAACTTGAAGCAAAAGACGCGAGAGTATTCTCGTTCTTCAAGAACTTTGCATTGTCAACCGACGACCAACTCTCATTCCTTGGGCCTGTAGACATCGACAAAGTCGACCCAGCAGTTGCTGCTGCCGACTGGATCGCTGCCAACGAGGCAACGTGGTCAGCCTGGTTTAACTAAACACAGTCGTAAAGTATTTTTGAAAGTGGCGGGGCGCAAGCCCCGCCACTTTTGCGTTTCCGTGGCAGAATGAGTGCGTGACAAATGAACCATACGACTACGTCATTGTTGGTGGCGGCTCGGCAGGGTGTGCATTAGCAAATCGTCTCAGTGCCGATCCCAAAAACAAGGTGCTTGTTCTAGAAGCCGGTCGTCCCGACTATTGGTTCGATGTGTTCATTCATATGCCCGCCGCACTGATGTTTCCCATCGGCAGCAAGTTTTACGACTGGATGTATTCCTCTCAGCCAGAGCCCCACATGAATGGGCGCAGGGTTTCCCACGGTCGTGGCAAGATTCTTGGCGGTTCAAGCAGCATTAATGGGATGATCTTTCAGCGTGGCAACCCGCTCGATTACCAGCGTTGGGGCGCAGACCCGGGCATGTCCGATTGGGACTATGCGCATTGCTTGCCATATTTCAAAAAGATGGAGTCATGCATAGCGGCAAAGCCCAACGACGAGTTTCGTGGCAAAAGTGGCCCGCTACATATGGAGCGTGGTGCAGTCAAGAACCCTCTGTTCGGTGCATTTTTCAAGGCAGTGCAAGAAGCCGGCCATCCGCTTACATCCGACGTAAACGGTTTCAAGCAGGAAGGCTTTGCGGCGTTCGACCGAAACGTCAAGCGGGGTCGTCGATTTAGTGCAGCTCGCGCATATCTGCATCCCGTGAAGCATCGCAAGAACCTGACGGTGCAGTGCAGGGCGCTTGCAACCAAACTAATCACCGAAGGTAAGACTGTCGTGGGCGTGGAGTATGCGCTTCCGTTTGGAAGAAAGAGAACAGTGCGAGCCAAAGAAGTGATTCTGTGCGGCGGTGCCTTTAATTCGCCGCAGTTGTTGCAGGTGTCTGGCATAGGCAACGAAGATGATCTGCGCAAAGTTGGCATCACACCGGTGCATCATCTGCCCGGCGTTGGCGAAAACTTGCAGGATCATCTGGAGGTGTACGTGCAACATCTGTGCACCCAACCGATTTCATTAAACCCAACAATGAAATTTTGGAAACGTCCTTTTATCGGTTTTGCTTGGCTGTTTCGAAAAGGCCCTGGCGCGTCTAACCATTTCGAGGCTGGCGGTTTCATTCGCAGCAACGAGCAAGTGAAGTATCCAAATTTGATGTTTCATTTTCTGCCAATCGCAGTCCGTTACGACGGCACTGCGCCAGCAGGGGGACATGGTTACCAGGTGCATATTGGACCGATGTACTCAAACTCGCGCGGAAGTCTCAAGGTGACATCAGGAGATGTTCGAGATCATCCAGCATTCACTTTCAACTATTTGTCAACCGATGAAGACAAGCAGGAGTGGGTCGAAGCAATTGCTTCGGCACGAAAAATTTTGAACCAGCCGGCTTTTGCTGCATTTAGTGGTGGTGAGATTTCTCCGGGGTCAGATGTTGCCTCCGACCAACAGGTTCTCGACTGGGTGCGTAAAGACGGCGAGACCGCTTATCATCCGTCTTGCACGTGCAAGATGGGAACCGACGAAATGGCCGTGGTCGACCCAAAGACAATGCGCGTGCACGGTATGCAGGGAATTCGGGTCGTCGATGCATCGGTCATGCCATACGTAACAAACGGCAATATTTATGCTCCGGTGATGATGGTGGCGGAAAAGGCAGCCGACCTGATCCTGGGCAAACAGCCCCTGCCAGCCGAACTAATCGAGTTTTTCCAACACTCGTAGGGTAAATATGGCGCGGCTGGGGTCGCCCTGATAACCTTTGCCGCAGTGATATATCTGACGGGCCTAGCCCCTGTTGGGTCCGTATATATAGGGGAGAACACATGAGTGATTTCGACGAGATCGACCTGGCCAGCCTGTCTGATGACGACTTAGTAGCCCAGATGTACGACGACCTTTACGACGGACTTGGCGAAGAGATCGTAGAAGGCACCACGATTTTGCTCGACCGCAAGTGGAGCCCAGACAAGGTATTGCAACAAGCACTCGTAGAAGGCATGCGCATCGTTGGCGTCGATTTCCGTGACGGCATTTTGTTCGTGCCAGAGGTGCTTCTTGCTGCAAACGCAATGAAAGCAGGAATGAATATCCTGCGTCCGCTGCTTGCCGAGACCGGCGCAGAGTCGGTTGGCAAAGTTGTTGTTGGCACCGTGAAGGGCGACATTCACGACATCGGCAAAAACTTGGTAGCAATGATGTTGGAGGGCGCTGGTTTCGAAGTCATCGACTTGGGAATTAACACAGATGCCGACAAGTTCATTGCAGCATTGGAAGAACATCAGCCAGACATTTTGGGAATGAGCGCGTTGTTGACCACCACCATGCCGTACATGAAGGTTGTTGTCGACACCATGAAAGAGCGTGGAATTCGCGACAAGTACATCATCTTGGTTGGCGGCGCGCCGCTTAACGAAGAGTTCGGCGAAGCAGTTGGTGCAGACGCGTATTGTCGCGATGCAGCAGTTGCGTCCGAGATGGCAAAATCGATGGTGACTGCACGTCGCACACGCACCGCCGAGCCTCCTGGCCCGTCCGTCAACTGACGCTCAAACTGCACGCCACCAATGTCAGTCGATGCTCGCCCTCTGATCATCGCCTGTGGTGCTTTGGTTTCCGAGCTGCGCTCGGTGCTTGAAGCAAATCAACTCACTGATGTCGTAGAAGTTCGGTACTTGCCTGCCAACTTGCACAACCGTCCGGAAGGCATCGTGCCTGCACTTCGCGAACATCTTGACAAACGCGAATCTCGTCAGACATTTGTTGGTTATGCCGACTGCGGCACGGGTGGGCTAATCGATGCAATGCTCGTCGATTATCCGGGGGTGCAGCGCATTGCGGGCGCACACTGTTACGAGTTTTTTGCAGGAAGCAAACTGTTCAACGAACTGCATGACGATCAGCCAGGCACGTTCTATCTCACTGATTTTTTGGCGAAGCATTTCAACGCACTTGTGTGGGAAGGCCTCGGTCTAGACAAGCACCCAGAATTGCGTGATACCTACTTCGGAAATTACACACGAGTGGTGTTGCTGTCGCAGGCAGAGAGCGCTTCGGTGCTTGAAGCCGCAAAGCATGCAGCGGTGCAACTGGGCCTTGCATTCGAGCATCGCCACGTTGGCATCAAGGGTTTAGCAGATTCAATTCCGGTCGCATTTGGCCGAAATGAGACGACGAAAGCGAGTGTGTAGTTGTGGCACGAGGTGGAAACGCAGTAATCATCATTAAGTGGCGTGACATACCCGCCCAGGTGAATGCACAAGTAGGCCGCGACCGACATCAAGTTGTGCTGACGGCAAAATTTCAACGCGCAATCGACCGAGCGAAGCGCAAGGCTCACATTTATACGGCAGAGGAAGACGTAGCGCAATGGACGCGCGAGTCGCTTCCGCTGGAAGGCACGTTGCAAGAGGCCGCTCAGGCGGTAGCCGACCGACTCGAGGTCGAGTACAGCCGCCAACGTTTGGGAGTGTTGGCGTTTGCTGGTGGTTTTGAAAAAGATGTCGAGCAACTAACGGTTGCAGCCAAGGATTTGGCAGCGCTTGAAGAGCTCGAAGAAGACGAAGAACAGTAATTTTCGACAAGAAAGAAAAAACATGACCCATACAATCCTGAGTTCACCAACACGCGAAGTCGTTATCGGCTTCGACCGTCCATTCGTCATGATCGGCGAGCGCATCAACCCGACAGGCCGCAAGATGCTTGCCGAAGAAATGAAAAATGGCGATTTCAGCCGCGTAGAGGCCGACGCATTAGCCCAAGTTGCCGCGGGCGCTCAGATGCTCGACGTCAACGCAGGGATCCCACTTGCCGACGAGCCAGCATTGCTCGCGCGTGCGGTGCAGTTGGTGCAGTCAATCACCGACGTACCGCTTTCAATCGACTCATCCATCATGGACGCACTCGAGCGTGGCCTTTCGGTGTACAAAGGCAAAGCGTTGGTCAACTCGGTAACTGGCGAAGACGAGTCACTGGAGCGAGTGCTGCCTTTGGTCAAAAAGTACGGTGCAGCAGTGGTTGCCATCTCCAACGACGAAACCGGCATCAGTATGGATCCTGACGTTCGCTTTGCAGTCGCAAAGAAAATCGTTGAGCGTGCAGCCGATCACGGCATTCACTACAGCGATGTCATCGTCGACCCATTAGTGATGCCAATCGGTGCATTGGGCCAAGCCGGGCAACAGGCGTTCACGCTCATTCGTCGCTTACGCGAGGAGTTGAAGGTAAACACCACATGTGGCGCGTCCAACGTCAGCTTCGGCTTGCCAAACCGTCAGCAAGTAACAGGCACATTCCTGTCGATGGCTATTGCTTCGGGCATGACATCGGCAATTATGAGCCCACTACACGCAGAAGTCAAAGCCGCAATCATGGCGGCCGACGTGCTCACTGGCAATGACAAAGACTGTGCAGCATGGATTAAGGCCAACCGCGATCCAAACGCACCTACTGGTGGACGAGGCGACCGCGAAGGTCGTCGTCGCCGTCCGGCCGAATAGCACTAGGGGATTAAGCACCTCATGAATCGCGTTGTATTCACGCCAAGTGGTCTCGACGGAAACTTCGAAGACGGTACGACGGTGCTGGACGCCGCGCGAAAACTTGGCGTAGACATCGACTCGGTATGCGGTGGTCGAGGAATATGCGGGCGCTGCCAGATCACGCCCAGCATCGGCAACTTTTCCAAGTGGGGTATCGACGCTAAGTCGGAAGCGCTCAGCGCGCCTGGTGAAGTAGAAATTGATTACCACGGAAATCGGCCACTCGTCGAGGGCAACCGTCTTGGTTGCACAGCCAAAATTTGTGGTGATGCGGTTATCGACATCCCCGCAACAAGCCAAGTGCATAGGCAGATTGTGCGCAAAGATCTCGACCTTGGCGCCATCGTTGTCGACCCATTGTTCAGTCTGTATTACGTGGGCGTATCCCCGTCGCTGTTGGGTGAGGACGTCACCGCATCCCGCGAATTGCGCAATGCGGTTGCACAACAACACAACATCGCGGTACCTGCAATCACCACTCACGCGCTGCAGCAAGTCAACCTCGCAATCGACAAGGGCGACGGTGGCGCAACAGTTGCAGTAAGACACAGTTCTTCAGCATCCGAACCGGGATGCATCGTGGCTGCATGGCCCGGTTTTGTTGGTGCCATGTACGGAATTGCTGTCGACATCGGTTCTACAACGGTTGCGGGGCATCTCTGCGATCTCACTAGCGGTGAAGTGCTCAGCAGTGCTGGCGTAATGAACCCCCAGATTCGTTTCGGCGAGGACTTGATGAGTCGAGTTTCCTACGTGATGATGAATAAGGGTGGCGAAAAAGAGTTGACATTCGCCATTCGCAATGCCCTCAATCTGTTGGTAGTAGAACTTGCTGAGAAGGCCAATGTTTCCGCCGACAAGATTCTGGAAATCGTCATGGTCGGTAACCCAATCATGCACCACATCTTGCTGGGCATCGATCCAACCCCACTTGGCGCTGCGCCTTTCGTTCTTGCAACCGACGAGGCAACCAGCGGTGAAGCGATCGAACTCGACATCAAACTTCCTAACGCAAGGTTCTATGTTGGCCCATGCATCGCCGGTCACGTAGGCGCCGACACAGCTGGCGCAATTTTGTCGGAGGGCCCACATCGCGGCACCGACATGCAGTTGCTCATCGACGTTGGCACCAACGCTGAAATTGTCTTGGGCGACAACACCAGGCAGTTCGCTGCCTCGTCACCAACCGGCCCAGCATTCGAAGGTGCTCAACTCAGTTGCGGACAACGAGCAACCGCAGGCGCCATCGAAAAGGTGCGCATCGACCGAGCAACGTTGGAGCCGCGCTTCAAAGTGATCGGCATCGAGCAGTGGTCGGATGAGCAAGGATTTGCTGAGGCCGCTGAAGAAACACCAATTACAGGTGTTTGTGGCTCGGGAATTATCGAAGTTATTGCCGAAATGTATTTGTCCGGCATTATTTCCCAAGACGGCGTAATTCAGGGCTCTCTTGTGGGCGCAACACCTCGCATTATCGGCGACGACCGCACATTTTCTTATGTTCTCTATGAGCATGGAGACATCCGCTTGCTCATCACGCAAAACGATATTCGCGCAATCCAGTTGGCTAAGGCAGCCCTACGCGCAGGCATCGACTTGCTGGTAGAGCACGCCGGATCGCCACAAGTAACCGACATTCGTCTTGCCGGTGCCTTTGGCGCACACATCGACCCAACATACGCAATGGTGCTGGGTCTGGTTCCCGACTGCCCACTTCCGGGCGTACGTTCTGTTGGCAACGCGGCAGGTGCGGGCGCTGTTAAAGCATTGTTGTCCAATTCGCAGCGCAAAGAAATGGAAGCGGCAGTTCGCAAGGTTGTGAAGATCGAAACGGCCACCGAACCTCGTTTTCAAGATCTCTTTGTTGCCGCTATGGCATTCCCTCATGCCAGCGCGCCAACGCCTTATCTCGCCGAGATCATTACACTTCCTCCACGAGTCGAGGGCGCTTCCGATGGTTCTGGTGGCGGTCAACGTCGTAGGCGCAGGGCATAGTTATTTAGTTCGAAAGGTGGGGGCATGAGCGAAGAAGTACATCATCGTCGCGGGGGAGGTCGTGCTGCGCGACAAGTCACGCGCAATACTTCAAATGCTCAGAGAGAAGCATTCCTTACTCGTTCGATCAAACCCTACGAACTTGTTTCTGATGAAAACCTCGAGTTGCTCGAGATCAACGCCGACATCATTCTGGAAGAGATCGGCGTCGAGATTCGCGACTACCCAAGCGCCATCGAGCGGTTCAAAAAGGCAGGTGCGATCGTCGATGGAACCCGTGTTCGGTTTCCAAGGGGTATGTGCCGGTCGATTATTCAGGCCTCGGCGCCTCGCGAATACACGCAGCACGCTCGAAATCCATTAAACAATGTTCAGATTGGTGGCAATGCAACTGTTTTCGCGCCCAACTACGGATCACCGTTTGTTCACGATCTCGACAACGGCCGTCGTTATGCAACTATTGCCGATTTCCAGAATTTCGTAAAGCTTTCGTACATGTCTCCTTACATTCATCACTCGGGCGGCACGGTATGTGAGCCAGTCGACATCCCTGTCAGCAAGCGCCACCTCGACATGGTGTATGCCCACATCAAATACAGCGACAAAGGTTTCATGGGCTCCGTCACATTGGGCGAGCGTGCGCAAGACAGTGTCAACATGGCGCGCATTGCTTTCGGCGGCGACTTGCAAGACCGCACAGTGATGACAAGTTTGATCAACGCGTCGTCGCCTCTGGTTTGGGACGCAACGATGTTGGATGCCGCCGAGGTGTACGCATCAAACAATCAAGCGTGCATCATCACACCGTTCATCCTCGCTGGCGCCATGGCTCCAACAACTTCTGCGGGTGTTATTTCGCAAACGCTTGCCGAGTCACTTGTTGGTATGGCATTCACGCAGTTGGTGCGCCCTGGTGCGCCGGTGGTGTTCGGTTCGTTTGCTAGCTCCATGTCGATGCTCACTGGTGCCCCAACATTTGGTACGCCCGAACCCGCAATTGTGTTATACACCGTTGCTGCACTTGCGCGCCGTTTGGGTGTTCCGTTCCGCAGCGGCGGCTCGTTATGTGCTTCAAAGTTGCCGGACGCACAGGCCGCTTACGAAAGCGCTTCCACGCTTATTCCAACGATCATGGCGGGCACCAACTTTGTGTTGCACTCGGCCGGTTGGCTTGAAGGCGGTTTGGCAATCGGCTATGAAAAGTTTGTTCTCGATTGTGACCAGTTGGGCATGATGATGACGCTGGGCAAGGGCCTCGACATGACTGAAAACGGACAGGCACTTAGTGCGCTCCGCGAGAACATTCCTGGACAGCACTTTTTGGGCACTGCCCACACCTTGGCCAACTTTGAGACTGCGTTTTACCGTTCGGATACTGCGGACAACAACAGCTACGAGCAATGGGTGGAAGATGGCAGCCTTGATGCGGCAAAGCGCGCGAACCGTATTTGGAAAGAGAGACTTGCGTCATACGTCGCGCCAACATTGGACGATGCAATCGACCAGGAGTTGCAGGAGTACATCGCCAAGCGCAAGGCTGAACTCCCGGACACATTCGGCTGATTACGATCTATCAATTCACTTTTTAATGGAGCATCAATGAGCATCATTTCAACACTCCTCGGTTCGGGAAAACGAGGCGGTAGAACTTCGCCAAGTGCGCAACGACTCGTGCGCAATATGCGCTACGAGCTTGTGCCTCTGAAGTCTCTCGACCAAGCAATCGCCGACTTGCCACATGGCGCGGCAGTCTCTGTCACCTGTTCGCCTGCGAAGGGCATAGCGGTAACCCAGGAGCTGTGCGAGAAATTGTTGGCTAAGGGGCACAACGTTGTTCCGCACTTCGCAGCACGGTTGGTTGACGGCCCAGAGCATGCGAAGCAACTCGCAACATGGGTTCGCGAAAAGGGGATTAAAGAGGTTTTCATTATCGGCGGCGACGCCGAAGTGCCACCTCATTACCAATACGCGCTTCCATTCATGAACGACTTCTTGGCAGCCAACCCAGGTGTCGAAACGATCGGCTTCGGTGCATACCCAGACGGGCACTCCACCATCAGTAATTCGGATCTGCACAATGCGGTCATCGAGAAGGAAGCGTTGCTAAAGAAATATGGTGTGAAGGGTCTTGCTTCTACACAAATGTGTTTCGATGCGCCACTGATCATTTCGTGGCTCAAGGGTTTGCGAGCCGCAGGTTTCACCACTCCAATCAACCTTGGTCTTCCGGGCGTTGTTGACCGCACAAGGTTGATGTCGGTAGGCGTGAGGACAGGCGTTGGCCAGTCGCTTCGTTACTTGAAGAAGAACAAGGCGTCGCTGACCCTGATGTTTGCCCCAGGTGGTTACGACCCAACGAAGCTTCTCAATGACATTGCAGCAAAAGCTGATGAATTGAACGTCAGCGGTATTCACTCATTCACCTTCAACTCCACAGCAGACACAGCAAAGTGGGCCAATGCAATTTTGGAGCAAGCAGTATGACCGCAGCAACACAGAGTGACGTCGTCATTATCGGCGGCGGCGTCATGGGTGCGTCAATCGCACTCGAACTATCCAAGGCCGGCCGCAGCGTTGTGGTCATCGATAAGGGCGGCGCTCCAGGCGCCGGTTCCACCAGCGCATCCTCGGCAATCATCCGCTTCACGTATTCCAACTTCAACACCATCTTGATGGCATGGGAGTCTGCTCAGTATTGGTACAACTGGAATGAGTTCGTAGGAGTGGATGACCCAGACGGCATGGCCAAGTTCGTCAAGACGGGTTACTTGGTGTTCCTTACCGAAGGCTATGACGGTGTCCGCCAGCGCGAATTGTGGGATCAATTTGGAATTCCTTACGAAGTGCTGAACCCCGAGGAAGTGCGTAAGCGTTGGCCTGCGTTCGAAACAGGCAAGTTCTATCCACCAAAGAGCATTGAAGACCCAGCATTTGCCGACGACCCATACGACCAGCTGTCTGCATTGTTCGACCCTCTCAGTGGTTTCATGGACGACCCGATGTTGGCAACACACAACCTTGCAAACGCCGCAAAGACTTTTGGTGCGGTATTTCACTTCAACAAGGAAGTTGCACAAATCAACACTTCGGGCGGCGCCGTTACAGGCGTAACGTTGGCAAGTGGCGAAGTATTCAATGCTCCAGTAGTGATAAATGCTGCAGGCCCTCACGCCGCAAAGATCAACAAGATGGCTGGCGTCTACGACGAAATGAAGGTGCATCATCAGCCACTTCGACAGGAAGTGTTTTCGCCTCCAGCACCAGTTGGTTTCCGGCTCGAAGACAACGCGCCAATCGTTGCCGACCTAGACCTCGGCCAGTACTTCCGCCCGCACATGGGCGACTTGCTCAACGTTGGCACCACCGAGCCAGCATGCGACGAACTGCATTTCATCGATGACGCAGACGATTGGAACGACTCGGTAACGGTCGAGTTCTTCGAGCGAGTGATGTTGCGTTTGGCTCGGCGCTTGCCAGATTTCGGTATTCCACTGAAGTTGTTGGGCATTGGTGCTCTGTACGACGTCACCGACGACTGGATCCCGCTGTACGACAAGTCGAGCCTGAACGGGTTCTTTATGGCCTGCGGCACCAGCGGCAACCAATTCAAGAATGCGCCACTCGTTGGCAAGTTCATGCGCGCACTTATCGAGGCGCAAGAACAGGGCATCGATCACGACGTAACTCCAGTCGAGTTCGTTGGTGAGAACACTGGAAACGCCATCAACCTTTCGGCATTCTCCCGACTTCGCACACAGGCGGTTACTGCCGGAAACGTGATGGGCTAACCTTTCACGCATGCAAACAACGCTGCAGCAACTGCTTGCGACATCTTCGGTGCTCTTGGCGGATGGTGCTACCGGCACCAATTATTTCAAAATGGGTCTCACCTCGGGCGAGCCGCCAGAATTTTGGATTACCGACCATCCAGAACGCGTCACATTGCTCCATCAGCAATTCGTCGATGCGGGTGCCGACATCATTCTCACCAACACCTTTGGCTGTAATCGGCATCGTCTGAAACTGCATAATGCCCAATCGCGCGTGCACGAGTTGGCAAGTGGTGCAGCACGTTTGGCACGAGCCGTTGCCGATGCATCAGCAAGGCCGGTAGTGGTCGCCGGTTCAGTCGGCCCAACAGGAGAGTTGTTCGAACCGCTTGGTGCACTCACTGAGGCCGACGCCATCGACTCGTTTGCCGAACAGATCAGAGGCCTACAAGATGGCGGGGCAGACGTGGTCTGGATCGAGACAATGTCGGCACCCGAAGAGATTCGCGCAGCCGCAAAGGCAGCAATTCTTGTGGGGATGCCTTACGCCGCAACCATGTCGTTCGATACTGCGGGCCGCACCATGATGGGTGTTATGCCAGATGCTCTCGAGGCAATTTTCGAAGGGCTCGAACCGCAACCATTAGCGATAGGAGCCAATTGCGGCGTGGGTGCATCCGACATTTTGGTTTCCATTTCGCAAATGAGCGCCTTCGATACACCCGTGGTGTCAAAGGGAAACTGCGGCATACCAAAATTTGAGGGAACCACCATCAAATATTCGGGCACGCCCGAACTCATGCACACCTATGCAGCGATGGCCGCCGACGCGGGTGCCCGCATTGTGGGCGGGTGCTGCGGCACTTCTCCCGAGCACCTAGCGGCGATGCGTCGGTCAATTGACGATCGAGTGCCCGCTCCGGCACCGACCACTGCAGAGATCATCGAAAAAATTGGGCCACTGACAAACTCGGCCCCGGGTCAGGCCGACACGTCCGAGCGAGATGCCCGCCGACGCCGTAACAAAGCCGAATAACTGAACTTGTTTACCCTCCGTTAATCAAGTAAGTTTCCCGCAGGCGTCGGGGGACGTTCTCGGACTTAGGTCCGCTTTAACTAATGGGGGAATATATGAATTCCAATGAGTTGGAAACTACGGGTTTTTCCCGCAGGCACTTTATTCAAGGCATCAGTTCTGCGGCCATCGCAGCTGGAGTCATGTCCACCAGTTCGCTGAGTGCACTTGCAGCGCCTTTCGCTGCGAAGCAAGGCGGAACACTCAAGATTGGTGTCGTCGGTGGCGCCAACGACTTGTTTGATGCAAACTACATCGTTGCAAAGGCCGACCAAGCTCGTCTGATGTCGACGTTTGAGACGTTGCTCACATTTAACGAGAAATTTCAGCCAGTGACTGCTAACGGCCTTGCCGAGTCGGCAAAGGCAAATAGCCCAACGAAATACACGATCAAACTGCGTAAGGGCGTGAAGTTCCACGATGGCTCGCTGCTGTCCGCAGACGACGTGATCGCCACGTTTAAGCGCTTGCTTGATCCAGCCCAGAAGACAACGGGTAAGCCACTGCGCACATTCCTCGATCCTTCTGGCCTCGTCAAGATCGACAACCTCACTGTTGAGTTCAACCTCAAGTTGCCGAACGTCGACTGGCTGTCCGTACTTTGCGGATACACCTATGCAATCGCTAAGGCTGGCTACGACGGCAAGACCCAAATTGGTACAAGCGGTTACAAACTGGTCAGTTTCACGCCGGGCCGAGAGAGCGTTCACACCCGATTCAAAGACTATTGGGACGCAAAAAATGTCTACCTTGACGAAGTTCGAATCATTGACTTCGCCGACAAGACGGCCCTTGTCAACGCACTGATTGCAAAACAGATCGACGTCGCAGTCGACATTCCGTTCGAGCAGTTCAAGACACTGAAGTCGAAGAAGTACTTGAATGTTGTGGAGAACTCGGCCGGTGCATGGCTGGCGTTCTGCATGCGTCTAGACATCAAGCCATTTGACGACAACAATGTTCGTCAGGCTTTGCGCATGATCGTAGATCGCAAGCAAATGCTTAACCGAGTACTTTCCGGACACGGCAAGATTGGTAACGACCTCTACGGATACATCGACGAGAACTACAACGCAAATAACTACCCAGACAAGAAGCAAGACATTGCTGGTGCAGTTGCATTGCTGAAGAAGTCGGGTTACACCAAGGCCAATCCGTTGCGAGTGGAGCTCACTGCTCCAGACGACACTTCTGGTTTGGTGCTCATGATCCAGACCCTGGCCGAGCAGGCTAAGAAGACGGATGGCGTTGTCATCATCGACGCAAAGGTCATTGACGGTGGAACGTACTGGAGCGCCAAGGGCCAGTACATGAACACCGGTTTTTACACCACGTATTGGTCGGGCCGTTCATACCTCGCGCAGGCAGCTGCATCGATGGATGTGTACCCAGAAACCAAGTTCCCACCTGCCGGAAGCACGTTCCGTAAGGACTACGAATTGGCTTCAGGAACAGTGAACGCAAAGAAGCGTCGTGAGATCGTTGCACGAATGCAAAAAGAAGAGTACGAGAAGGGTGCTTACATCATTCCGTTCTTCAACAACTTTGCCGATGCTTACTCCACCAAGGTGCAAGGCGTCGTGGTGCGTCCAGCGCAGTTGAATATGGATTACTACCAGCACGGGTTCAAGTACATTTCTTTGGCTTAGTGCTTGTATCTCTCAAATAGTCGAACCGCCGTCCACATTTTGTGGACGGCGGTTCTGTAATTAAGGTTGTCTTAGTGAAATTATCAATCGTCAAATTTTTGATTAAACGCGTGCTTCTTGGCGTCCTCACGCTTTTCATCGTTTCGTTATTGATTTTCGGAGTTACACAGGCGCTTCCATCAGACCCGGCAGAAGCGATCTTGGGAAGGGAAGCCACACCAGAGGCTCTCGCTGCTCTGCGAGCCGACTACGGGTTGGACAAGCCATTGATCAATCAATACGGCAGTTGGCTCGGAGGTGTATTGACGGGGGATATGGGTACGTCCTATGCCACCATGACGCCAGTAGGCGAGTACATCAGCCCACGAATAGGAGCTTCATTTTTCCTGTTGTTGATTGCGGCAGTGGGGTCGATTCCGCTTTCGATAATTATCGGTGCCAATGCGGCACTTCGCCGAGACAGGAAGTTTGATACGTCGTCGTCGCTTATTTCATTGATTCTTGCTGCCATGCCCGAATTTGTTGTAGGAACGATTCTGACGGTCATTTTCTCCACAACTATTTGGCAAGTGCTCCCGGCTGTCACATATTTAGAAGTTGGCGCCCCTCCATGGAGCGACCTCAAAGGTTTAACCCTTCCAGTACTCACATTGCTCATTGCCGTAACGCCATATGTTTCACGCGTGATGAGGGCAGCAATGGTTGAGGTGCTGGAAAGCGACTACGTGGAAATGGCTCGCTTGAAGGGCATGGACGAGCGAACGGTTCTATGGCGGCACGCTATGCCCAATGCCGTAGGCCCAGCCTTCCAAGTCATTGCCCTCAATCTTGCCTACCTTGCAGGCGGCGTCATCATTGTTGAGCGGTTGTATAACTTCCCCGGCATCGGAAGCGCCCTTGCCGACGCGGTTCGTTCGAGAGATCTGCCGGTTATCCAGTTTCTTGCGTTGGTTATCGCCGGTGTTTACGTGTTGACTAACTTGCTTGCAGACATTGGCACAGTATTGGTCACTCCTCGTTTGCGAACAAGGTTGTCATGAGCACCGAATCAACCGCAGACCTATTCGTCGACGAGCAGCCACCTGGCCTCATCCGCCAGGCAATGAAGTTGCGTCGTACACAAATCGGGGTGACGCTCTCTTTGTTGCTCATCGCGGTCGCGCTGATCGGCCCGTTTGTCGCACCATTCGGTAGCACCGAATATGTCGACATGCCTAACACTCTGAGTGTTCCAGGCACTCTGCTCGGAACCGACTACTTCGGGCAAGATGTTCTTTCTCGGTTCCTGTTCGGCGGAAGAACGATTCTGATTTTGGCAGTAATTGCAACAAGCATCGGTATCACGTTGGGAACCACGCTTGGTTTGTCTGCCGCGTACCTCAGGGGCCGTTATGACGAAATCATCATGCGTGCGCTTGACGTCATTCTTTCCTTCCCGCAAGTTTTGCTTTCTCTGGTAGTTATTTCCATGTTCGGTCCGAGCAATGTGCTCATCATTTGCACGGTCGGGTTGTCTACAACGCCAAGAATCGCTCGAATCATTCGCGGTGCAGCAATTAGCGTGGTTGAAAGAGATTTCATTTCTGCCGCCGAAGCTCTTGGCGAGACGCGCAAGCGGGTTGTGTTCGCTGAAGTTCTTCCCAACGTCACTTCGTCGTTGTTGGTCGAGATGAATCTCCGCCTCACCTACAGCGTTGGCCTTATCGCATCATTGGCATTTCTTGGCTTTACCCCCGAGCCGAATGCGGCGAACTGGGGTTTGATGATTCAGGAAAATCGTGTTGCCCTCACCGAGCAGCCTTGGGGAGTGGTGCTGCCAACAATTGCTCTGGCGCTCATGACCATCGGTACTGGCCTAGTCGGGGATGGGCTTTCACGAGTGTCGGCAGGTATCGATCGTGGGGGCAAAGGTGAATAGCGGCCTGCGCATCGTTGATTTGCGGCTGAATGTTGCAGCAACAGGAAACGACATCGTTGACGGTGTCAATCTCACGATAGAAAAAGGTCGCGTACTCGGGCTCGTTGGCGAATCGGGTTCCGGCAAGACAACAGTAGGTCTCGCCGTGCTGAGCCATGCGCGTCGTGGTGTCGAAATTGCTCACGGCCAAATCTTTTGCGCGGGAACCGAAGTGTTGGGGCTAGATACGGATGCAAAACGCAAGATTCGCGGCGAGCTTGTTTCCTACGTGCCACAAGACCCAGCCTCGTCGCTTAACCCTGCCCTTCGCATTGGTTTGCAACTGATGGAAGTGCTCGAGGTTCACGACTTTGGCGGGTCGTCGGCAGCACGCAAGGCACGAATCAAAGAAATGATGGCAGAAGTTCTGTTGCCCACTGATGACGAGTATCTCGAGCGATATCCGCATCAACTTTCTGGCGGGCAGCAACAGCGAGTCGGTCTTGCAATGGCGTTTGCGTGTCGCCCTTCGGTGATTGTTCTCGACGAGCCGACTACCGGCCTTGACGTTTCGACGCAGGAGCACGTACTCAAGACCATTCGGCAACTGACTCGAGACCACGGTGTTGCCGCGCTGTACATCACGCACGACCTGGCCGTAGTCGCCGACTTGGCCGACGACGTGGCGGTCATGTACGCAGGCCGTGTCGTGGAGCAAGGCACTGTCGCAGAGATATTTGGAAATCCGGCTCACCCGTACACTCGCCATCTCGTCGCCGCTGCGCCAGATATTGCCGGGAAGAAACAGATCATTGGTCTTTCCGGAAGGGCTCCTTCACCAGGTAAGAGGCCGCAAGGGTGCGCATTTGCGCCACGTTGCGAACTTGCTTCCCAAGAGTGCACAGTCGCTTTCCCATCGATGGTGAGCGTCGATGCCCAGCACACCGCTGCGTGCATAAAGATTGGCAAACGCGCCGAAGCGGTGTCGGTGAAGTCGGTTATTTCTGCGGAAACCAAGCAAGGCGATGCGATGGTGGATGTGAAGGGTGTATCTGCCGGTTATTCCGGCAATGTCGTCGTTCATGATGTGTCGTTTACCGTTCGCAAGGGCGAGTGTCTGGCATTGGTGGGCGAATCTGGTTCCGGCAAAACCACTATCTCTCGAGCCATCGGCGGTCTGCATAGGGAATGGACGGGGTCGATCCTCCTCGAGGGCAATCCTCTGAAGACCATGGCTAGGCAGCGTTCAATTGCCGAACGACTGAGCATTCAATATGTGTTTCAGAATCCGTACGGATCGTTAAACCCACGTCGCACCGTGGGGGATTCCATCGCGCGTCCGTTATTGATCGATGGAAAATCAAAAGTTGATTCGAGAAAGTTGGTGCTCGAAGTTCTCGACAAGGTCAATCTGCCCAACTCGTATGCCAATAAGTATCCCGATCAGTTGTCGGGCGGCGAGCGCCAGCGCGTTGCTATTGCCCGCGCACTAGTAAGCAACCCGCAAGTATTAGTGTGCGACGAAGTGACGAGCGCACTCGACGTACTTGTACAGGCAGCCATCGTTGATTTGCTCGGCGATCTTCGCAAGCAGCTTGGCTTGGCCATGTTGTTTGTTACCCACAACCTGCCCCTTGTGCGCAGCATTGCCGACGAAGTAGCGGTGATGTCGGAGGGCAGAATTGTGGAAATTGGTTCGGCAGAATCTGTGATCGGCAACCCGCAACAGGAGTACACACGAAGTTTGATAACGGCGACGCCCAGCATCGAGCGGTCGCTGAGGTGACGCGGCAACTTGTTGTTGCCGAAGGCTTTGAGCCCGTTGCCAAAATTTTTGACAAATACCATTCTGCATCGCAGGCAGGCGCGTCGTTTGCTGCCACATTTCGCGGCAAGCAAGTCGTTGATTTGTGGGGCGGGCAACAAGTAGACGGCTCGGCCTGGAACGACGATTCGGTCTGCGTCATTGCTTCGGGAACAAAGGGAATTTGTGCGGTCGCGGTGTTGATGTGTGTCGATCGTGGGCTCATCGATCTTGAGGCACCTATAGAAAGTGCCTGGCCCGAGTTCGCTGCCGGCGGCAAGGGAAAGATCAGCATTGGCGATGCACTTGCACACGTAGCAGGGGTGCCTGGTCTCGAGCGCAAGATCACTATCGAAGACCTTTCCGACCCAGTGCACATGGCGCAGTTGGTTGCGGAGCAAATTCCGTTTGTTCCAGTTGGCTCTCCCTCTTACCATGCGCTGACATATGGCTGGATCGCTGGCGAACTTGTGCGGCGGGCAGACGGCCGCAGCATTGGAACATTCGTGCGCGAAGAAATAGCCAAGCCGCTACGCCTTGATCTGCACATTGGCGCAACAGACGACGTGCTTCCGCGCATTGCGCAGACAACTCGGGCGGACAACTTCAATTACACCGCACTCTCGGCGCCGGATGCCGACCCACGACTGCAATTTGTATACGGCATGATTCCCGCCGAGCGAGGCACCAACGAGTTCGCCAAGATTGAGTTGCCAGGCGGCGGGGCAGTAGCCAATGCTTATGCAATGTCGCGTCTGTATTCGTTGTTGGTCAATGGTGGCGAGTTGGACGGAATACGTTTGTTGAAGCCGGAGACGATTGCACAAGCGCGACAGCAACGATCGCTCGGAAACGACCCACTTTCTGGCCGATTGTTGCGGTTCGGCGTAGGTTTCGAGTTGAATCTAAACCCTTCACGTTTGGGAATGGCTGAAGATGCTTTTGGGCATACTGGTGCTGGCGGCTCTACGCATGGGGCGTGGCCAAGCCTGCACACCAGCTTCTCGTACGCAATGCGCGAATACCAGATGGAAAATGCCGACAGTCGCGCGTTCGAGTTACTTGATGTTCTCGATGAATGCGTTGGTCGGCTCCAGGCTTTACGCTGAAATAGTGCGCGTAGCCAAGACAAAGAATGGCTTTTCGCCCAAGCTTTGCCAAACGTGCGGTTTGCAATTTGAGTGGCGAAAGAAATGGGCCAAGAACTGGGAAGAAGTGAAGTTCTGCAGCACGAGGTGCCGCGACAAGAAGTAAGTCGGTTACTTACCTTGCCACTTTGGCGGGCGTTTTTCAGCAAATGATGCGGGGCCCTCGAGTGCATCTTGCGAATCGACAGCCTTGCGATAGGCGGCGTTCTTGCGCATTGCATGCATTGCGTCGAGAATGTCCGAATGCTCAAGCGTGCGGTTGAGCTCTAGCACCGCAGCAACACTCAGCGGGGCGGAAAGACAAATATCGGCAGCTAGTTGGCGTGCGCTCGTCATGAGCTCGGCAATTGGCACAACTCGATTAACAATTCCCCAAGACTCGGCCTCGGCCGCGGAAAGCCTGCGCCCACCAAAGATGATCTCGTTTGCAAGTTGCCGGGGAAGTAGGCGGGGTAGTCGTATTGTTCCGGCATCGGGGAGTACCCCAACTCGTGTCTCTGGAAGAAAAAACTGTGCGTGGTCGGCAGCCACGATGAAGTCGGCGGCCATCGCAATTTCAAAACCGCCACCAACAGCCATTCCATTGACTGCAGCAATGATTGGCTTGTTTCGGTTGGGTAGCTCTGGAAAGCCGCCGAAGCCGCCAACGCCATAGTCGGAGTCAAACGCTTCGCCCTCGTTTGCTGCATTCAAGTCCCACCCGGCAGAAAAGAACTTCTCGCCAGCAGCGGTAAGAATTGCAACGCGATGTGTTGTGTCGCGATTAAACGAATCGAAAATTTGACTCAGTTCGCGGCTGGTGGTTGCGTCAATGGTGTTTGCTTTTGGCCGATCGAGGACAATTTCAAGAACAGCTCCATCTAGGGATGACGTGGTGATGATGGGCATTATCTGCTCGATTCTTCGATCAGGAGCGCGTCGACGGCGACGGCACGAGTTGTGGTTGCTAGCACGGGGTTTAGTTCGACTTCAACAATTGATGTTCCAACCACCGACTGCTGCAGCGCCATAACCATGTCGACGAGCGCTTCAATATTGGCACCTTGTTTTCCGCGGTATCCGTTCAGTATCGGGGTAATGCGCAGCGTTTGTAGTGCAGTGTGGATCTGCTCCCTGGATGCCGGAGCTAGCAAGCACTGTGTGTCGTGCCACAGCTCGGTAAGTACGCCGCCAGCGCCCAGCGTGATCATCCAACCCAACGGCGCAGCGCGTCGAATGCTCACCAGCACTTCGGCAACGATGCCGACAATGGTTTGTTCGACCAGAAACTCCTCAATGTCGCTTGGCATCGAGCGCATGGAAGCCAACAGTTGTTCTTCGTTCTGGATACCAACAGCAACGGCCCCGGCTTCGCTCTTATGGGCTAAACCCAGGCCCTTGAGCGTTACGGGGTAGCCAACCTCTGCGGCGGACGAAGCTACCTCGTTGGGTGCGCAGCGTTTACCGGTTGGCACTGCAACACCAAATGTAGAGAGGCGTTCTTTGGCGCGAGATTCGTCCACAAGCATTGTTGCTTTAGGTGCAACAACTGCGGTTGGTGCCTCAAGCGGATGGTGTTGGCCCAGCCAAGCAGCGCGATCCAGCGCGATCAATGCTTCACGCAAACCCTGGGCGGGGGTGAGGCCGAGTGCAACTATGGCGTTGCGCATCTCGTCGGAGAAGCACTCGGGGATTGTGGCGACAACAATTGCTCGACGTTGTGTTTGTTTAGCGGCGTCTGCAAATGCCTCGGCCGCAGTAATCCAGCTGCTTGCGTCTTGGTCGGGGCGAGGTGGTGCGTCAAGCAACAAAATTGTTGCATCGTGCGGGCCGTCCATTGTCTGAGAAAAGGTGGATGTCATTGCTGGCTTATCGCCCCACATAAACGTGTGATAGTCGAACGGATTCGCAACGCTTACAAGCTCGGTGAGTGTTGCTTCAATGCGCAGCCGCTGCTCGTCTGGGAACGGTTCGAAACGTAGTTGTGTTGCTTCCGACATGTCGGCAACTAGCGAGGCCTCGCCACCGGAACACGACAACGATGCAACGCGGTAACCAGTGAGCGGCCCACCATTGTCCAGAATCTTCAGTGTCTCGATCAATTCGGTGGGTGTTTCAACAGTTGCCACACCGCAACGCGCGAACAAGGCCGCGTACGCTTCACGGTTTCCCGCTAGTGAGGCGGTGTGCGATGCGGCGATGAGGGCGCCGGCGTCGGACTTTCCTGTTTGCAGGGCGACTATGCGCTTCCCTTGCTCAAACGCAAGTTGCGCCAATTGGGCGAATCGAATCGGCTCCCGAATGGCTTCGATGAACATGCCAATGGCGGTGACACGCTTGTCGTGCACGAATGCTTCAAGCACATCTTCCACACCACCGCCTGCTTGGTTGCCTACGGTAACCATGTACGACATGCGCAGATGGCGTTGCTGCATTGTGAGATTGATGCCCACGTTGCCACTTTGCGAAATCATGCCCACACCCTGTTGCACGGGTAAGCAGCCGTGTTCGTCGGGCCACAGGGCCACACCGTCGAGTGCGTTGATGTAGCCGTAGCAATTAGGGCCAAGAATGGGCATGTCTGCCGCAACTTCTACGAGTTTGGCTTGTAAATCGGTGTCGCCGGTTTCGGAGAATCCAGATGCATAACAAACGGCGCCGCCTGCGCCCATCTTTGCAAGTTGCGCAACTGCATCGATGGTGAGGTGGCGGTTGACGGCAACGAATGCCGCATCGGGTATGCCGGGCAGATCAGCCAGCGACTGAAAGCAGGGGACGCCGTGCATGTCCTTCTTCGTCGGGTGAACCGGCCAGATCTCTCCCGTGAAACCCAATTTTTGACATTGCCTCACCACGGCTGCAGCCGGAGCGCCGCCGATTACGGCAATGCGCTTCGGGTTCAGCAGTCTGGAGAGGTCGACCATTGGTCAGCCGCCAAATTCGCGAAGTAAACCGCGAGAAATGATGTGTCGCTGAATCTCGCTCGTTCCGTCCCAGATGCGATCTACTCGGGTGTCGCGCCACATGCGCTCAAGTGGAAGTTCATCCATCAAGCCCATTCCGCCAAAGATCTGAATTGCTTCGTCGGTAACGAATTGGCACATCTCCGTTGAAAACACTTTGGCCATTGCAATTTCAGAATCGTCAAATCGGCCGTTCGCGTCATTCCATGCTGCACGAAGCGTGAGCAACTCGGCGGCGTCTAGTTGCGTCTTCATGTCTGCAAGTTTGAAAGAAACACCTTGGAACTTGCCGATTTGTTGACCAAATTGTTCGCGTGTTGCGGCCCACTCGGTAGCAAGGTGCAATGCTCGACGTGCTCGTCCTACACACACGGCAGCAACTTGCAGCCGTGTTGCTCCTAGCCATGTGTTTGCAACGTCGAAACCACCGTGCACTTCGCCAAGCACCTTGCTGTTGGGTATGCGACAGTTGTCGAAGTTGATAATCAAGTTGTGGTAGCCAGCGTTAGAGACGCATTTGTAACCGGCTACTCGTTCACATCCTGGTGTGTCGAAGTCGACGAGGAAGCCAGTTATCTTCTTTTTTGGCCCCTTGGACGTCTGCTCTTCGGCTGTTGCGGCAAACAAAATCACATAGTCGGCCATGTCTGCGTGTGAGATGAAGTGCTTGGTTCCATTGATCACCCAGTCATCACCGTCGCGAACCGCAGAACACTTCATTCCGCGCATGTCGGAGCCCGCATCGGGCTCGCTCATTGCGAGGCAATCCACACGATCGCCTGCAATGGTCGGAATCAGATATTCCTGAATTTGATCACCTGTGCAAGCGCGCAGAATGTTGGATGGGCGAGCAACGATGTAGTGCAGTGCGTAGGAGGTTGCGCCAAACTCGCGGTCTACAAGTGTGGTATCGAACGAGTCGAGGCCGCCACCGCCGTACTCGGAAGGCATGTTGCAGGCATAGATGCCCGCAGCAATGGATTTCTTGCGCACGTCTTCTTCGAGTTCCTTGGGGATATGCCCGAGTTTCTCCACTGTCTCTTCGTGCGGCATCAACTCGCGCTCTACAAAGCTTCGCGTTGTTGCGACAATTGCTTGCTGTTCTTCTGTCAGTTCAAAATTCATGGAGTCTCCTGCTTAGTGTTTCTTGATCTTCATTACTCGACCAACATCTTCAGGCGTTGGTAGCGAAGAGTGGCTGATGTGGATTGCCGAAAGTGCTGCGGCAACGTGGGGGAGGATAGGCGAGGACTTTCCGGCATTCATGTCGACATGCACCAACATTTGCTCGGTTGTGGCCAGACGTTTGCCAGTATCGCCGTTGTGCATGGTGTGGTGAATGTGCAGCCGCTTGGCGTCTACGTCAAGCACGCGTGTGGTGATACGCAGCGGGTCGTTCAGGAACGCCTCGTCTTCGTAAACGATGTGGGTTTCCACCGTGTAAAACGAGTTGCCTGCTGCACGGTACGCATCGTTGTCGCCGATGTATGTAAATAGCGCGTCCGAACCCCAACCGAACGCTGAGAGGTATGCGGCCTCTGTCATGTGGCCGTTGTAGTCAACCCACTCCTGCTCAACGCGGCACGAATAAATGTCCAGTGGTGCCGGAACGATGTCGCCTGGCTGCCAAGGAGCAAGCGGCGAGACGCTGCTACTTTGCGGGGCGTTCGCCGACATGTCGTCCGATACCTATTGGTGCAGGCAATTGTGCGTGTGCTTTTGCAATGGGCTCCAGAAGTGAAAACATCTCGTGGCCCATTGGCGAAGTTTTGCCACTGGCGGTGTCTACATGCATGAAGAGATGCTCTGCGGTAAATGCAACAACCCCGTCTTCGCGCACAACTTCCGACCACAGGTGAATACGTTTTTCGTCATACGAGGCAACACGCGTGAGCACCTTGATCTTGTCGCCAGCTTTTGTCTGATCAAGAAACCTCGTGTGCCCTTCTACGGTGTAGAACGTTCGCCCAGTTGCCAAGTAATCGGGCGTAAAGCCGATCGCTCGGAAAAATGTATCGCTGGCTTCGCTTGCAAGCTGCGAGTATCGAGCGTCGTTAGTGTGGCCGTTGTAGTCGGTCCATTCCGAAGGAATAAACATTTCGTGCGACACCGAAGGTGCTTTGGGGTCGAGCACCGGCACCGGGCCACGACCAAACAGCAGTTTCTCGTAATCGGCCAGTACTTGCCCGGCTCCGTAGTTTTGATTCCGCAAACCTTGGAACACCGAGACGAGGCAATCATCGCGAAGCGCTTCAAGTTCGCGGATGGTTGCAGTGCCAGCCTGGTCATCGCTTTGCGAAACAATCTTCTCAAGCAGCACGTCATCAAGCTCGGGGACGTCCATCAACTTTGTCCATGGCCATTTCAGCGAGGGGCCAAACTGCGCCATGAAGTGACGCATTCCAGCTTCACCACCAGCAATTCGGTACACGAGGAACGTGCCCATGAACGACCAACGAAGGCCAGGGCCAAAGCGCATCGCGTCGTCGATTTCTTCTGCGGTTGCGATGCCATCGTTCACCATCCACAGCGCTTCGCGCCACAACGCTTCCATCAGGCGGTCGGCAACGAAGCCGTCAATTTCCTTGCTCAACATCAGCGGGCGCATTCCAATTTGCGTGTACACCTCGCGGGCGCGCTCTTTTGTTGCCTGCGAAGTGAGGTCTCCACCACAAATCTCAACCAGCGGCATCAGATACACGGGGTTGAACGGGTGACCTACGACGAATCGTTCTGGGTTGACCATGTCCTTTTGGATCTGCGTCGGCAGAAGGCCGGATGTAGACGAGCCGAATACCGTGTTGGGTGCTGCAGCCTTACTTGCACGCGCGAGTAGTTCTTGTTTCAATTCCAGTCGCTCGGGCGCACTTTCCTGCACGAAGTCGACGCCAGTTACGGCTTCCTCTGGCGAAGAGACGAACGTGATCGTTCCTTCTTGGGGTAGAGGAGCAAGCGTCAGTTTGCGGTAAGCCCGTCGTGCATTAGCCATGATCTCGTTCATCTTGCGAGTGGCTTCCGGATCGATGTCGTACAACTTCACGTCAACACCGTTGAGCGCAAAGCGCGCGGCCCATGCACCGCCGATGACACCGCCGCCGAGCAAACCAACTGTTTGTAAACCTGGCAATCCGCTCATGGCTGCTCCTTATGCGTGCTTGGTGAGTTTGAGCTTCTCGCGAACTTCTTTTGGCCCCATGATGGAAACATTCATGTTTTCCAAAATGTTGGCAGCGCGTTCTACGAGTTGACCGTTGGAGGCAAGTTCGCCTTTGTTGAGGTAGAGGTTGTCTTCAAGGCCGACACGCACGTTTCCACCGGCGAGCACTGCTTGCGCAACGAATGGAATCTGCATGCGGCCAATCGAGAACGCGGAGAACACTGCGCCTTCCGGTATTTGGTTGACCATCGCCATGAACGTGTTGGTGTCGTCTGGTGCTCCGTAGGCAATACCCATGCACAGCTGAATCATCACTGGGTCGTCGAGCAAACCTTCTTTGATGAGATCTTTCACCATCACCAAGTGGCCGGTGTCGAATACTTCGAGCTCTGGGCGCACGCCGAGGTCTTGGACAATTTTCGCCATCTTGCGCAACACGCTTGGGGTGTTGGTCATAATGTAGTCGCCGCCAGATGAAAAGTTCATGGTGCCGCAGTCGAGTGTGCAGATTTCTGGGCGCAATCGAGTGACGTGATCCAAGCGCTCGGTAGAGCCCACCATGTCGGTGCCGTTGGCAAGCGGAAGTACTTGCTCGTCACCGCCCAAGACCAAGTCGCCACCCATTCCTGCAGTCAGGTTGATAACCACGTCGGTGTCGGAGGAGCGAACGCGGTCGACAACTTCTGCGTACAGTTCGGTGTCACGCGAGCCGAGTCCGGTCTGAGGGTTGCGAACGTGAATGTGTACTACGGCCGCGCCAGCTTTTGCGGCTTCGATGCACGAATTTGCGATTTGCTCTGGCGTTACAGGAACCTTGTCGCTCTTGTGCGCTGTTTCTCCGGAGCCTGTTACGGCACACGTGATAAATGCTCCCCAGTTCATTACGTTCCCCTTTTGTTTCTGCACTTTTCGCATACTTCGACGCTGGTTAGACAGTAGTGGTGGGGGCTCATATATCTCCAATTGCCAAGAAAGATATGGGTATTGAGTAGTTTTGGGCGGTGACCGAATCGCTTGTTAATCCGATGCTGTGGCAACCTTCGCCGCAGGAATGTCAATCGTCGGCCATGCACCGATTAGCCGAACGATTGGGCCGTGAAAACGACCTATACGAATGGTCGGTTTCGCAGCCTGAGGCCTTCTGGTCGGAGGTTTGGGATGAATGCGGCGTTATTGGGGTGAAAGGCGATCGAGCCTTTGTCGCTGCTCAAACAGGAGCCCCGATGTCAACCGCAAGGTTTTTCCCCGATGCATCGCTCAGTGTTGTAGAGAATTTTTTGCAACTAAGCGGGTCAGGCGAGGCCCTGGTTGCAATTGATGAAGCGGGAATTCGTCGCGGCCGAAGCTGGGATGATTTACGACAGAGGGTTGCGTCAATAGCGTCTGCGCTGCAGCAGTGCGGGGTGGTTGCGGGCGACCGTGTCGTTGCTTGGCTACCCAACTCAATTGAAGTGGTGGAGGTCATGTTGGGCGCGGCCTCACTCGGTGCTGTGTTTTCATCCGCGTCGCCAGATTTTGGCGTCAACGGAGTGCTTGATCGTTTCGGGCAAATAGAGCCAAAGGTGTTGGTTGCCGTCGACGGCTATCGATACAACGGAAAAGACTTTGACTGTCTTCAACGATTGGCCGAAATTCGATCAGGGTTGCCCACTGTTGTTGCAACAGTTTTGGTGAGCAATGTGTCGGTAGGCGAGCACAACCGCTCTGGCTATGTCGACTACGAGACATTTGTAGAAAGTGGCGCAGCAACCCCTGTTGCACCAAAACGTTTTGCGTTTGATCACCCTTGGTACATCTTGTACTCCAGCGGCACGACGGGGGTGCCGAAGTGCATTGTGCACCGAACAGGCGGAGTGTTGATCCAACACTTGAAAGAACATCAGTTGCAATGCAACATTCGAGTCGGCGATCGGGTGATGTACTTCACCACCACGGGCTGGATGATGTGGAACTGGTTGGTGTCGGTATTGGCCAGCGGCGCTACTGCCATTCTCTTTGATGGTGCGCCAACGTCGCCCAGTATGGACAGGTTGTTCGACCTTGTCGACCAAGAAAACATCACGTTGCTTGGTGTGTCGGCGAAGTACATCGATTCGGTGCGTAAAGCAGAACTGAACCCTCGTCATTCGCACCAGTTGCGGTCATTGCGAACAATTTGCTCGACAGGTTCGCCACTTTCTCCAGATGGATTTAGCTGGGTGTATGAAGCAGTGAAAAGCGACGTGCATCTTGCGAGCATTTCTGGCGGCACCGATTTGTGCGCATGCTTCGTAGGCGGCGACCCCACGAAACCCGTTTACCGTGGCGAGATTCAAGGGCCAATGTTGGGCATGGCGAGCGATGCGGTGGATGACGACTATCGCTCGTTGCGAGATCGTCCATCAGTTGCTGGCGAACTTGTCTGTCGTCAACCGTTCCCGTCGATGCCGCTTGGTTTCTGGAACGATGGGGCGCCAGGTCAACCGAACCCGATGCATCCAGGGCCCAAGTATCTGTCGGCTTATTTCGAACGCGTCCCTGGCATGTGGGCGCAAGGAGATTTTGCGTCGTGGACAACGCAACACGGGCTCGTTATCCATGGTCGAAGCGACACCACACTGAACCCTGGCGGCGTTCGAATTGGAACGGGGGAGATCTATCGAGTGGTGGAGCAACACCCCGATGTTTTGGAGAGTTTGGTTTTTGGACAGGAGCACGACAACGACGTGCGTATTGTTTTGTTGGTGCGCCTGATGAATGACAAGGTGCTTGACGAGACGTTGATTGCCGATCTGAAACAACGAATTCGCACCACGTGCACTCCTCGCCATGTGCCCGCGCTTGTTGTGCAAGTGGACGACTTGCCCCGAACGCGAAGCAACAAATTGGTCGAACTTGCCTTGGCCGATGCGGTTAACGGCCGCCCGGTGAGGAACGCCGAGGCTATTGCCAACCCAGAATGCATCGATCGGATTGTCGAAACGCTCAATTCGTCAAGGTAGGATCTAGCCGACTTCCTTTCCGAGGTAGCTCAGCTGGCAGAGCAACGGACTGTTAATCCGTGGGTCGTGGGTTCGATCCCCACCCTCGGAGCTCATTGTTTGCAAGGGCTCCACGATCTAATCGTGCCGTAGCCGCCATGTGGGGAACAGTAAGAGCCCAAACAATCGCGAGCATCGTCCACAACAGGCTGTCGCCTTCAAAGTCCGTAAACGCACCGATTGCAACTGCCACAAGTAGGGCGCCAACAAGGGCTGGAAGCCCCGGCAATACCGCCAGCCAAAATGCATTCGTGGTCGATCCGCGCGAGAAAGCTCGTTGGCTTGAAGGCAGCACGAGCGTTAATCGCGCAGTGTGGCGAACTGCGTGCCAACAGCCGAAATACACCGCAAATGCAATGAGTGGCGGCGCAACAACGCCCAGCAAGGCAAGAAGCACTATGTCGGTTGCATCGCGGTAGCGCTTTGTTGAGAGCAGCGCAATAAATGCAGCGAGAGATATCAGCCCGGTTGCAACAAGTAGTGCGCTATCGAAACCCGCGTGCCAACGCACGATGCTTGTATTGATTTCATTCAGGGCATTCTCGCTTGTCGATTTTGTTAACGGGACGACAATGGGCAATAGCCCCGCTGGTACGGCGTAAAGAAATGCGCGATGCTTCTTCGACGGTGAAACCCGCTTGTCTATCTCCGCAATAAATGCAGCATCCCCAGTGCCGAAATGCACTGCGCTCATTACTAAAACGAAGATAAAACCGATCACATTGAAGAGCAAAATTGCAACAAGAGCAACGATGGCTGTAAGTACATAACGCACAACAAAACCAGACATTGTTGACCCGTTGCCAAATGGTCTGGCAACAAGATGATCAAGCGCGCCATGGGGGATTCCGGCTGCCAGTGCAATGGTTGCAACGACAACCTGCCATTGCATCGATTGAACATCAAGCACCCGAGACAGAATCAATGTCGCAAGCACGGTTATGAGTGCTGCCATCGAGGACAACGTGCGTGCAGTTTTGCAAGCCTGCAACTCGCGATCGTTCATTGCCCTCCTGACCAAATCAAACTAGCCCGATCCAATCGCGGGTCTGGTTGCTAGATTCAAGGCGAGTATGCGGGCCAGTAGCTCAGTGGTCAGAGCAGGGGACTCATAATCCCTTGGTCGTGGGTTCAATCCCCACCTGGCCCACTCATTGTGGCGATGTCGGCTTGGCATCGTTGCACCATCACTGGCAGGCTCAATACCTATGCATTATGACGTCGCAATTATTGGTGGCGGGCCAGGCGGCTCGGCCACGGCAATTGCTGCGGCGCGTGCTGGGCTTCGGGTGCTGCTCTGCGAAAAGGCTCCGTATGGGCGCGACAAGGTATGCGGCGACGGGCTTACTCCAAGGGCGATAGCGGCGCTAAACGAATTGCAAATCGATCATTCGATTGCACATCGAATCGATGGCTTGCGGATGATTGCTGGCAAGAAGCAGCGCGAGTTGGCTTGGCCAACAACCGACAGGTTTCCAAATCATGGCGGTGTGTGGCCACGCCATCGGTTTGATAATCATCTGCTTGATGTAGCGATTGCCGCGGGTGCAGAAGTGCGCTTTGAGAGCGAGGCGCTTCCGCTTATTGAAGACGGTCGCGCGGTTGGCGTCGTTGTGGGCACTGAAGAGATTCGAGCATCGTTGGTGGTGTTGGCATCTGGCGCGCAGGGGGCTGCTGCAAAAATGCTTGGCGCAGTTCGCGACCCGAACGAAACCTTCGGTCTTGCAATACGCGCGTATGTTCCAAGCCCTCGCCATGCCGAGCGGCACTTGGAAGCATGTTTGAGTTTGCGCGATGAACACGGCACGCCTGTTCCTGGATACGGGTGGATGTTTCCCGCAGGCGATGGCACCGTCAACATAGGTGTAGGCGCACTGAGCACGATGAAAGGCTTCAAAAAACTCAACCTCAACACGTTGCTCGATCAATACCGATCGCTCGTCAAAGAGTCGTGGTCGCTCGGCGAGTACATCGACAAACCGCGAGCGTGGCGATTACCAATGAGTTGCGTGCGAAGACATGGCCCGGGCTGGGTGGCAATTGGAGATGCTGCTGGTTTCGTCAACCCGATGAATGGTGAAGGTATCGACTACGCGCTCGAATCTGGAATGTTGGCAATCGAATGTTTCGTGCACAATCCTGCAACAGCCAGCGCCGACTACGACCGATTGGTTGGGGAGCGCTTCGATGCATTTCTGCGCACGGGGCGGCGGTTTAGCTTCATCATCGGGCACCCCTGGTTGCTTCGTCCCGGCCTTCGAGTTGCGGTTGGTACTCAGTCGGCAGCCGACATCACGCTTGCAGTCATGGGCAACCTCATCGACTCCAATACGCCGGGTGCTGCGGGCCGCGTGATGCGCTTCGCCGATACTGCGCTTCGCCTCGCCGACCCCCTCTTGCGTGCAACGCGTGCGAAGGCCTAACGCAAAGTTGTCTACAGTCGGCGTATGAGCGCAATCGTCGAACGGTCACCCCTTGTTGGCACCGTCGTCGCGGTAAAGGTTGCGGTTGGTCAAGTCGTTTCCACCGGCACTGAGCTGGTTGTAATCGAGTCGATGAAGATGGAACACCCCGTAGTTGCTTCCTTCGATTGCGTCGTTGTATCCATTGCTGTGGTTGTGGGGCAAACCGTTCGCGAAGGCGAAGAACTCGTTCATTGCGAGCCATCGAGTGTTTCGAAAATCTCAACTGAACAAACTGCAACCAGTTCGGTAGATCGAGCAGACTTGGCCGAGTATCAACGTCGTCGGGCGTTATTGGACGATTCTGCCCGCGACGAGGCGGTTGCCAAGCGCCATGCCAAGGGGCAACGCACGGCTCGAGAGAACATCGCCGACTTGGTGGATGACGGATCATTCGTTGAGTACGGCGGTTTTGGTGTTGCAGCGCAACGCGCTCGCCGAAGCGAGGAAGATCTCATTGCCAACACGCCTGCAGATGGTTTGATCACGGGTGTAGCCACCATTAATGCAGACGTCATTGGGTTGCAAAGTGCGCAGTGCGCAGTAGTTGCATACGACTACACAGTGTTGGCGGGCACGCAGGGTTTCATCAACCATCGCAAGAAAGACAGGCTCTTCGAGATCGCGCAACGCAATCGTTTGCCTGTTGTGCTGTTTGCTGAAGGCGGGGGAGGCCGACCAGGCGATACCGATGCGCCAGGAGTTGCGGGCCTAGACGTGATGTCATTCGCATCGTTTGCGAAGTTGTCGGGCCTGGCACCACTCGTAGGTATTGCCTCGGGTTATTGCTTTGCAGGCAACGCAGCATTGCTTGGATGTTGCGACGTGATCATTGCAACAGAGGACGCAAATATTGGTATGGCCGGCCCTGCAATGATTGAAGGCGGTGGTCTTGGTGTTGTGAAGCCATCCGACATTGGCCCCATTGCAACTCAGGTGGGGAATGGCGTCGTCGATGTACGTGTTGCAGACGAGCGCGAAGCAGTCATTACCGCGAAGAAATATCTCGCTTACTTTCAAGGCACGTTGCCAACGTATGCGCGTCACGCAGATGTAGAGATGCGTTCGGTTGTGCCCGAACAGCGCACTCGTATATATGACAGTCGTCGTGCGGTCGAGTTGTTGTGCGACATTGATTCGGTATTGGAATTGCGAAAAGAGTTTGGTGTGGGCATCATTACGGCGCTTGGCCGCATTGAAGGCCGCAGCGTTGGTGTTATTGCAAACAACCCAGCGCATCTTGGCGGCGCTATCGACGCGCCCGCTGCCGACAAGATGGCGCGTTTCGTGCAGTTGTGTGATGCATTCGATATTCCCATTGTTTCGTTGTGCGACACGCCGGGTTTTATGGTTGGCCCCGAAGCCGAAGAGGGCGCTCAGGTCCGACACTTCGGCAGGCTGTTTGTGACGGCAGCAAGCGTCACTGTTCCGTGGTTGACAGTGGTGCTTCGAAAGGGTTACGGGCTTGGGGCGCAGGCCATGGCCGGGGGAAGTTTTCATGCCAAGGAAATGATTGTTTCGTGGCCAACAGGCGAGTTCGGGGGCATGGGATTGGAGGGTGCCATCCGTCTCGGCTTCAAGCGGGAACTGGATGCCGCGAGTTCGCTGGCCGAACGTGCTGCGCTTGAAGAGTCGCTGATTGCGGCGGCCTATCGCCGTGGAAGCGCGCTGAGCATGGCCAGCCATACGGAAATTGACGATGTAATCGACCCTGCCAACACCAGGGCCCGAGTTATCCACACCCTAAACGCGTGCCCAAAACCACAAACACGCACAGGCAAAAAGCGCCCAATGATCGACACTTGGTAAAAACCTTTTATTTTCTTGGACTATTCTGTTCTCACCAACAAACATATGCGTCGACGTCGGCGCATAAGAGGGAGAAAATAAACATGAGAAAGCAGACTCTAAAAGGTCTCGCAGTTGGTCTCGTAGCAGTATTCGGTCTTGCCGCTTGCGGTAGCTCGGATTCGACTTCAGACACAACAGCAGCAGCAGCCGAACCAACAGGCTTGGCCTGCGAAGTCACCGATATCGGTGGCGTTGATGACAAGGGATTCAACCAGAACGCCTATGACGGTCTCAAGCTTGCAGAAGCAGAGCTCGGTGTAAGCATTGATTTGCTCGAGTCAGCATCAGATGCCGACTATCAGCCAAACCTTCAGTCATTCGTTGACAAGGGTTGCAACGTCATCGTAACCGTGGGCTTCTTGCTCGCAGATGCAACGAAGGCAGCAGCAGAGGCAAACCCAACCGTTCAGTTCGCAATTGTTGACTCCAACACTTCGGCAGCAAACGTTCAGGGCCTTACCTTCGCAACCGATCAGCCATCATTCTTGGCTGGTTACATGGCAGCCGCAACAACCAAGTCGGGTGTTGTAGGAACCTTCGGTGGAATCAACATTCCACCAGTAGCAATCTTCATGCAGGGTTTCGCAAAGGGCGTCGAGTACTACAACGCTCAAAAGGGAACTTCAGTGAAGGTTCTTGGTTGGGACATTGCTAAGCAAGACGGAACCTTCTCTGGTGACTTCAGTGACCAGACCAAGGGCACCAGCATTGCGAAGAGCATGGCCGACGAAGGCGCAGACATCATCTTCCCAGTTGCAGGTCCAGTAGGCCTCGGCTCATCGCAGTTCGCAATGGACTCAGCAGGTGCAGTGAAGATCATCGGTGTTGACGTAGACATGTCAATCTCGAACCCAACACAGGCAGAAGTGTACGTAGCATCAGTTTTGAAGAAGATTGACGCTGCTGTACTTCAGGCTGTGAAGGATGCTCTTGCTGGATCAGGCGGCGGCACCGATTACCTCGGTACCCTCGAAAACGGTGGTGTGGGTGTAGCAATTACATCAACCATCACTCCTGAACTTCAGGCAGAGCTCGATGCCGTTACCGCTGGCATCATTGACGGTTCAATCGTCACCAAGTAATTCTTCGCTCGTAAGAGCGGAACAAAAGTAGAAACGGGGGTCGCTTTCGCGGCCCCCGTTTTGCTTTTCTGCTTTAGTTAAGGCATGGATCGGTTGGGTAGTGTTGGCTGGATGGGGGTGAATGCGGGATGAAGCTTGAACTGCGCGGAATCACCAAGCGTTTCCCTGGCGTCGTTGCAAACGACAACGTCAATCTGACACTGAACACCGGCGAAGTAATTGCGCTCATCGGTGAGAATGGCGCCGGCAAGTCAACCTTGATGAGCGTGCTGTATGGCATGTATCAACCTGATGAAGGCCAAATATTGGTTGATGATCAGGTTGTTCAATTCAATTCGCCTGCCGACGCTATTAAGGCGGGTATCGGCATGGTGCATCAGCACTTTATGTTGGTGCCCGTTTTTACGGTTGCCGAAAATGTTGTGTTAGGCGTCGAGCCAACGGGCCGGCTTGGCAAGTTGCACATTGATGAGGCGCGCAAGATGGTGCGCGAGGTATCCGAAAAGTACAACCTTGATCTGGACCCTGATGCAATCATTGAAGACCTGCCGGTGGGTGTGCAGCAGCGTGTCGAAATTGTCAAGGTGTTGTTGCGCGACGCAAAAGTCGTGGTGTTTGACGAGCCAACGGCGGTTCTTACGCCCAACGAGATTGTCGAGTTTTTTGAGATCATCGCCACTCTTGTTAAAGGCGGACGAGGCGTTGTATTTATCACACATAAATTGAAGGAAGCGCTAAAGGTTGCCAACAGAATTTCGGTTCTTCGTCGCGGCAGAGTTGTTGGTTCGGCAGATCCTGCCACTGCATCCGAATCGCAGATTGCCGAGATGATGGTAGGCCGTCCCGTGCAGTTGACTGTTGATAAGAAGGTTGCTCAGGCGGGTGATGTGGTCTTGAAGGTGAATGATCTGACGGTGTTGGACGCAGACGGTCGCACCCATGTTGAGGGAGTGTCTTTCAACGTTCGTTCTGGCGAGATAGTTGGCATCGCCGGTGTGCAGGGCAATGGTCAAACCGAACTTGTCGAGGCGCTCACTGGGCTTCGGAAGGCCGCGGGCGGAACCATCACGTTGGACGGGAAGGATCTCACGAATAGCGACCCGCGTGAGCGCCACTCTTTAGGAATGGCCCACATTCCCGAAGATCGACAACGCCAAGGTCTTGTTGGCGGGTTGAGCGTTGCCGAGAACTTAGTGCTCACTCGTTATCACGACGATCAATTTTCGCATGGATTGGTTGTCGATTGGGATGCAGCCAATGTGGTCGCCGACACGTTGATTGCCGAATATGACATCCGAACTCCCAGCAAAGAAACTGGTGTCGGCACACTGTCTGGTGGCAACCAACAAAAGGTCATCGTTGCTCGCGAATTAAGCCGAGACCTCAGGCTCACAATTGCTGCTCAGCCAACCCGTGGTGTTGATGTTGGCAGCATCGAATACATTCACTCCCGAATTGTTCAGGAACGCGACGCAGGTACTGCGGTGCTGATCGTCAGTACCGAGCTGGAGGAAGTGATGGCGCTGTCCGATCGGCTGTTGGTGATGTATCGGGGCAAAGTGGTGGCCGAACTCGATCCGAAGAAGGTGACGCCAATGGAAGTTGGTCTGTACATGGCTGGCTCTCGCCCAGATGGGGCGGTACAGAAATGAAGCGCTTGTTTAATTCGTTGGGCGAACGCCTGAACAGAATCAGTTCACTCAAACTCACGTTTCTTGCTGTTCTCTCGGCACTTGTAGTTGGCGCGTTCATCATCGTTGTTTCCGATGTGGACAACCTCCGAGATGGCGACATCATCGGCGCACTCTCCACGGTAGGCAGCGCGTATTGGGCGCTCGTCGTTGGTTCGTTTGGTTCGTTGCGTGCCATTTCGAACACCATCAACAGCTCCACTCCGTTGATCTTGTGCGGAATCTCGGTAGCAGTTGCATTTAAGGCCGGCCTATTCAACATTGGCGCAACCGGACAAATGCTTGCTGGTGGTATGACTGCACTGTGGGTTGGTTTTGCAATGGATGGCCCCGGATATATCCAGGTTCCACTTGCAGTTCTTGCAGGGGCTGTGGGCGGTGCAATCTTCGGTGCAATTCCTGGAATTTTGAAGGCTCGCACTGGCGCGCACGAAGTAATCACGACCATCATGTTGAACAACATTGCGGCGTTTCTTATCTTGTGGCTGCTCAAGACAGATTTGTTTCAACGCGAAGACCGCACCGACCCTATTTCCAAGTTGGTAAGTGCCGAAGGTCGCTTGCCGCGATTGTTCGGGTTCTTGGATGGACGCGCAGATTTGATTGCCAGCGTCGGTTTCATTATTGCGATTGCCGCAGTGCTTGCATATTGGTGGTTCCTGAAAAACTCCACAACGGGTTTCGAGTTCCGCGCGTACGGGCTGAACGCTGATGCAGCAACGTATGCGGGCATGCACGTCAAGCGTCTCACTGTGCTGTCAATGATGTTCGCAGGCGGGTTTGCTGGTCTGGCGGGTGCTGCAGAGGTGTTGGGCACCTACGGATACGCATCCACCAACTTTGCTGGAAACATCGGGTTCGATGCCATCGCCATTGCGCTCCTTGGTCAGTCTTCGCCGCTCGGCACATTCGTTGCTGCAATTTTGTTTGGGGCATTGCAGGCGGGTGGTCGTCAGATGCAGACCAATAGTGACGTTCCAATTGACTTGATCATTGTGTTGCGTGCGCTCATAGTCATGTTCATCGCCGCTCCTTTGTTGGTGAAGACAATTTGGCGAACCAAGAACGCGACGATCACTGCTGGCCAAACATTTAGGGGGTGGGGCTCATGAGTACGGCCGAAGTTGCAACTCCAATGTTGTCAATCGAACAGAAAAAGC
>Ga0082207_1000124_pt1 | contig 44563 bp, 36 predicted proteins | sample LakMenEpi10Aug09_FD_71540 | JGI IMG/M metagenome (GOLD analysis project Ga0082207, IMG submission 71540) | reverse complement strand
GGGGGAAATCCTCAAAAACCTCATCAAGGACCAAGTGAATTTATTATTAACCCCACTCCTGAAAAACCTGTAGAAGTGGAAGTTGTTTCTGTGACACCGACGCAAGAATATTGTCGGAATCAGATTGCACTTACAACAACTTTCGCTCACTGGTAATGGTACTAAAGATTGAGTCTGTTTTGAGTGGGGAATTATACTAATGATGAGAGCGATCGCCTATGGTAATGGAAAGGGCGATCGCCTGTAATTTTTTTCTTTTCTCTCTGCGTATCTGATATATTCAATACAATAACTAAATAGTTGCGCTTATCTATCATTATTATTAGGATATCTAGAAGCTAGATTTAAATAAAAATTGCAAGAAGGGGACTTATAACTGGGGCAAGATGGATAAACCCGATTATCTAAACTTCTCCGAAATCTAATTCGGATAGATACTGAAACCAGTTTTGTAGAAACAGATGAAAATCATCAGGTGACACTTCTATAACGGCTTTCTTTCGTTCGTCAAAAAAGTATATTTTATCTATATAAGCTGCTCCGCTTGTAAATATACTACCATGAGCCATTGCATTCCTTAAAATTCTGAGTATGTAATCTACTTTATGTTGTTCGCTTACTAATTTAAGATCGTTTAATACTGGTTGCAAATTTTTAACAAAATCACCACCTTTGTAAATAATATCTTCGCCAATATGCCAAGATGAAGTTGTTTCTTTATCACAAATAAAAAAATCTATAAAATCTCTTTTTAAAAAACTTTCAATTTGTTTTTTAGTATTTTTTGGAATTTTATCATAACCCTTAGAATGTAGTCTTTCATAGGGTATAATAAATCCCGAAGAAGCTATAGATATCATTAAAGTTAACTCTGTGTCTGTTGTCTTCGCTAAATGATAATATGTATTTAATAAATGATTACATCTATATGGAAAATTCTTGATAAAGAAAGAGTAAGACGACATAATAAATTTCCAAAAAATTATTGTCAAAAGGTTGCACAAATAAATCCTATCATAGTAATGATACGGAAAGTATTGAATGTTAAGATTTTGAGGATCTAATTAGAGAGAATTTACCTATCTACTAGAGTAATTCATATAAATTATTGATAATATAAATTCCCCATACGGTTACATAGCCACCATAGTTACCATACCCTGGAATCCATTTACACAAATTATCTTTATGAATAATTAAATCTGATTCAATATATGATAACCCGTTTAAATCTGCTTTAGTTTTCCATTTATTAAGTGCTTTTTCAGCTTCCTCAAACAAACCATAAACTTCTTCAACTTTTTTGTAATTGACAAGTAATCTCGGCATATGTTTTGTTGTTACAACTATAATAATTTTATTGTCTATTTTTAGACTATCAGAATCCAAAAATTATGTAAACTATACGGCTGGTTAAAGAAAATGAAATAACTGGAGGAATAAAGCTAGGATTTACGTAATGTACAAATTAACTATTATGTAAATACACTTAATTATTTACGTCAAATAAATCACTTTTTATACATAAAAGTATTTCCTGACTTCCACCACAGGGGACTACATCGGCAAGGCAAAAGGCGATTGCGACTCCAATAACTTAGTGCCATTAATTATTGAGAATTGTTTTATCAAAATAAAATTGCATATTATATTTTTGTATATACTGTAGCTAAGTATAATTAAAAAATAGAGGTATCAACATGAATTGGGAAATTTTAAAAGAAACTCTCGAAACAGCTAATCAATTGTCTGAAAACGAATTCAATAAGAAAAATGCAACAGGATCAGTTTTGGGAGGAGGCGCAGCACTAGCTGCTGGAATAGCCGTAGGTATTACTAGTCTACCTTTAGCTGTACCTATACTAATTGTGGGCGGTGCTTTTGCTGGTGCAGCAGGAGAAGAAAAAGTCAAAGCTACAGGTAAGGTCATAACAGATATATTTGGAGAAGCCACCAAAAAAATTGGTTCTGTCTTAGATTTCTTTAAAAGTGATGAAGATTTTTTCTATAGAGGAGTCGAATTTTTAAACAAAAAACAATATGTTGAAGCTATTGAAGATTTCACAAAAGCTATTTCTATAAATCCTAAATATGCCAACGCTTATTTTTTAAGAGGCTGCATTTTTTCTGATACAGGTGATTATCAAGAAGCCATCAAAAACTATAATAAAACTATTGAGATAGATCCTAATCGTATTAATGCTTATATAAATAGAGGACATATTTTTGCTACTTTGGGTGATGACCTAAAAGCAATTGCAGACTATTCTAAAAGTATTACCATAGATACGGTTAATCCTGATAATTTGAATGTTTATTTACAGCGAGGAAATCTTTTTTTAAAGCAAAAAGACTATGATAAATCACTTGCCGATTATTCTCAAGCTATTACACTAAAATCAAATTTTTTTGAAGCATATTTCATGCGAGGATGTCTCTACCTAGAATTAAACAAATACAAAAATGCTATTTCTGATTTAAGTGAGTCCATCAAAATTAAACCAGAAAGTATTGACTGCTATTCATACCGTGCTGAAGCTTATACTGCTATCAATGCTAATACTAATGCTTTAGAAGATTTAACTAAAGTTATTAAGCTAAACCCTAGCTTAATTAATGCCTATTTAAAACGTGCAAATATTTATTTAAAATTAAAGGAATATAACCAAGCTATTGGAGATTATACTCAAGCCTTGCAACAAGATTCCTCTTGTATTGATGCTTACTATATGAGAGCCTTTACAAAGGCTAAAATTGGAAATCTACGTAGCGCCATAACCGATATTAACGAAATAATTAAAATAGATCCTGATTATGCTGCTGCTTATGCTCAAAAAGGTTATATCTTCAAACAGAAAAAAGAATATAAAAAAGCGATTAAAGAATTTGAAATAGCAATAGAACTTTTTTCTAAAAAATCTATGTTAGATAAAGTTAAACTATTACAAAAAGAAATTAATAATATTCAACAGGAAATTCAAAATACACCTTGGTGGAACAAACAAATTTTTTAGGAAAAAAGTAACAAATGAAAGCTTTTTAAGCGATGATAAAAGCTACTTTTAAATATGACAAACATTCGCCAACTATTCATGCTCTGCCTTTAAGGATGATCGCTCATTATCGCCTATTAGAATTGGCTATGGAATAAAATCTACATATTAGGTTTAGAGCTAACGCTCATGTACGAAAATACAATTGCCGCACTACTATGTCAACATATTTATACTTTGGTGAAAACGAATTCTTCCTGAGTCGCACCATCAAACAACTAAAAACCCACACTCTAGATCAACAATGGTCAAACTTCAACTACACAGAATACCCCCCAGAATCTAAAGAAACCATTCCTCAAGCATTATCCGATATCATGACACCACCAGTTGGGAGTGGAGGAAGATTAGTACATTTGCCCAACAGCACATTACTGGGAGTTTGTTCAAAAGAAATTTTGTTGCAGTTGGAGTCCATTCTCCCCAAAATTCCCTCAACAAATACCCTCCTTATCACCAACACTCACAAACCTGACGCGAGAAATAAATCAGTCAACTTACTACTGGAATACGCACAGGTACAGGAATTTCCTCTCATTCCCCAATGGCAAACCCAAGCATTAATACAGCAAGCTCGTACTTTAGCTGACGAAGTAGGTGTAACACTCACCACCGATGCTTACAAAGTATTGATAGATTACACAGGCAATCATACACGACTGATATTCACCGAACTAGAAAAGCTCAAAACCTATGCTTTGGGTAAAACAGTCAATGGGAATATGGTGAAAGAATTAGTGTCAGAAAGTGCTGCTAATAGCTTACAACTAGCCAACGCCATTCGCTTGGGTAACATTGCTCAAGCATTAGAATTTGTTGAACGCTTAATTAACTGTAACGAACCAGCTTTAAAAATTACTGTCTATATAAATCGTGAGTCAGCTTTTAGAAATTAATGCGGCGATAAACTTCACCAAGAGGGACTTCTACATTTAAACTATGTAATAATATAGACTGATCAAGATGATCATAAACCTGCCATTGCCAGCGAACTGCTTGCAGCAGCGCTTCGCTATCGCTACCATCATCAAGTTTGTGATACTGTTCAATATAGGGTTCAGTTTGGCTAACTAGCAGATATTCGCAAAAGCTAGGAAGTGAGCGATATTTTCTAAATTTATCACCTCTATCATAACCTTCAGTAGAGGGTGATAAAACTTCCACAATCACCAGAGGATTGAGAATTTCGTCAGTGCGATCGCCGTTCAATTGTGGTTGTCCATCTACTACCATTAAATCAGTGTAAGTCCCACAGTTGTATTCGGGAATCCAAACGCGCAAATCGCTATTATATAAGCGAAAATTGCTATCTCTGAGCAAAAACCCCAAATAGACTAAGAGGTTGGTAGCGATCGCACTATGAACTTCTGAACCTCCAGCCATTGCAATAATTTCTCCGTTACGATATTCATGTTTTTCTGCGGCGGTTTCCTCCATCACTCGATACTCATCTGGAGTGAAGCGAGTTGTTGTTATATCCTGGGCAATATTGGGGGGACTGGTTTGAGTAATAACCACGATCAAACCTCACGAATAATTGGTTTTATTTTAAGATAGTTCTTCCTTATCAGCTTTATGATAACAAATTTTAAATCAATTGTCAAGCCCCAAATACAGTTTTTTGCGATCGGATTTTAGGTCTTTGATTTCCTATATACTAGTTAACAAATAAAATTAGGAGTTATAAGTCGTGTCTGAAGAGACTAAAACCCATTGCTTCGTAGTTGGCATTGGGGCTTCTGCGGGAGGACTACGCGCATTAGAAGAATTTTTTGATAATATGCCCGCAGATAGTGGTGCGGCCTTTGTTGTCGTGCAACACCTCTCTCCAGATTTTAAAAGTTTAATGAAAGAACTGCTGGAACGTCGCACCCGCATGATAGTTAAACGGGTACAAAGCGGAATGCAGATTGAACCGAATACAGTATATTTAATTACGCCTCAGAATAATTTAGTTGTTAATGATGGGATTTTAGAGTTAATTCAGCAAAGCGAACCCCCTCGACAGCAACCCAATTTTCCCATTGATATTTTTCTCGATTCCCTGTCAAGAGATAGGGGAGAACAAGCAATGGCTGTAATCCTCTCAGGAACGGGAAGTGATGGAACAAGGGGAATACAGAGCATTAGCGAGTCCGGTGGGTTAACATTTGTCCAATCACCAGGGACAGCAGAATTTGATGGTATGCCCCAAAGTGCGATCGCTACAGGTATTGTAGATCAAGTGCTACCACCGGCAGAAATGGCGCGGACGATTTATGAAATCATCCAAATGCAGCGTCAAGGAGCAAGTCCAGGGGAATCTTTACTGCCAGAATTAGAATCAGAGAAACTCCGCGCGATTATCCAAATTCTCAACCAATACGAAAAACTCGATTTTTCCTATTATAAACCCAGCACTCTCAGCCGCCGCATTTACCGTCGTTGTTCTCTCAGTGGGCATAATCTCTTAGATGAATATGTAGAATATTTAACTACCTCTAGCGAAGAACGCTCACTGCTACGAGATGATTTAATGATTGGGGTGACAAGATTTTTTCGAGATTCCGCAGCTTGGGACTACTTAGATAAGGAAGTATTACCAGAATTAATTAGCCCTTTGGAAAATGGTCAGCAGCTAAGGGTGTGGGTAACAGCTTGTGCTACTGGTGAAGAAGCCTATTCTATGGCGATTTTAATGGATGAGGTCATCAACCGCTTAGGTAAACAACTGAGTGTAAAAATTTTTGCTACAGATATAGATGCAGCCGCTTTAAGTAAAGCCGCCGAAGGGATTTATCCTGAAAGTATTAGTATTGATGTTTCTCGAAAACGGTTAGAAAAATATTTTACCTTCCGTAACCGTAATTTCCATGTGTCGCGGGCGTTGCGGGAAATGATTATTTTTGCTCCCCACAACTTGGCTAAAAATGCGGGATTTACGCGAATGCACCTGATTAGCTGTCGTAATGTTCTCATTTATATGCAGCCAGTTTTGCAACAGCACGTTATGAGAATGTTGCATTTTTCTTTGATGCACAAAGGTATTTTGTTATTGGGTGCTGCAGAAACACCAGGAGAATTAATTGAAGAATTTAGTCCCCTGTATGAGAAATTCAAAATTTATCAAAAGCGACGCAATGTGCGTTTACCAATTCTCAATCAAAATTTAGAATATATAACTCCTGTTGTCGCTCGTCCTAGTCAAACTAGACGGGGTACGGTGCAATTTGATCCGGCTTTGGGTGCCGCATTTAGTGCTTTTGTTCGCCGTAGACAATGTACCTGTTTATTAGTTAACGATGATTTAGAATTATTTCACGTCGTTACTGATATGGTCCAGATTATGCAAGTCCCAGAAGGACAAATGACTAGAGCGATCGCCGATTTAGTCCCAAATACTCTAAAATTACCTATTAATACTGCCCTACATCGTGCTAAAAGAGAACGAAAAACTGTTCTTTATGGTAATATTCACTTAAATCAAGCTAATAATATTCGCAGTGTTAATTTAGAAGTTACTTATCATACGGGAGATACCCGCATGACGGACTTCTTTATGTTAATTATTGAAAATGAAGAACGTCCTTCTTTACCAAACCGTCCTGAAGCCTTTCAACAAGACGCAGAAGCAACTCAGCGCATTCTTGATTTAGAATACGAATTACAGCAGACTAGGGAAAATCTACAAGCCACAATTGAGGAATTAGAAACCACTAATGAAGAACAACAAGCCACTAATGAAGAATTGTTGGCTTCTAATGAAGAGTTACAAAGTACAAATGAAGAACTTCACTCTGTTAATGAAGAACTATATACAGTTAATACAGAATATCAAACTAAAATTCGTCAATTATTAGAATTATCCAACGACGTAGATAATCTGCTGCGAAGTAGTGAAATTGGCGTAATTTTCCTAGATAGAGAATTACGAATTCGTAAATTTACCCCCGCTGCTACGACAGCTATTAACCTGTTAGAAACTGATGTTGAACGCCCAATTCAGCATATTACCCATAATATGAATTGTCCCAATCTGCTGGAATTGTTACAGCGGGTAGTGGAAACAGAAAAACCTATTGAACAGGAAGTAAGGCTAAATAATACGGAAAATCATTTACTGATGCGTTTATATCCATATCTTAGAGATGATGGACAAGCGGATGGGGTAGTAATTACTTTTGTAAATATTAATGAAATTAAGCAGGTACAAGAAGCTCTACAACGTCGTACGGAGGAATTAGAAAAACTTTATAATACAAATCCCGTGGGGTTGGTACTCCATGACGAAGAATTGCAGTTTGTGCGAGTTAACGAAGCTATGGCGGAAATTAACGGTTTACCAGCTAATGCACATATCGGTAAAAAACTGCGAGAAGTATTACCAGATTTAGCTAATCGGGTTGAACCAATTTTACATCAAGTATTGACAACAGGAAAACCGATTCGCAATCTTGAGATTTCCGGGTTTACACCCTCCCAGCCAAATGTTCAAAGACATTGGATTGCTAGTTATTATCCTGTTAATCAACTTGACGGTGGTAAGGCTGTGAGTGCGGTAGTTGTAGAAGTTACCGAACTCAAACAAGCACAAATGGCTTTACTACAAAGTGAAGAAAGATTACGAGCTTTGATGAATTCTAGCCAAACTATTTTATTTAGTTGTCAACCCACTGGGGATTATCGAGCTACCTTTATTAGTGATAACGTAGAGTTGATTTTAGGTTATTCCCCAGAGGCGTTTTTAGATGAAGCTGGGTTTTGGTATGATTATATTCATCCTGAAGATAGAGAGCGGGTATTATTAGGATTAAATCGCTTAGAATTTGATAATATTTATTCTTTAGAATATCGGTTACGTTCTGCTGAAGGTGGTTATCGGTGGTTTTTTGCTCAGTTGCGCTTAATTAGAGATCAGGATAATAAAGGGTTAGAGTGTGTGGGCTATTTAGTAGATATTAGCGATCGCAAAGCCGCAGAAAAGATTCTAGAACAACAGGTACAAAGAGAAAGACTATTAAAACAAATTACCGACGAAATTCGCCAAAGTCTCGAACCCCAAAAAATCTTTGAAACCTCTGCGAACCGGATTGGTGAAGCCTTTGGGGTAGATCGTTGTTTTCTCCATACTTACGAAGTCGAGCCAATAGAACACCTCCCTATAGTTGCAGAATATTTAAGCGGTGACATAGCTTCTATTCAAGGAGTGTTAGGACCTATTGCTGGTAATCCCCACATTCATCAACTGCTCCAACAAGATACAGCGATTATTATAGATGATGTATTTACAGATCCATTAGTATCATCAAGTAGGGAAGTTTCTCAACAAATCGGACTAAAATCCATATTAGCCATTCGCACCTCCTATCAAGGAAAGGCCAACGGGCTGATTTGTTTACATCAATGCAATCATCAACGCCATTGGATTACTGAAGATAGTGCCCTTTTAGAGGCTGTAGCTGCTCAAGTTGGAATTGCGATCGCTCATGCTAAACTTCTACAACAGGCCGAACAGCGACAAATAGAACTTGCTCAACAAAACTTAGCCTTAGAAACAGCCACGGAAAAAGCCCAAGCAGCAAGTCGGACAAAAAGTGAATTTCTCGCCAATATGAGCCATGAAATTCGCACTCCCATGAATGCTATTTTAGGATTTTCCGAACTATTACAAAATCTCGTCAGTGATGATTTAGCTCAAAGTTATCTCCGAGCCATTCAAACCAATGGCCGCACCTTACTGACCTTAATTAATGATATCCTGGATTTATCGAAAGTCGAAGCCGGGAAACTGAAACTCAACTATGAATCTGTCAATCTTCCCTCACTTCTGCGGGATATTCAACAAATGTTTCTGCAAAGAGCGCGGGAAAAAGGACTATTTTTAGATCTACAAATTGATGATTCCGTTCCCGTCAAAATATATATTGACGAGGTACGATTGCGGCAAATATGCGTTAATGTTGTCGGTAATGCTATTAAATTTACAGAAAAAGGTGGTGTAACTATTCATGTTCATAGTCGGATTAACCCTAGCGTTCAGAATCACGCATATTTAGAAATTGCGGTTTCTGATACAGGTATTGGTATTTCTGCACGGGACCAAATCTTGATTTTTGATGCTTTCCGTCAAAGTCAGGGACAAAGTAATCGTAAATATGGCGGTACGGGGTTAGGATTAACTATTAGCCGCAGATTGACGCAAATGATGGGTGGTATAGTTGAGGTAACAAGTGAATTAGAACATGGTAGCACCTTTACTTTGATATTTCCCGAAATTGCAATTACTCAAACTCCGACAATTTCACCGATATCAACCTTAAAAAACCATGATTTAAGTCAATTTCCCGCTTTAAAAATTCTCATAGTTGATGACGTACAATCTAACCGAGATTTACTTTCTGCCTATTTCAATTCTACTCCCCATCAGGTTATGATGGCAGATAATGGGGTAATAGCTCTCAAATTAGCCATAGAACATCATCCTGACCTGATATTACTAGATTTGGTCATGCCGCAAATGGACGGACAAACGGTTTTACAAGCTTTAAAGCATAATCCCTCAACAGCGGATATTTGCGTAATTATGGTGACAGCTTCTATCCAAGAACAGGACTTTGAGGAATTACAACCCCTTGCTCAAGGATTTTTACGTAAACCAGTTAGTCCGCATGATCTTTTCAGTGAGTTACAACGTTTATTTCCTTATCAACTATTAGTAGAATCAAACCCTAATTCTCCGCTACAAATAACTGAGCAGGTAATGTCTCTTTCCGCCTTAAAGAAGTTACCAGAACTGATAAAATTATTACAACAGGAAGAAACATCTGTTTGGAAAACTTTACATCAAACCCTGTTAATTGATCAGCTACGAGTTTTCGCGCTTAAATTACAAGCTTTAGCAGAGCAATATGAATGTTATCATTTAGCAGAATATGCTAATACGCTGAAAAACCAAATTGATACCTTTGATTTGGCTCATTTAGCGAATACTGTTGCTAATTTCCCAGCAATTAGTAAAAAATTACAGAAATTGCTACCTTAAAGGCTGACAGCAGTCCCCGGCATGATAAAGTACAGATATTAATCATAAAACTCTTGTGGTGCGGTTATCTTGCTCGCTATTACTGTAGTTTAATCAAGTGAAATGTACTGTATTATATAGGACTCCTATTTGAGTTATGAACTAGTTTTTTTAATGAACCACAGAGACACAGAGGACACAGAGGGAGGAAAATAAGAGATGTTCACGTTTCATTTAGGATTGCTATATATATATTTTAAGAATATAAAAGTCCCAGCGGCTAGAAGTCGCAATTAAATAAAAATTCTCACCTCCGTTTTCATGTTAAGTTGATTATATAAATAATGGAAAAAACTGCTTTTAATCCACAGGATTGTACAATATTAATTGTTGATGACCTCATTCAAAATATCGAAGTTTTAGGAAGAACCCTAGAAACACAAGGTTATTCTATTACCTATGCTCTGAGCGGAAAAGAAGCCCTCCAACGACTGCAAGTAATTCAGCCAGATTTAATTTTATTGGATTTATTAATGCCGGAAATGAGTGGTTTAGAAGTTTGTGAACAAGTTAAAAATAATCCAGATTATTATCATATTCCAATTTTATTTCTAACTGCTAGTCATGAAGAAGAACACTTAATAGAAGCTTTTGAAAAGGGAGCGGCTGATTATGTAACCAAGCCTTTTCGCGCTACAGAATTATTAGCCCGTGTGCAGACACATATTCAATTAAAACGCCAAACTAGACAGTTACAACAAAGTGAAAATAAACTCAATACTATTGTTACTTATATCAAAGATGGTATTTTAATTGTTGATGAATCAGGAGTTGTGAAATTTGCTAACCCGGCTGCAGCACAAATGTTTGATAGACGATTATCTAGTTTAATTAATCAGGAATTGGGGTTACCAATTGTAGTAGGAAAAGTTGCTGAACTTGATATTATTCGTCCTCATGGAATTCTTGGCCGTGCAGAAATTACCGTTGGTGAGACTGAATGGTTAGAGCAAAAAGTTTCAATTGTCGCTCTGCGAGATGTGAGTGAACGCAATCAAATTGAGAAAAAATTAAGAATTGCTGTCAATAAACAGAAATTATTAAGTCAGAAATTAAAAAAATTAGCTACTACTGATGTTTTAACTGAAATTGCTAACAGACGGAATATTTTGGCAATTTTAGAGAACGAATTTCAAAAAACACAAGCTAATAATGAAATCTTTTCACTTTTATTAATTGATATTGATAACTTTAAATTTGTCAATGATAATTATGGATTTTCTATTGGTGATCAAGTATTAAAAGAAATATCTCAATTTTTGGTTAATTATCTGGAAAATGCGGGTACAGTTGGGCGTTTAGGTGATGAAGAATTTATGATCATTTTACCAGTTACAGAGTTAGGGGCTGTAGAACTGGCTGAACGTCTATGTGAGCAAATTCGTAATTTAGAGATAGATACCACTTCTGGTCCCATAAAAATTACTATTAGTATTGGTATGACTGTTTATCAACCTGATGATAAAAATTACACAGTTATGTTAAAGCGTGCCTATAATCTTCTTTATCAAGCTAAAGAGCAGTCCTGAGCCTTGATTACCAGCACTATTTATTACAAATCTCACTGAATAAAAATTCATCCCTAAGATTCTTTGCTCTTGTCTTTATCAGTTGCTACATACAGTTCTAAACTGTAGATGAGAGATAAAAGCCTGTTGGGGGAAATTTTGTGAAAAAAGTTTTAGCAATTATTCTGGGTGGCGGTGCGGGTACTCGGCTTTATCCGTTAACTAAACTGCGCGCCAAACCAGCAGTACCAGTAGCAGGGAAATATCGCTTGATAGACATACCTGTTAGCAACTGCATCAATTCCGAAATATTCAAAATTTACGTTCTGACTCAGTTTAACTCAGCTTCCCTGAATCGTCACATTGCTCGTGCTTACAACTTCAGCGGGTTTAGCGATGGGTTTGTCGAAGTGTTAGCAGCACAACAAACCCCCGAAAACCCTAACTGGTTTCAAGGTACGGCCGATGCTGTGCGTCAGTACATCTGGATGTTACAAGAGTGGGATATAGAGGAATTTCTGATTCTTTCAGGTGATCATCTTTACCGCATGGATTACCGGCAATTTATCCAGCGTCACAGAGATACAAATGCTGATATTACACTTTCCGTAATTCCCATGGATAATCGTCGCGCCTCAGATTTTGGCTTGATGAAAATCAATGAATCGGGTCGGGTAATTGACTTTAGTGAAAAACCCAAAGGTGAAGCTTTAGCGCAAATGCGTGTTGATACCACTATACTGGGATTGACAAAAGAACAAGCCGAATTACAGCCATATATCGCCTCTATGGGGATTTATGTCTTTAAAAAAGATGTTTTGATTAAGTTGTTGAAACAATCTTTAGAACAAACGGATTTTGGTAAAGAGATTATTCCCGAAGCTGCTAAGGATCATAACGTTCAAGCTTTCTTGTTTGACGACTACTGGGAAGATATTGGCACAATTGAATCTTTTTATGAAGCCAATTTAGCTCTAACTAAGCAACCCCTCCCTCCCTTTAGTTTCTATGATGAAGCAGCACCAATTTATACTCGCGCTCGTTATTTACCCCCTTCTAAACTGTTGAATTGCCAAATTACCGAATCTATGATTGGTGATGGCTGCATTTTGAAAGATTGCCGCATTCAACATTCTGTTTTAGGAGTGCGATCGCGGATAGAATCAGGCTCTGTAATTGAAGAAACCTTAATCATGGGTGCTGACTATTACCAACCATCCGTTGAAAGACAATGCAGCTTAGAAGAAAATGATATTCCCGTCGGTATTGGTACAGACACCATGATTCGTCGTGCCATTATTGATAAAAATGCCCGCATTGGTCACAATGTGAAAATCATCAATAAGGACAATATTCAAGAAGCAGAACGGGAAAAACAAGGCTTTTACATCCGTAGCGGTATTGTCGTTGTTCTCAAAAATGCTGTAATTCCCGATGGTACAATCATTTAGTTCGTTGTCAGTTGTTCGTTGTCGGTTGTTCGTTGTTTGTTGTTTTACCACTGACCACTGACCACTGACCAATAACCACTGACCACTGACCAATAACCAATGACTAAATTAATTTTGCTAATTGGTCTTCCTGGTAGCGGTAAATCAACTTTAGCAAAACAACTACTGAGAGAATGCCCCCAGATAGAGCTAATTTCCACAGATACTATCCGGGGTCAGCTTTTTGGTTCAGAAGCAATTCAAGGACCATGGCCGTTAATTTGGCGGGAAATGGAACGACAATTACAACAAGCCATAATCGCCGATAAAAGGGTGATTCTCGACGCTACCAACGCCCAAAGGAAAAATCGCCGAGAAGTCATTACCCTAACCCGTAATTGTGGCTTTACTTATATCACTGGGATTTGGCTGAAAACTCCGGTTTGGCTATGTTTAGCCAGGAATCAACGCCGAAGTCGTCAAGTTCCTGAAGATATAATTCTCCGAATGTACCATCAAATCCGGGATGCTCCCCCCAGTGTAGAAGAAGGAATGGATGAGCTTATTTCCTTTTTATCATGGCAAGAGTACGGGAATTGCGCTGCTGTATTCAGCAAGAACCACACTTGATTTTGACAATTATTTGTTAGTTTAATATCAGCTTCTTTTGGACTGATATTCGACCCAATCAAGACTTTTGAATTAACAGTAAATTTCATATCTGAGAAAAAACATAACTTAAATTTCCACAGGAGGCTCGTAGATGGCTGCAACCGACTTTAAAGACTATTATGCAATTTTAGGTATTGGCAAAACCGCCACATCAGAAGACATTAAACAAGCCTTTCGCAAACTAGCCCGCAAATATCATCCTGATGTTAACCCCAATAACAAACAGGCTGAAGCCAACTTTAAAGAAGTTAATGAGGCTTATGAGGTATTATCTGACCCCGATAAACGCAAAAAATATGACCAATTTGGTCAATATTGGAAACAAGCTGGTCAAGGCTTTCCTGGGGGTTCTGGGGCGGATATGGGTGGTTTTGATTTCGGTCAATACGGCAGTTTTAATGACTTCTTAAATGAGTTATTTGGTGGTGCAGGACCCCGCAGCGGCCGACAAAGTTACTCTTCTCGAACTTCTACGAGCAGACAAAGTAGCAGTTTTAACGATGCTGCTTTTCAAGATGGTGGTACGCAGGATGCAGAAGCTGTGATTAATTTAACCTTTGCTGAAGCATTCTCTGGAGTTCAAAAACGGTTTAGCCTAGGAACTGAAACTATCGATGTACGTATTCCTGCCGGTGCTAAAACTGGGACTCGTTTACGGTTGAAGGGCAAAGGGCAAACTAACCCTATGAGTCAACAACGGGGAGATTTATATTTAAAGGTAGAATTACAACCCCATAGTTTTTTCCAAATGGAAGGGGATAATCTTGTTTGCGAGGTATTAATTACACCTGATGAAGCTACATTAGGCGCGTCCATAGATGTACCTGCTCCTGATGGTCATGTTAATGTTAAATTACCGGCGGGAGTTCGTTCTGGTCAATCTTTACGCTTACGTGGTAAGGGTTGGCCCCTGGCTAAAGGTGGACGAGGTGATCAATTTGTAAAGGTAGCAATTGCACCACCAAAAGAACTCACCGCCCAAGAACGAGAATATTATGAAAAAATCCGGGCTATTCGTACTTATAACCCTCGCAGTCATTTAGCACAGATTAAATTATAATGATTATTGAGAGAATTTACCGGGACTTTACGGACAAATTTTTCAGCAAACCCTACTTGTTTAAAATTTGAAATTTAGTCCCACATACCGCTAATAATTCCTTCATACTGATAATTATTAAGCCCATGTTAATACCAGAAAGTTTACTGATTCACCACGCCGAAATTATTTTACCCAATGGTGAATCAATGATTGGAGATGTTCTGACTCAGGGAAGGCAAATAGTCCAAGTAGACCGGGAAATTACCAACGCTACACCTACATACACAATTGAGGCACAAGGGTTAACTTTATTACCTGGCGTAATTGACCCCCAGGTGCATTTCCGCGAACCCGGACTAGAATATAAAGAAGATCTATTTACAGCTAGTTGTGCTTGTGCTAAGGGAGGAGTTACCTCCTTTCTAGAAATGCCCAATACAAAACCATTAACTATCACCCAAGCAGCCTTAAACGACAAATTGGAACGGGCCGCCCAGAAGTGTTTGGTTAATTATGGCTTTTTTATTGGGGCTACGACCGATAATTTACCAGCTTTACTTTCTGCCCAGCCTACACCGGGTATTAAGGTGTTTATGGGGTCAATGCACGGACAATTATTAGTGAGCCAAGAAGAGGCGCTAGAGGCGATTTTTGCCCGGGGAAATCGGTTAATTGCTGTTCATGCAGAAGACCAAGCCCGCATTAATCAACGCAAACAGGAATTTGCTGGTATTGAAGACCCTGCTATTCATTCCCAAATTCAAGACAATCAAGCTGCATTGTTAGCTACACAATTGGCGTTAAAGCTTTCTAAAAAATATCAACGCCGGTTACATATTTTGCATTTATCAACAGCAGAGGAAGCAGATTTACTGCGTCAGGACAAACCGAGTTGGGTGACAGCAGAGGTAACGCCTCAACATTTACTTTTGAATACGAGCGCCTATGAAACTATTGGTACTTTAGCACAAATGAATCCACCTTTGCGATCGCCCCATGATAATGAGGTTCTTTGGCAAGCTTTACGAGATGGTATCATTGATTTTATTGCTACTGACCACGCCCCCCACACCTTAGCCGAAAAAGCCCAAACCTATCCTAACACTCCTTCGGGAATGCCCGGTGTAGAAACGTCTCTACCTTTAATTTTAACCGCTGCTATGGCAGGAAAGTGTACAGTTGCCCAAGTTGTACAATGGATGTCTAAAGCGGTGGCTGTAGCTTATGGTATTGCTAATAAGGGAGAAATTACCCCCGGTTACGATGCTGATTTAGTGCTGGTAGATTTGAAGAATTACCGAGAAGTGAAACGGGAAGAAGTTCTCAGTAAATGCGGTTGGAATTCTTTTGAGGGTTGGAATTTAACGGGTTGGCCAGTGACAACAATTGTCGGTGGTAAAATTGTTTATAATCACGGTGAGGTAAATACGCAAGTTAGAGGACAAGCTTTAACTTTTGCTAATCCGTAGTTATTTGTCTGCGGTAATTGTAAATCTCTACTACACAAATAAAATCCACTTGTGAGAATTAAGAAAAAAATTAAGGTTCTTAAATCCATGCAGATGGGTTTTGTCTGTGTAGCGGTGACTTCCACTCGCCCAAGTTTCTCGCAACTTATGGTAATATTAAAATATACTACTATACTTGTTACCTCTGAGAAGTATGAGCATCTACCCAGATTTTCAAGCACAAGGCTATGAGGCTATTAGAGAACTAGGACGCAACCGCGAAGGTGGTAGAATTACTTGGTTAGCAACAAATCTTAACACAAAGCAACCAGAAGTAATTAAACAGTTTTGTTTTGCTCAAGCGGGTTCAAATTGGTCTGGTTCAGAAGCCCACGCACGAGAAATACAGGTACTGAAAGGATTAGATCATCCTGGTATTCCCAGTTACTTGCATTCCTTTGAAACCTCCGATGGTTTTTGTTTAATTCAAGAGTATATTCATGGTTCTACTTTAGCAGAACCTCGCAGTTTTTCACCAGCAGAAATTAAACAAATTGCTATTAAGATTTTAGAAATTCTGGTATATTTACAAAATCGGATACCGTCGGTAATTCATCGAGATATTAAACCAGAAAACATTTTAGTAGATGAACAAATCAATGTTTATTTAATTGATTTTGGTTTTGCTCGTATTGGTAGTCATGATGTGGCTGGAAGTAGTGTATTTAAAGGAACTCCTGGTTTTATTCCCCCAGAGCAAATGTTTAAACCCACAAATGCTACAGATTTGTATGCTTTGGGTGCAACTTTGATATGTTTATTAACAGGAATCAAGTCAACAAAAATAGATCAATTGCAAGATGAAGATGATCCTTATTTGATTAAATTTCGTCATCTTTTACCCCAGGTAAGTTTGCGGTTTATCGGTTGGTTGGAAAAGATGGTACAACCGAAACAAAAAGACCGATTTACTAATGCAGAATTAGCTTTAGAATCACTCAAACCCCTTGATGTTATTCGTGTACCAGCAGTTGATTTTAGTGAGACGGTTTTGGAGTTTAAAGCGAATTGGTTGGGGGAAAAATTAACTAGGGTTATTATTATTGAAAATTCTATACCAGATACTTTATTAGAAGGTAAATGGGAAGTTGGATCTCATCCTCAAGACCCTCCCCATACACCGGATACTCATGCTTGGATTTCAGTTACACCTGGTAAGTTTAGCGGGAATCATATTCGTTGTCAGGTTGAGGTGGATACGAGTAAATTGATGGCTGATAAGCAGTATAAACGTCAATTAATTCTTCATAGTAATGCTTATCCTGCGAGTCATACTTTGACGCTAAAGGTGCTGACTGCGGGTTTACCGATTGAGAAAAGACAAGTATCTTATGCTTCCCTTGCTTTTGTACTGCTAATTTCTGGAATTATACCTGTATCTATAGCTTGGGGAATAGCTGCTGCTAGTTTATCTTTAAGTACAACTATGACTTTGTTGATAGTTTTTGCTGATTTATTTGTAAGTATAGCAATGACTTGGCTTATAGCTTTTGACGGTTTATTCGGAGCGATTGCATTAGTAATTAGGGCAGTGATTGGTGCAGTGATTGGTGCAGTAATTGGTTTTACAATTGCTTTTTTAATTGGTCCACTAATTCTAATGTTGATGGGTGATTTTATTGCACAGCTTCTTGTAGCAATTGTAATAGTCCTTGGGGCTGTTGGAGGGTTAGGGGTAGGGGGTTATTCTGTTTTATATAATGATTTTTATGAGTTTAAAGAATTGAAACGGTCTGAATTTGTACTGTATTTACTCACAGCAGGATTAGGAAACAGCTTAGGAATTCTTTATATAGCTGGATTAACAAATCCCTACATCCTAGTTGCACTAACTGGAACAAGTTTACCCGCACTTTCTATGCTGGTTTATCCACCCCTAAAAAGACGTAAATTAATTGCTAAATATCGTCAGTCAGAGGAATCTTTAATTAAGCCGTGAAAATGTCAGTCATGTAGGTTGGGTTAAGCGACAGCGCAACCCAACAAAAGATATAATGAAAATATCTGAATCAGGATATCCAGGATTTAAGGATTTACAGGATAAATGATTTTAGCTAAATAGGATAGCTATATATTATAATTAAAGAATAATTTGAACTATCAGAGATGCAGTTTGAGTGGGACGAAGCGAAAAATTTAGAAAATATCCGTAAACATCAGATTGACTTTGAAGATGTTTATAAAATCTTTGAAAGTCCAATGCTGATTGAGGAAGATGAACGTTTTGACTATGGTGAGGAAAGATGGTTTGGTATTGGTTTTTTAGGAAATGGAGTCGCTGTAGTTGTTTGGACAGAAAAACAAGGCAATGTAATTAGAATTATTTCAGCACGAAAGGCAAATCGTTATGAACGAAAAAAATTTGAACAATATCTCACGGACTAATTGGCAAGCATTAGATTCAATGTCAGACGAAAACATTGACTATTCAGATATTCCACCATTAACTGATGAGTTTTTTGAAAAAGCAACTTTGCAAATTCCCGCAGCACAAGCCAAAAATGTTATTCAATTAGAACCTGATATCATAGCTTGGTTTAAAACCCAAAATAAAGACTATCAAACAGCTATTAATCAACTTTTACGTCGTCATATCGAAAGTAGTAGTAATCAAAAATCTGCTTAGTCATGTAGGTTGGGTTAAGCAACAGCGCAACCCAACAAAAAAATAATCAGGACTTACGCAAAATATCTCTCAAATCCTCATTTCTCCGTGACCTCTGTGCCTCTGTGGTTCGTTATTCCATGAATCTTGCGTAAGTCCTAATAATATAATGTTGGGTTTTCTCAACCCAACCTACGTAATGCTATAATCAACAAATAACTACTTGGTATCATATCATGATGATTACTCAAGAATTAGAATGTCAAGAAAACATCTCCCAAGATGTAATATTTCCCCCAAGTGATTTATATAGTGATGAACCAACCGTGGAAACAGAACTACATCTAGAGCAAATTATGCTCTTAATTAAATGTCTCAAATGGTTATGGAAAGATAGAAATGATTTCTATGCTGCGGGAAATCTCACCATTTACTATAGTCCTAATCAGAAAAAATCTGAATATTTCCGAGGTCCAGATTTCTTTGTTGTCTTGGGAACAGAACGCAAAACCCGGAAAAGTTGGGTTGTTTGGGAAGAAGATGGTAAATATCCTAATTTCATTTTAGAAATTCTCTCACCAACTACAGCAAATACAGATAGAGAATATAAAAAAGAACTTTATCAAAATACTTTCCGCACACCAGATTATTTTTGGTTCGACCCTTATACACTAGAATTTGCAGGTTTTCATTTATTAGACGGAGAATATCAACCTTTAGAAGAAAATCAGCAAGGATATTTGTGGAGTCGTCAGCTAGGTTTATATTTAGGAATTTATCAAGGACTATTACGGTATTTTACACCAGCAGGAGAGTTAGTTCCCACACCTGAAGAAACCGCAGAAAAAGAAACGAAAAAATCAGAACGTTTAGCAGCAAAATTGCGGGAATTAAATATAGATCCTGATACTATTTAATATAGCTTGGGTTAAGCAACAACACAACCTAACAACAGCTTTAATAATCTTGACAAGCCAAAACATCGGACGATTTCTGAGAATTATCACACAGCTAATTGCATATTAATTGATTGATGAACTATTATGAAATCGTTCAGCAAAAATATAACTGAGATGACAAACCCAGATATAAAGCCCTTTGTACAGCTAACTTAGGAAATTTTGTTTTATGTTTGTTCATAACACAAGCCGTCCAGACTGCATAAATGTTAGGATTGCCACAGAGTGAGAAACGCGTAAGAGAAGGAAAAAAAACTGAATGGCAGAATTTGAAAAGTCAATATCCTTTGACGGACGGGATATTCGACTGACGGTTGGCCTACTAGCCCCCCAAGCAGGTGGGTCGGTTTTGATACAATCAGGAGATACAACAGTTTTAGTAACGGCTACAAGGTCAGCAGCGCGGGAAGGCATTGATTTTTTGCCACTGACCGTAGATTACGAAGAAAGATTGTATGCAGCGGGAAGAATTCCGGGAGGAATTATGCGGCGAGAAGGTCGCCCGCCGGAAAAGGCTATTCTTACCAGTCGTCTGATTGACCGTCCACTCCGTCCTTTATTCCCCTCATGGTTGCGGGATGATTTGCAAATTGTGGCCTTAACAATGTCCATGGATGAGCAAGTTCCCCCCGATGTGTTAGCAGTAACAGGTGCTTCAATTGCCACACTAATTGCCCAAATTCCCTTTAATGGACCAATGGCCGCTGTGCGAGTAGGCTTAGTGGGTGATGATTTTATTATTAACCCGACCTACGCAGAAATTGAAGCAGGAGATTTGGATTTAATTGTCGCCGGTTCACCAGATGGGGTGATCATGGTAGAAGCCGGTGCAAATCAATTGCCAGAGCGAGATATTATTGAAGCCATTGATTTTGGCTATGAAGCCGTGCGGGATTTAATTCAAGCCCAGTTAGATTTGCTGGATGAATTAGGGCTAAAACTCGTCCAAGAAACACCACCCGAACCAGATCAGACCTTAGAAAATTATATTCGCGATCGCGCTAATCAAGAGATCAAACAAATATTAGCGCAATTTGAGTTAACTAAAACTGATCGTGATATAGCTTTAGATGCGGTTAAAGATAGTATTTCTGCTGAAATCAAAGCTTTACCAGAAGAAGACCCCATTCGTATCGCTGCGACAGCAGATTCTAAAGCCCTTAGTAATACCTTCAAAAGCATTACTAAATACTTCATGCGTCTGCAAATTATCGAAGATAATGTCCGCGTTGATGGTCGCAAACTTGATGAAGTCCGTCCCATATCTTGTCGAGTTGGTATAATACCCAAACGAGTCCATGGTAGCGGTTTATTTAACCGGGGACTAACTCAAGTATTATCAATGTGTACCCTGGGAACTCCCGGAGATGCTCAAAACCTTAACGACGACTTGCAACTAGACCAAGCCAAACGTTATCTACATCACTATAACTTCCCACCCTTCTCCGTAGGCGAAACCAAACCCCTCCGCGCCCCCGGTAGAAGAGAAATCGGACATGGTGCATTAGCAGAAAGAGCATTGTTACCCGTATTACCACCTAAAGATAAATTTCCCTACGTTATTCGCGTAGTTTCGGAAGTGCTATCTTCTAACGGTTCGACTTCCATGGGTTCTGTTTGTGGTTCTAGTTTATCCCTAATGGATGCCGGTGTACCAATTACTAAACCCGTCAGCGGTGCGGCTATGGGCTTAATTAAGGAAGGGGACGAAGTGCGAATCCTTACCGATATTCAAGGCATTGAAGACTTTTTAGGTGATATGGACTTCAAAGTTGCTGGTACTGATACTGGGATTACCGCTTTACAAATGGATATGAAAATATCTGGTTTGTCTTTAGAAGTCATCGCCGACGCTGTCAACCAAGCCCGCCCCGCCCGGTTACACATTCTGGAAAAAATGCTCCAGACTATTGATACCCCCAGGGAAGAAACTTCACCCTATGCCCCGCGCCTGTTGACAATTAAGATCGATCCTGACATGATTGGTTTAGTCATTGGGCCTGGTGGTAAAACCATTAAGGGCATTACTGAAGAAACTGGCGCAAAAATTGACATCCAAGATGATGGTACTGTCACTATTTCCGCAGTTGATGAAAATAGGGCTAAGAAGGCGCGGAACATTGTTCAAGGCATGACTCGTAAACTCCATGAAGGTGATGTTTATATTGGTCGTGTAACGCGAATTATACCTATTGGTGCTTTTGTGGAATTTTTGCCCGGAAAAGAAGGCATGATTCATATCTCTCAACTGGCTGACTACCGCGTTGGTAAGGTTGAAGATGAAGTCGGTGTTGGTGATGAAGTGATTGTCAAAGTGCGAGAAATTGATAATAAAGGTCGAATTAACCTCACACGATTGGGTATTCACCCAGACCAAGCAGCAGCAGCACGAGAAGCAGCAGCGGTAAACAATTAAATCCCTGATTGGATTTTAGATTAAGATTTTAGATTAAGGGCTAATCACAAATCTAAAATCCGCGATGCCTACCAGTAAGGCATCGCCGTCGGATTTTCTATTATTAAGCCCTGCACCCCTACTGACCCCTTTCTATTAGGCTATCAGCAAACCTCTAATTTAAAGTTTGCCGCCCCTAAATTCTGGTTGACATTAGACTTTTTAGTGCGATATAATGATATGCTATTTAAAGTGTATTGATTGCTGCACTAGGCTAAAAAAGTATATCAATAATATCGGTAGCTGATATGGCCTAAGTAATGCCTAGATGCCAATTTTTTGTTGTTTATTAATGAGGTGAATATGGCAAAGCGCCGTAACCCAAAGAAAGAGAAGGCGCTACGAAACCAGGCTTACGCCAGAAAGTTTCGTAAACGGACTACAACAGGTAGAATGGGCAGAAGATTCCAACAAAGACCGCCCAAGAGTGAAGAGGAAGACACAGGGGCAGCAGCCATGGACGCTGCTGATTAATGTATACTTAAAATGGCTTAACCGTTGGATTTTACGGGTAAGGATTTGGCAATGCTAAACCCTTACAAGTCTAGGTTTTTGATAATCTTGTAAAAGTTCAAATCTCAGCCGTCACAAGTGTATCTGGTTAAATTTTACTCTTTCATATTTTTAATTTTTAGGGTGTACATGAGTACACCTTTACTTGTTTTCCGTTGTCAGTTGTTGAAGAATTAAGATTTCTATACCAATAATAAAAATGGTTCTAGGAAATAAAAGAGAGTTTGAAAAGATTATTGCCAGCAGCAAAAGAGTTTAATTAGTTGGGTTTTGTTACCTCAACCCAACCCACCATATACAGCGTTTTCCGCTTCTAAACAGGATGATACAATAAAGAAGACATTACCCGCACTCTATGCGATTGATTAGAGAGGGGTAGAGAAAGCTATATATTAATTTGAATACGGGCATTGACAAGAGCCTGTCTAACTTGTTCAAATCCTGTACCTCCATAGCTGTTGCGGGCTGCAACTACTTGGCGTGGAGTTATGGCTTCATAAATGTCGGAAGCAAATGCGGGATGGATTTGTTGCCATTCTTCTATCTGCAAATCTTTAAGTAGTTTACCACCAGCAATACTGGTTTTCACGACTTTACCCACAATATTATAAGCTTCTCGGAACGGTACACCCCGGGCTGCAAGATAATCAGCGACATCAGTAGCGTTAGAAAAATCTTCTGTAACTGCTGTTGCTAATCGCTGATAACGAAATTCTAAACCTTCTTGCAGTAAAATTGTCATTGCCTCTAAACAGGCTTTGACCGTATTCACGCTATCAAATATGCCTTCTTTGTCTTCCTGGAGGTCTTTGTTATAAGCCAGGGGTAAACCCTTCATAATTACTAACATGGCTTGTAGATGACCAAAGACTCGCCCCGTTTTGCCGCGCACTAATTCTGGTACGTCGGGGTTTTTCTTTTGGGGCATAATGCTAGAACCTGTGGCACAGCTATCTTTGAGGGTGACAAAGCGAAATTCCTCCGAAGCCCATAGAATTACCTCTTCTGACAGACGGCTGAGATGAACCATGATAATACTAGCAGCACAGAGAAATTCTATGGCAAAGTCCCGATCGCTCACGCCGTCCAAGCTGTTAGCATAAACATTGTCAAAATGTAATAAACTAGCTGTATAGTGGCGGTCAATGGGAAAAGTTGTTCCCGCTAAAGCCCCACAACCCAAAGGGGAGATATTCACCCGGCTATAAACATCTTCCAAGCGTTCCCAGTCTCGTTGTGCCATTTGAAAGTATGCCAGCAAATGATGCGCTAAACTTACAGGTTGAGCCCGTTGAAGGTGGGTATAGCCAGGAATCAGGGTTTCTACATTTTTTTCGGCTATATCCAGTAGAACCCCTTGAAAATCCCGTAATTGCTGGCGAATTTGTTGGATTTGATCCCGGAGATACAATCTCGTATCTGTACCGACTTGGTCATTGCGAGAACGGGCTGTGTGCAGCTTTTTACCTACATCCCCAACAATTTCCGTTAGTCGCTTTTCCACGGCAAAATGTACATCTTCAGCATCAATACCAGGCCGGAATTGCCCTTGGCGATATTCTTGACGAACTTGTTCTAAACCATTACACAGTGCTTCCCCTTCTAAATGGGTAATTATCCCCGTGTGAGCCAACATTTTCGCGTGAGCTTGAGAACCAGTAATGTCGTATTCAATGAGTTCAATATCAAAACTTATACTGGCATTAAAGCGAGCGATCGCTGGATGCAACGCGGACTCAAACCGCTGACTCCAAGTTTGTTTTTCGGTCATAAATAAATCTGAAGGGAGAGGCAGAAATTATATCTAGATGTTAGATCTTGAATAATTATCAGTCCAAAATCTCAAATCTTAAATAAATTTAACCGTAACTGGTTAAACTCTTGAACAGATAGCCAATAATAACACCAATCGACAGTGCCCACACTTGGCCACTTGTGACAAAGTTATTCCAAGCAGTTCGTATTTGACCTAAAAGATCTGCATCTCTAACATTACCAACATCAGCCAGAAAAGTCATATGTTCGTGTAAATTTCCTAGCAGTGGAAGTAGGGAATCATTTAAGTGTTCCATAATGCTTTTAGCAAAAGTTGTAGATTTGTGTAAAAGAGTGAAATCAGATAATAGATAATTACAACGGTCGTAAGTAATTTTTACTTTTACATCTTACTATATTTCTGCTGACAAGCGTAATTTTTCTGAAGTTCGTAAAATTTGCCCTGCTAAAACCGCTGCACCGAAACCATTATCTATATTTACTACACCTATACCAGCAGCACAAGAGTTAAGCATTGTTAATAAAGGTGCTAAACCGGAAAAACTCGCACCATAACCGATACTGGTAGGAACAGCAATGACTGGAGAATCAGTCAAACCTGCTACTACACTGGGTAAAGCCCCTTCCATACCTGCTACAACAATTAATACTGACGCTGATTCTAACAGGTGACGGTTACTGAGTAAACGGTGTATTCCTGCTACACCTACATCCCAGAGACGTTGTACAGAAAAACCAGAAAGTTCTGCGGTGACAGCGGCCTCCTCCGCAACGGCTAAATCAGCAGTACCGGCGGAAAGAATGCCAATTTTACCAGGAAATCTGACTTCAATTATCGGGGGAACAATGGCACAAATTCGCGCTTGTTCGTAATATTGGATACCCCTAACTTTTTTTTGCAATGCAGAATATACTTGAGGTTCAATACGGGTAGCCATAACTACAGAGGTTCGATGACGCATGACCTCCATAATTTGAGCAATTTGTTCAGGAGTTTTACCAGGTCCCCAAATTACCTCCGGGAAACCGGTTCTTAATTGACGGTGGTGGTCTATTTTAGCAAACTCACCTACAGATTGATAGGCTAGGTCTTTGAGGGAGTCGAAGGCTGTCTCTGGGGTTATTTTACCATTGGCGACGGCTTCTAAGAGCGATCGCAAATTTTCGGGTTGTGTCACTGCAATTTTACTAATTGGTAGTTATCAATTTTCACCTATTTTGTAACTTTAATTTCATGAATATTCCAAAAAGCACCACCGAGAGCGGAAAATTGAATACCTTGAAAACGGTTGCGAATTGCTGATAGAGAATAGGAATTAACCAAATAAATAAAAGGTAAATATTCTTGTGTTAATTGTTGACTTTCGCCATAAATTTCCTTTAATTTAGCCTCATCAAATTCCTGCGCTCCTTGAATATAAAGTTCATTAATTTTCTTTTCCCAGTCAGCAACCTCCCAACCTACAATTGGTTTTTGTCCCGCTTGAGGTTTTTGATTAAACATATGTAAACCACCTTCAGGAGACCACACATTTGCACCATCATTAGGTTCTAAACCTCCTGTTAAACCGATTAAACAAGCATCCCAATCTAAAGTATTAGAAAGTTTGTCTATGAAGGTATTCCAAGCTAAAGGTGTGAAATCTACTTGAATACCGATTTTACTTAAATCCTGTTTAATTTGTGAACCCATTGATTCTCGGATTCTATTCCCAGCATTTGTTAATAATGCAAATCTCACCTCGTTACCTTGATCATCTACTAAAAGATTTTTTTCATTATATTTAAATCCTCCTTGTATTAGCAATTCCTTAGCTTTTTCAGGATTATATTTATAAACCTTTAAGCCTTTTTCTGGTGATAAAAAATAAGGACTTTGGACAGAAATAGGAGAATTTTGAGGTGTACCTAAACCACGAAAAGTGTTATTTAACATGGTTTGTCTATCAATAGCATAGGCTACCGCTTGACGAAATTGGACATTATTAAACCATTTAGATTTAATAGGATCAACCAATAGTTGATCATTTCTTTTTCCCTTATTTAAATTAAAAGAAATAAAGGAAGTGCTAGAACTAGGACCACCATTATATATTTTAAAATTACCTTGTTTTTCCTGAACTTTTAATAAGGAGAAATAGTCGGGAGAAACCCCAATAGAATCTAAATCACCAGAACGAAATTGGAGTAAAGAAGTATCAGTTGATTCGACAATTTGCCAAATTATGCGTTCAATATATGGTTGGGGTTTTCCTTGAGTATCTTTCCGCCAATAATAGGGGTTACGACGAAAAATTATCCGTTGACTAGTATCATATCTTTCCAGTTTGTAAGGTCCATTAACAATCAGTTCTTCGGGAGGAGTATCCACACCCCATTTACTTAAAAATTCCAGTTTACCATCTTTATTTTTAGTTTTGACTGATTTTTCTAAGATATGAGCAGGTAAAATAGACGATCCTGTACTCAGCAAAAAAGGTCTAAATGGTTCGGGTACACTAAATTCTACTCTTGTATTATCTATTTTTTTGACTGTTGGTAATTTGCGATCTTTCCCCACTCTTAAAACATCTCTAGTGTCTGTGGGTATGTCTTGATTTAGATAAATATCATTGTAGGTAAATACGACATCATCAACTGTTAATGGTTCTCCGTCTGACCATTTTAAACCTTCGCGCATGGTAAAGGTAATTTTGGTTTTATCTGGTGATATTTCCCATGATTGGGCTAACGCACCTTCTATTTTTCCGTCAATGGGATTTTGAGTTAATAATCCTTCATAAGTGTAACCAAAAATATTTGGTGATTCGGAACTTAGTGCAGCATTAAATGTTTTTGGATCACTGAGAATACTAGTTACTAATTGGGGTACTTGAGCGGTGCTAGTTTTTAATTGAATTGGGTTACAAGCGGTAATGGTCATTGTCGTGAAAGCAATAATAATTATTAGTAACCAAAGACGTTTTGTGGAATTGAATAGTTTTTCTGTTAATGTCATAGGTTATTACCAGATATTAATATGAGAATGATTTAGACTCTAGTCAACCTAGAAAGTTTTTGGTGATTGGTAATTGGTAAGAATTTCTTCACTATTACCTATTTCGTAACTTTAATTTCATGAATATTCCAAAAAGCACCACCAAGGACAGAAAATTGGATACCTTTAAAACGATTTCTAATTGCTGACATAGCAGAGGAATTTACCAAATAAATAAAAGGTAAATACTCCTGTGTTAATTGTTGACTTTCCCAATAAATTTCCTTGACTTTTACCTCATCAAATTCCTGTGCGCCCTGAATATAAAGTTCATTAATTTTCACTTCCCAAGGTGCAACTTCTCTCCCTTCTATGGGCTTTTGTCCAGCTTGGGGTTTCTGATTAAACATATGTAATCCCCCGTCAGGTGACCAAACATTAGCACCATCATTAGGTTCTAATCCATCAATTAAACCTAATAAACCAGCCTCCCAATCTAAAGTATTAGATATCTTACCTATAAAAGTATTCCATGCCAAGGGAGTAAAATCAACTTGAATGCCAATTTTACTCAAATCTTGTTTAATTTGCGAACCCATTGATTCCCGAATTTTATTACCAGCATTGGTGAGTAAACTAAATCTGACTTCGTTACCTTGATTATCCACTAAAAGATTTTTGTCATTATATTTGAATCCTGCTTTTATTAGTAATTCCTTCGCTTTATCAGGATTATATTTATAAACTTTTAGTCCCTTTTCTGGTGATAAAAAATAAGGACTTAGAACAGAAATAGAAGAATTTTGGAAAGTACCCAAACCACGAAAAGTATTATTTAACATGGTTTGTCTATCAATAGCATAAGCTACCGCTTGGCGAAATTGGACATTATTAAACCATTGAGATTTAATAGGATCAACTAATGGTTGATTATTTCTTTTCCCTTTATTTAAGTTGAAAGAAAGAAATAAAGTGCTAGAACTTTGACCACCATTATATATTGTAAAATTTCCTTGTTTTTCCTGAACTTTTAACAGCGAAAAATAATCAGGGGAAACACTAATAGAATCTAAATCACCGGAACGAAATTGGAGTAAAGAAGCATCTGTTGATTCCACAATTTGCCAAATTATCCGTTCAATATAAGGTTGTGATTTACCTTGAGCATCTTTACGCCAATAATAGGGATTACGGCGAAAAATTATCCGTTGACTTGTATCATATCTTTCAATTTTATAAGGTCCATTAACAATAATTTCTTCTGGGGGAGTATCAACACTCCATTTACTCAAAAATTCCAGTTTACTATCTTTATCTTTTGTTTTCACTGATTTTTCTAAAATATGATCAGGTAAAATAGATGCCCTTGTATTTAGCAAAAAAGGTCTAAATGGTTCAGGTACACTAAATTCTACTCTTTTATTATCTATTTTTTTCACAGTTGGTAATTTGCGATCTTTACCAATTCTCAAAACATCTCTAGTATCTGTGGGAATTTTTTCATTTAAATAAATATCATTGTAGGTAAATACGACATCATCAACTGTTAATGGTTCTCCGTCTGACCATTTTAAACCCTCACGCATGGTAAAGGTAATTTTGGTTTTATCAGGTGATATTTGCCATGATTGAGCTAGTGCTCCTTCTATTTTACCGTTAATAGGATTTTGCGTTAATAATCCTTCATAAGTAAGATCAAAAATATTTGGTGATTCAGAACCAAGTGCCGCATTAAATGTTTTTGGATCATTCAGAATACTTCTGACTAATTGGGGAACTTGAGCCGCATTGGTTTTTAATTGAATTGGGTTACAAGCGGTAATTGTCATTGCTGTAAATGCAATAATTGTGATTAATAAGAAAAAGCGTTTCGTAAGATTGAGTATTTTTTGTAATGTCATGGTTTTAATATTTTGATATTCCTGATACTGGTAATTAAATATAAATTATTTACTCTTATTCATAGTTTTGTGAATATGTTTCTCCATTTTTTATCTTTGCTAATAAACCTATTTTTTCAAATTTTTCAGAGGCAGGTGGTATTTCTGATTTCCAGTGATAAGTCAAATCTCTTAACCAAGATACTATGAGGGTTTTCAAATAGAAATTAAATATTGTCTTCTCACAAAATTCTGAATCATAATGGCTGAGTATTTTTCCTGTATTTAATGATATCTCTGGTTTATAAAATACACCATTAGTAGATTTAAAAACATTAATTTCTGTTAAATTTGCTAACATAACAAATCGCGGGTTTGTTTGAGAGTTTTGTAAATACAGATTGCTGACTTTTGATAAATTATTTTCATGACTTTCTAGAATTTCTTGCGCTTTGACATCTACTAATAATGCAATTTGCTGATTTTGATCTAAGACGATAATATCTGGAGAAGACAGTTGAAATAAACTTTCTATTTTCTCCGGTGAATCAAATTGATTATTCCAAATACTAGAAATAAGTCTGATTTGAATTAGTTCTTCTGGTTTATCTAAACTAAACATTCTGTGATTCTCCTATTAGTTATGAATTAATCACCACTTACTAACAAAACTACAGCATAAGCACAAATACCTTCTTCTCTTCCCGTTGGACCAAGTTTTTCATTAGTTGTAGCTTTGACACCAATTTGATTTGGTTCTACTTCTAAAACTGCGGCTAATTTATCCCGCATTTTAGAAATATGGGGTTTTAATTTGGGACGTTCAGCAACTACAACAGAATCAATATTGCCGATTTTCCAACCTTGTTCCCGAATTAATTGATGTATTTGTTTTAATAATACCAAACTATCAGCCCCAGCCCATTTAGGATCTGTTGGGGGAAAATAATGACCAATATCTCCTAAAGATAATGCTCCTAGCATAGCGTCCATGATAGCATGGGTCAAAACATCAGCATCACTGTGTCCTAACAAACCGAGTTCATGGGGAATGTGAATACCGCCTAAAATTAAATGGCGATCGCTCACCAATCTGTGTATATCATAACCATTACCAATTCTGATGTTCATAGTAAGTTGTTAGTTGTCAGTAGTTAGTTGTTAGGTGCAAAAGAATATTTTTCTCCCCTACTCCCCCTGCTCTTCTTGCCATTGTTTCAGTAAATCGGGACGACGGGAAGCTGTGCGCTGAATTTGTTGTTCAAAGCGCCAACGAGCAATTGCCCCATGATTACCACTTAGTAGCACATCTGGAACCTTCCAGCCACGAAAATTAGCAGGACGGGTGTACTGAGGAAAATCTAATAAACCCTCCTCAAAACTTTCATTTTTGAGAGATTCCTCCTTACCCACAGTTCCCGGAAGCAACCGCACCACACCATTAATCAAAACCATAGAGGGAATTTCCCCCCCCGTCAGGATAAAATCCCCCAAAGAAATCTCACGAGTTACCAAATTTAGTACCCTGTCATCTACCCCTTCATAATGACCACAAATCACAACCAACTGCTCGTAATTCGTGGCTAATTCGCGCAGCAAGGGCTGATTCATCGGTTGTCCTTGGGGACTCATCAAAATCACATCCCGGCGGGGTAGAATCGGCAAAGACTCCACAGCCGCAAAAATCGGTTCTGGTTTCATCAACATTCCCACCCCACCACCATAAGGTTGATCATCCACCTTGTGATGCTTATCTGTGGTAAAATCTCTAGGATTAACCAGATACACCTGAGCAATCTGTCTAGCTAAAGCCTTACCTAATAAACCAGAATGGAGAATAGAAGTAAAACAGTCAGGAAAAAGTGTAACTATATCAAAACGCACAGTAATTCATATTCGATAGAACTAATTTTAACGATAGATACCTAGACAACATCATAACTAATAACGTACCATAGTGTAAGTTATAGAAAAATCTACCCACGGTATCCAAAAATATCAGTGCTTCTAATTTCTTAATTAGAGCAAAAGTTTTTCTAGTTACTTGATTTGTGTTTAAATATTGTCACTACTAAATTTAAATTCATAGTCCCACCAAAGTTAACAACTTCCGGGATACATCCAGCCAGCCTCAGAAGTAAGAGTGTCAAGGCCAACCAAACCCTAAATCCAGAAGGGAATTATAGTTAATTTACCACTATGAAAGCCGACTGGAAAAGTAGATAGGTAAAAAACAAAATGCTGGCCATGAGAATGACGGACATGAGAAAATTGAGGCATCGTGTGCGTCAAGCAGTGTCCCCTCATCAAAGCAAAGGGCGAAAATTAACAAGTAACGAACCTTGTTCAATTAACCTGAAATTGTTGACTCCCTCAAGCAGAAACACAATGCCGCAGTTAGAAGTTAAATCGCTGGAAATGAGGACACCCCAAGCTACTAAAACCGCCGTACTAGTTATCGGAGGCGCGGAAGACAAAGTTCATGGACGCGAAATTCTAAGAACTTTTTTTATTCGCGCTGGTGGTAACAAGGCCTATATTACAATAATTCCATCAGCCTCCCGCGAGCCTGCCATTATTGCTGGTAGGTACGTTCGCATTTTTGAAGAAATGGGTGCAGAAAAGGTGGAAATTCTAGACATTCGGGAACGGGAGCAATGCGAAAATCCTGAGATTAAAGCATCCCTCGAAGCCTGTAGTGGTGTCTTCTTAACCGGAGGAGACCAACTCCGTCTTTGTGGAGTCCTCTCCGACACACCAGCCATGGAAATTATCCGTCAGCGGGTAAGAGCCGGACAACTGACTTTAGCAGGAACAAGTGCTGGAGCAGCCGTTATGGGACATCACATGATCGCAGGTGGTGGTAGTGGTGAAACACCCAATCGTTCCCTGGTGGACATGGCAACGGGCTTAGGATTCATTCCCGAAGTGGTCGTTGACCAACATTTCCATAACCGAAACCGCATGGGTAGGCTTGTTAGCGCCATAGCCGCTCACCCGGATAGACTGGGCATTGGTATTGATGAAGATACCTGTGCTGTATTTGAACGGGATGGTTGGCTACAAGTTATGGGTAAAGGCAGTGTTACTATTGTTGATCCCACAGAACTTACTCATACCAATGAACCCAATGTTAGTGCTAACGAACCCCTGACAGTACATAATTTAAGACTACATATACTTAGTTACGGAGATCGTTTCCATCTTTACCAACGTACTGTTTTACCCGCTGTGCATCGCATCTCTAGCTAATGATATTAAGTATCTGAAGTTACATTGATTTGACCGGATCTTGATTTCTGCTTCTAGAGTTGAGATCAATTCCATTTCTGAAGGAAAAACTGCCTTAAATGCACAGTTTAACGGTCAATTACGGCAAAAAACTAGAATTTTGGTTACGAATCTCCATCTACCTATTCCCATGAGAATCCTCAAGATCCAAACCTTACGCGGCCCAAATTACTGGAGCATTCGACGGCACAAGCTTATCGTTATGCGCCTTAGCTTAGATAACCTTGCTGAAACCCCATCAAATGAAATAGCTAACTTTTATGAAGGATTAGTAGAGGCACTGCCAAGTTTAGAGGGTCACTACTGTTCCCCAGGCTGTCGTGGTGGGTTTCTAATGCGGGTGCGAGAAGGCACCATGATGGGTCATATAGTGGAACACGTAGCCTTGGAACTCCAGGAATTAGCGGGAATGCACGTAGGTTTCGGTCGCACCCGTGAAACTGCCACACCTGGAATTTACCAGGTAGTGATTGAGTACCTAAATGAAGAAGCGGGTCGTTATGCAGCCCGAGCCGCAGTCAGGCTATGTCAAAGTATTATTGACCGGGGACGTTATCCCAAGGCCGAACTAGAGCAAGACATTCAAGACCTAAAAGACTTTTGGCGTGATGCTTCACTTGGACCTTCTACAGAAGCCATTATTAAAGAAGCGGAAAAAAGAGGTATTCCTTGGATGCCTTTACCAGCTAGATTCTTAATTCAATTGGGCTATGGTATCTATCAAAAACGGATTCAAGCCACAATGACCAATAACACAGGTATTCTTGGGGTAGAACTAGCTGGTGATAAAGAATCTACTAAACGGATTCTTGATGCTAACGGTGTACCAGTTCCTAGAGGTACAGTCATCAATTTCTTTGATGATTTAGAAGAAGCCATTGAATATGTTGGTGGTTATCCCATTGTGATTAAACCTTTAGACGGTAATCATGGCCGGGGTATTACCATTGATATCCGCAACTGGGAAGACGCAGAAGCGGCTTATGAAATGGCTCGACAAGTCTCTCGCTCAATTATTGTTGAGAGATATTATGTAGGACGAGATCATCGAGTATTAGTAGTTAATGGCAAAGTAGTTGCTGTAGCGGAGAGAATCCCCGCCCATGTCGTAGGTAATGGCAAATCTACGATTACAGAACTAATTGAAGAAACAAACCTTGACCCTAAGCGTGGTGAAGGTCATGATAACGTTTTAACAAAAATTGAACTAGACCGTACCAGCTACCAATTACTAGAAAGACAAGGATACACTATCAATAGTGTGCCACCCCAGGGGACAATTTGTTATCTAAGGGCTACAGCCAACTTAAGTACAGGTGGTAGTGCTGTAGATCGCACAGACGAAATTCACCCAGAAAATCGCTGGTTAGCACAACGGATAGTCAGAATTATTGGTTTAGATGTAGCGGGAATAGATATTGTCACTTCAGATATTAGCCGTCCACTGCGAGAATTAGACGGGGTAATTGTTGAAGTTAATGCTGCCCCTGGTTTCCGAATGCACGTCGCCCCCAGTATTGGTATACCTCGTAACGTTGCTGGTGCAGTCATGGATATGCTGTTCCCCAATGAACAATCTAGCCGCATTCCTATACTTTCAGTTACAGGTACGAATGGCAAAACTACCACAACTCGCTTGTTAGCACATATTTATAAGCAAACTGGTAAAGTTGTAGGCTACACAACTACAGACGGTACTTATATCGGTGATTTCTTAGTAGAATCGGGAGATAATACAGGACCTCAAAGCGCCCATGTTATCCTTCAAGATCCGACCGTAGAGATAGCGGTATTAGAATCGGCTCGTGGTGGGATTCTCCGCTGTGGGTTGGGTTTTGAAAATGCTAATGTGGGTGTAGTATTAAATGTGTCCGCTGACCATTTAGGCATTGGTGATATAGATACTATTGAGCAATTAGCACATCTAAAAAGTGTAGTTGCGGAAGCTGTTTTCCCTAATGGTTATGCGGTACTTAATGCTGATGATCACCGGGTTGCTGCTATGGCGGAAAAAACTAAAGCGAATATTGCCTACTTTACCATGAATCCAGACTCGGATCTGGTGCGGAAACATATCCAACAGGGTGGAGTGGCCGCAGTTTATGAACATGGTTATTTGTCTATTGTTAAAGGTGATTGGACACACCGCATTGAAAGAGCGGAAAATATTCCTTTAACGATGGGTGGAAGAGCACCGTTTATGATTGCTAATGCTTTAGCTGCTAGTTTGGCTGCTTTTGTTCAGGATGTGACTATTGAACAAATTCGCGCTGGTTTACGTGGCTTTCGCGCTTCTGTAAGTCAGACCCCAGGACGGATGAATTTGTTTAATTTGGGTAAATATCATGCTTTGGTAGATTATGCTCACAATGCGGCTAGTTATGAGGCTTTGGGGTCATTTGTCCGTAATTGGACAACGGGACAGCGCATTGGTGTGATTGGTGGTCCTGGCGATCGCCGTGATGAAGATTTTGTTACACTAGGTAAGTTATCAGCAGATATCTTTGACTATTTAATTGTTAAAGAGGATGATGATACTAGGGGTAGACCTCGTGGTTCAGCTTCAGATTTGATTGTTCAAGGTATTACCCAAGTTAAGCCTAATTACCGCTTTGAATCAATTTTGGATGAAACCACGGCCATTAACAAAGCCTTAGATATGGCTGCTGATGGTAGTTTGGTGGTAGTTTTACCAGAGAGTGTGAACAGGGCTATTAAGTTAATTAAAATGCGGGGTGTACAGGAAGAAATCCAGCCACAGGAATCAATTAACAATGATTCCCAAAATGGGATAGCATCTTCTTCTGTGGTTAATACGCTGATTTAGGAGTAGCTCTTGTTTGTAAATTACCCTCAGACTAATTCATAATTTCAGTCTGGGGGTTAATTAATATTAGTTAAGACTTAGCAAACATCTTTATTGATAATAATAACACAGGCATATTATTTAGTATTTTGCCTATAAAATAGAATAGGTATGGGAACTAATTTCTCTTATAGTAATTTCTAATTGGGGATGAAAAACTTATGTTAAACATTACAAACACCAATTTTAAGTTGATAAATAATAACTCCACTAATGAAGCAGTGAGACAAATAGCTTACAGCATGGATTTGTTAATTCCTGGATTTTATTTATGGCTACCAGGAATACATATTCGGTTTGGTGGTGCTATTCCTGATGATCAACCTTATAAATATCCAGGTAAGATACATAGTAATGTAGGTATGGCTTTAGTATTACCAGGTTATAAGATATTCACAACTTATCAGGGTAGTTATGACCCTCAATAAGCATCAAATACGGGGACTACCAAACTTCAAATGTACGATTTTAGATGCAAATCAATTTGAAAAATTAATGATTGATGCTGGTTATTCTATATCAGGAACTGCTCCAGCACAAGGTAACAGAATTAAAGTTTGGTGGGTTCATGAACAATACCCAAGAGTAGAATCTATTTATACTCCTGATCAGAAAAAGGTAATCACGGCTTATCATGTATGAGTCGTATGGTCTGAATCAAGGATACTCAAGATTATTAGTCATGGTAACATAATCTAATGAAGAAAAAGGGAACACAAGAAACGCTTTGGAGTAAATTATCTACCCTTTTTTTGTTTTCCTTTCGGTTGATACTTCGCACCTCGCAAAAAATTACCTAAATCTGAATCTCTATAAATTCTATAGTTCCCTTCACCAAACTTAGCCTTTAATTCTTCTTTGTATCTATCAAATTCTTGTGGTGCAGAACCATCACATACAATATAGGTTTTTGCAGTAAACTTTAATGATGAATTAAACTTTTTGAGAAATTCGTTAAAGTAGTAATATGTAGTTTTAACTTGCTCTGTAGCTCTTTTTATGTCACCACCCTTCAATTCTACAAAACAGATAATCCTTTCATTGTCTTTTGCATAATATACGATGAGATCACAGATTTTCATTCCTTCTCTATCTAATCCTAATAGTTGACGAAACTTACAATTAGGGTTTGATTTCTCGTCTATATGAAAAAATAAAACTGTTTCACCACTTGCTGGTTGTAAACTTACTTCCACACCATCTTCTTTATGACTTGTTTTTCCTGGTAGTAAACAACATGATAACAATAAATGATCGAAAAGCATTTTTTAAATCACTCCTGAATTTAAGATTATAAGAGTGATTATGGGAAAATATGGGAAATATCATCTGAGACATTTCCAAATGTTCCCCAATCTATCCTACCATCTTCATGTAATATATTTTTAGCTGTACCATCTTCAAATAGATAAACAGAAACTTTCTCTTGAGAAATAAAAGCTTCTGTTCGCTCTAAATAAAATCGTTCTTTGAGAATTTCTTTATCTTCATATTTAGCAGCTTTTATTAAATTAGAAAGATGATCAACAATATAAGGGCTATGGGTTGTAATTAAAACTTTCAAACCTGCTTGGACTAACATTGCTAAAAATTCGATAATTTGTACTTGCGCTGCTGGATGTAAATTCACTTCTGGTTCATCAATAATTAGTAATTCATTGGGTACAGCGAAATAACGTAAACACAAAACTAATGGAGCTAATTCTTTTACCATTGAAGAAGAAACAGTCATTTCTAATTTAACATTTTCTGATGGTTGATAGAGAATTTCTTGACCAAAATCGGAGTTATCAATATTTACTTTTCCTCCCAAAATATCATTTTCTAGAATTTCTGCTAATCTAATATAAGCCAAAACTTCTGGGTAAAGCTGTATTTCTTTTTCTCTTTCCGATGATGTTTTTATGTATATACTTGCTAGTGTCGATTTTAAATCTTGTACTGGTATACTTAATTTTATAGATGAAAGATTTTTTACATTCTCATCAAGATCATCAAAATTTTCAATATCTACGTAATTTTCAATTTTTGTGGCTGAAGAAAATAACGGTAAGATTCCTGTTCTTTCTGTGGGAAATATATATACAAATGAATAAAAAGCTTTATGAATGAAAGCAAAAATTACCTCAAATAAAATCTCTTCAAATACTATTCTAGGTAATTTCTCCAAAATATTAGATTGATTAGAATTAGAAACTGAAATTAAATAAAAATAAATACTATTTTCACTCTTTTCTTTAAGAATACGTAAAGCGTTTTTATTTTGAGGAGAACCGAAATAAATTTCTTTACTAAAAGAATATTTTTTAATATTATTAATTATTTTGAGTTTGATATCCGCTAAATCGAAACTCACTTTCATCTTTTTAAAATCAACACGATCTGTGGCTAGAAATTCATTCATCCATGTATGTGCTAAAGCAGAAACATCATTAATGTATGTTTCAAGAAACTCCTCAGCAAAATCTATTAAATTAATCCGAACATTTCCTTCTTGTAAAAATTCCTCAATTGCCTTATCTATAATTGGATATCTCTGTTGAGTCTTTTTATCAAGATAAGCTTGCCAATACTTCTCACATCCATATTCACCTAATATAGAGGCTAAAGTATAAGCTGTCCAAGTTTTCCCTGTTCCATTACCACCAATAAAGACAGTTAAAGGCTTTAAATCAATTTCTGCCTTTTCAATAACACCTAAGTTAGCAATTTCTATTTTCATGACACATTTAATTTTAATTAGGGTTAGAAATCTCCAATTGACTACACCCTACCATTATTCGTAAATTCAGCAAATCATACCTATTGCTGAATTACATATTTAAAAGTTTATATCTGGAATAATAGCAAAACTAACTCTTACCTTACAGCAAATTTAATATTTCCAAATCAAACTCTTATGCTCTTCTCTGAGACTCTGCGCCTCTGCGTGAGATAAAAACTAAAAAAACGGAGAAGGGGAGATTCGAACTCCCGGAAGCTTTCACCTCATCCGATTTCAAGTCGGACGCATTCGACCACTCTGCCACCTCTCCAGAGTATTTGCCAGAATTGTGCAATACAAAAACTGACAAATAAGATCATAACATATAATTACAGAATTGGCACTACTGAAATTGAAGAATTATAAAAAACTTCCTCAGCAGCGATTTGGTACCCCTGATCCACCCATACCAGAGAAGCTTTTGTTACCAAACCATCCTCCAAAGAAACCAGAGAAAAATTCCGTAACTTCATCCCGTCTTGTTGAATAATCCGGGGGACAGTAGCAGCATTTAGATAAATAGTTCCTTCTGGATTTCTAAACACAGCCTTCCGTTGCAGCTTCTTAGTATAGCGCAGAGTCCGGTGCATATGACCAAAAGCGACTAGAGAAACCCTTTTATTCATATTGAGACTTTGAGAAATTGCTTCTGCAAAATCAGGATCACCAAAATCACCACCAATAGGATGCCAATCCTTGCCACAAGGGTCATCCGGGCGATCGCCTAAACCACTCGGTCCATTGTGTCCCAGAAAAATAATATGATCACAAGTAACACTTTTTACTACCTTAACAATTTTATCTGCGGACTCCTCCAAACTAGAGACACCATAACGTTCTTGGCACATTTGGGCAAATCGCCATTCAGATCCTCCCCAGGTAAAAGGACGACCACCCACTACTGTTAAATTCCACTGCGGAAAATCTAACTTACCATAACCGACTTGGGCCGATCCTAATAAATCTAGCTGTTCCTGTACCCAGTCTTCCTTGCTGCGGTCATAAGGACATTTTTTGCGTCCCCATTCAGTTGCCGAGTACCAGGCATCATGATTGCCCATTACCGCTGCTTTGGGAAGATCCAGGGAAGCGATCGCTTTTACCACCTCCACCGACTCATTCCCAAAATCACCGACAAATAGCGCCAAGTCAACACCGAGATGCTGGAGTGCTATACCGTCTTCTGCTTCCCATTGGTCGTGAACATCGCCAATTACAGCAATTTTGACAGATTTTGATTGATTTTTCTGACTGGTCATGCCACTTTAAAAAACCGTATATTTCCAGGATATGAAACTCCACCGGATTTGGACATAAATTACTAAGATCAATACCCTCCTATTTTTGGTAAAAACTACTATAATTGAATTTACAAGGTAATCTTAATTGTACAAAAAAGCAGTTTTTAATTGTGTTTACAACTACACTTACTCAACCAAAATCAGCCATTTTACCATTAGATCTATTTACTGCCATTGCGGAGCTAAAAACAGAACTCAACGCGGTAATATTAGCCCACTACTACCAAGATCCTGATATTCAAGATATTGCCGACTTTATTGGCGATTCCTTACAATTAGCCAGAGCCGCAGCCAATACCAAAGCTGATGTTATTGTTTTTGCCGGTGTTCACTTCATGGCTGAAACAGCGAAAATCCTCAATCCTGATAAATTGGTCTTATTACCAGATATCAATGCAGGATGTTCTTTAGCAGATAGTTGTACTCCCCAAAAGTTTGCGGAGTTCAAAAACGCATATCCAGACCATTTAGTTATTTCTTATATTAACTGTTCAGCAGAAATCAAAGCCATGAGCGATATTATCTGCACCAGTTCCAACGCTGTGAAAATTGTCCAGCAAATACCCAAGGAACAGCCGATTATTTTCGCCCCAGATCGGAATCTAGGAAGGTATGTTATCGAACAAACAGGACGGGAAATGCTATTATGGCAAGGTAGCTGTATTGTCCATGAAACCTTTTCCGAAAAGAAAATAGTCCAGTTAAAAATTACACATCCTCACGCGGAAGCGATCGCTCACCCCGAATGTGAAACCAGCATTTTACGCCATGCCAGTTATATTGGCTCTACAGCCGCCTTACTCAATTATTGTCAAACCAGCCCTAGCCAAGAATTCATCGTGGCTACAGAGCCAGGAATCATTCACCAGATGCAAAAACTAGCACCAAACAAACACTTTATTCCCGCACCCCCCCAAAGTGATTGCAACTGTAACGAATGCCCATTTATGCGGCTAAATACCTTAGAAAAACTGTACTTAGCCATTAAAAATCGCACCCCAGAAATTACTTTATCAGAAGAAATTCGGATAGCCGCACTACAACCAATGCAACGAATGTTAGAAATGAGTGTCTAGTTAAAGTTAAAAATTTAACTTGCTATTTCCTCTTTTGAGCTTCCTTCTGGGCTGCCTCACTATACTTTTTATACAGCTTAGTTCTAATTTGTGATTCTTGATAGCGGCTGTGACTGGGGGAAACCTGACCCATTAAATCAGAAGCCCGTTGCCAAGTAGCAGCTAGTTCTAACCACTGAGTTGAAGTTATAGCCATTTTAGTAGTAGCAGTAGCTTGGTTAGCAAGTCGCACAGAGGCAACAAAGGGATCATCAGCTAGAATAGAAAAACCTTGGACAGGAGGACGTGATAATTCTCCTGCTCTTTGATTAGTTGTTTGGGAAGATTGAGAACCCAACAGCCAAGCTAGTACAATTACTGAAGATAAACCGGAAACCCCCATAATTAAAGTTTTAATGGAAATTTTCCCTTGGTTCTGATTCTTTAGTAAAGACTGGGGTTGAACTAAAATCGGTTTTCTGGATTTGGTATAAACTTCAGTGAAATTGGGAATTAACTGCTGAAATAAATTTGGTTGAGATAGGATAATTTCCTGTGACCACAGCAGTTGACTATCAGTATCACTGTTCATTTCTACCAACCATAATAATTGGTCTTCTTGAACAATTCGAGTATTAATATTAACTCTGCGAATATGACGTGGTGCAATTGACTCCAAAATTTCTTTAATTTTTGGTACTAAGGAAGGTTGCTCAAGTCGCTCCACCGTGGCCGCTTCACACAAAAGCTGTAAAACACCACCTGCAAAGACTGCTCTGGCTCTCACACCGGAGATAATTAGTCTTTCATTCAAAACTTGAATAATTGCCGCAACGCTGCCCTGGTGGGCTTGCCAAGCGATATCATTTATCCGATCTAACATTTTATGTTTAGTGATAGCTCTCACACCCTGACCTGTTAAATAAAATAACTAAAGTTACCAGTTATCTATATTTAGGCTGGTAATTGGTAATTGGTCAGCACTTTTTTCTTGTGCCTCTTACCTCTTGCCTCTTGCCTTTTTCCTACTAGCAACTTACGCTAATATACCTTCAATTTGTATATATCAATTGTAAATTTGAGCTACTCTATATTCTATTTGCTCAAGTGCAAATTGCCATATTTGATACCCTGCTAGAGATAAATGTAACCCATCTGTAGTTAATTCAGGGCGCAAGTTACTATCAGTGTCGGTAAACCAATTATGAATATTCAGATAATTAACCCCTTGTTTTTCGGCAATTATAGCAAGTTGGGCGTTAATATGACGAATACGACCATTGAGAATTTTCTGAGAGCGTACAGGTAAAATCGATTGGACAATTATTTTACTGGTGGGATGCTTCCGACGCAAGTTATAAATAATTCGTGAGGAATTTACTAGAATTACTTTGTCAGTAGCACCCTTACGTAAATCGTTAATTCCCACCATTAAGTAAATTACATCTGGTTTGGTTGCGGAAAATGCCGACAATCTTTTAGAAACGCCCTCGGTGGTATCTCCAGATATGCCTTGATTTAGCCATAATTTCCCCGTCGGTAATTTGTCCTTGGGAAACCACAGACTCAAAGAATCACCCACTAAGATGCTTAAACGATTTGCACCTTGTCCCTTGGTAATAGCTTTAGCTTCCATGGCTAATAAATTTTTCCAATCTTCATAAGTTGGTTTAAATGCTTTCCTTAACTGCCCAGATGATTCTAAATTCTCTTCATTATCATTTCGTGTATAAATTTGACCACTCTTAAGTGATGCTAACCTTTGTCGGTAAAGTTGATTACTGGAAATAGGTAATTTAGTCTTAGTTGTAGGGAAATCGAAGTTAAATGATGATTTTACTGGTGTGAATAACTCCTGGGGTCTAAATTCTGATAACAGAATCCTTAAACTGGGGATATTCATTTCAATAGCTGATAATTCTTGCATGGGTAACAAGGTTTGATAACTAAATTCAGGTGCAGCAATTTGACCGGGAGCGGTTTTTTGGCTGTGGTTAGACTGGAAACCCTGCACTAAATCTACTAAGGGTGGGGAATTTTGAGGAAGGTTAGGTTGCTGGGGAATTATTGATGTCTGTATTATTAGCCCTGTTAATAAACTCGCAGCTAACAGATAAGGTTCGCTCATGTTTATTTTTTCCTTGTGAGTATTCACTAATTTTTCTTATGACGGACATAAATAGATGAATTCAGGAAGATTTGGATTTCTGTTTATTTTCCTAGTTCACAATATTTAACATTCTTAAACAATATAACTATATCGGATTCCCTGACCTATCAGCTACCCTCTATAGTTATGATTAAAGAATGCTAGATTTTGGAATTTATAAGCTTAAAAGTGTTGCTGTATAATCATTTTAAGCTTTTGTCTGTCTATCTATCACCATCTTTTTTCCACCACTTAGAGCTTAAATATTTACTAATTTCTGAACCTCATACTTTTGGTAGATGACAATTATCAATTGATTATGATCTGAATCATAAGAAAGACTAATAAATAATTATGTCAGCATTAATATCTATTGGTAAGATATTGGAGGATAAAAAGTTATAATCCCTTATTTATAAGGGTTATACGGCATATTCTATCTTTTAGATATATATGTTTATTCATACTTACTACTTAAAAAAAATTACTATTAATATAAGTAAAAATATGTAATTTTATTGTGTACTTTGGATAACATAGTCGCAAATAATAACAATAAGTAAATCGTGGAAATGCTTGCTACAGAAGAGTTATACCCGTCGTCAGAAAGTTAGATTTGCAGAATTATTAAGTCTGTTTGTTGTCTAAAGTCTGGATTAGACATATAAAGATTTATCGAAACTAAAGTAGATCAGTTCCAGGGATATAGAATAACTTCGCAAAAAGTGCTACTATTTATCGGAAGTCATTAGTGTTTCTTTTTATCCCGTGGCTAGAGCTAGTACAGCAATCGGTGTTAGTCCCATCATCAAGGAGATTGTGCAAAAACAGGCACATTCAACTCGCTTAACCTTAAAAGAGGTTATTCTCATGGGAATGTTGGCAATTGATAAGTTAGATGATCAGAATTGTCAAGAATTGGCAGATCAGGTTCATCAAATGCAAGTCAATGGTGAAATCTAAAACTGCTGGCCAGAGTCTAAATTCTAAGTCTCTGTCCTTCAGTTCATGACTTAAAAAATAGCAAAAGTAGTAGTATATTTTATAAAATCTCTACTTTTGACTAAAACCGTAGGAATTTCCCATAAAATAGTTCTCGTTCAAGTCCAAACTTAACCAACATTCTTGTTAATTCACAGGAACAAGCTCCGTTGAGTTAAAAGCAGCGAAGGGATCTAGTTTTTAGATCCTCTTCATCTGTGAAAAATTTAATAAATAACTCAGTGAAAGTTCAGAAAACTGTGCTGGATACGGTTTTATTTCTGCTGATTTACAGTAATGCAAATCAGGAATATTGGGTTTGATAGTGGCAATTTCCAGCAAATTTTGCGGAATACCTCTGCTTATTTTTGGGAAATTAACTAAAACATCATTGCTAATTGACTTCCCTTCCCAAAAAGCTGAAACTCTATGGATATCGTGAGAGTTTTATTGAGTTTCGGTGCTGTTTTTGGAAAATTAGTCAGTTATTGCCATTGGTAAAATATTTTAGCCTTATAACCATTTTTGAGTAATTTTGTATACTCTAGTTATAAGGCTTTAATATCTCAATTATTTCTGTGAATTCCGATTTTAAAAGTCTTCTGACCGAAAAGACGGGACACAAGCCCCGTCCTTCCAGGGCGGCTTTATGTTAAAATTTGGTCATAGTCGCCATAGGGCATTGGGAGACTTTAAACGGGCGCAGAGACAGAGTAAG